>JAABUU010007761.1_pt1 | contig 10909 bp, 12 predicted proteins | sample 5559301 | NCBI WGS metagenome assembly JAABUU01 (sample SAMN10711884, study PRJNA513360) | rock metagenome | isolation source: Antarctica rocks | place: Antarctica: Victoria Land, Richard Nunatak white
CTTGCAAAGGGAGATGTTGCTGGTGAAAGCAAAGGCAGAAGCCCTTGAGTTCTCAGTGTCCGAGAAGGATGCAGAGATAGAGCTGCTGCGCCAAAAGCAGGAGAGACAAGACACACAGGTGATGCGGTTGACTCAGAGCTGCTGGTGCATGCAGATACCAAGTCATGTTTTGATTTGTGACATCATACATTGCTCATTCTTGAACATCTTCAAACCTCTGACACTCCCAGCAAAGGAGATTTTAATGGCTGCTGCTGCAAACAGCTGTCCAGCTGCCTGTCACATAGAATTACATATGCAGAGAGACTCATGAAGATGGAGTACACTTTTGCTGACGCACAAGAAGCTGTGAGCTGCTCCCTGCTACATGAAGTATTTGAGACTGTAGACGGTACAGATCTTGCGTGTTGTGCATTTGGTAGGGGCATCTGTTTTGCCATGTGCTTTGGGAGAGATGTCTCACAGCTATACCCAAGTCTTACATGTATGTGTATGTACCTGAGCTGTCCATAACCAGTGGATGTATGAGCATTGGCTGCTGCTGACTGGAGTGGCTTCTGGACACATTGCGTCCAGTGTCACCTTCAGAAGGGTGCACTGATTGCAGAGCTTGGGAAAGGTTTGCTGTTGCCAAATGCAGGTGGTTCAGTTGATGGAGGACAAGGAGGCTCTGCTGAGACAGCAGGCCACAGAGCCTGCAGGAATGGACAAGACCCAGCAAAAGGTGCTGCAGATGAAAGGCAATGTCATGAACAGATTACTCAAATATGCCAACGAAGCTATCCTGTCTGTGGAAGACATCAAGGGCATGGACGAGGCAACATTTATTGCCAGCCTGCACAGCTCTGATGATGCAAATCAGTAGATCTTGCTGAAGCGCACCCAGGTGCAGGAAAAGGCTTTCTGCCCTATTCTAACCCATCCAAGGCTATATACCTGCAGCTGGGTTTGGGTGCTACCATATGTGGTCATGTCACAGAAAAGAGAAGTCAACGCATCCTGGGGAAGGTGTTGGTGGATCCAATCCATCATGGGCTTTACAAACAAGCAGAGCTCACACAGATCCAAGGCACAGAAGTCTGCAGATAGGGTCGTTGTCAGCACAAGTCTTTGCTTGAATAGAGGGCTTCTAGTCTGATGCCACTGCGATTGACATGTCACACAGCAGATGCTGCTGACGCCTTTGATTACAATTTGCCCTGTGCCGTATGCACAACTGACAAGTTCTGGCATTCATCAGACATGATGTGCTGACAGGTGTAGCTACCAGAATGGAGTGACATATGAGGCTTGACGTTGACCAAATTACCTGTCATTTACAGAAGTGTATAGATGCTGTTGAACGCTGCGCTGATACTTTACAAATGTCAGTCTGCTTTTGCTTTGTTTATACATATTTTTCCTCTGAATTTCTGCCTGCTTGTCCTTCACATTATAGTAGAGTGTCTCTCAGAAGCATTGTACGACCTCGGCCCTCAATGCCATCAAGGCAGAGTCCCCTGCAGTCATAGGCACACCCGAGTTGCACCAACAGTCCTTCCAACCTTTTTGGATGTTACATGGCGGATCTTGTCTATTAGACTGCTGGTCACTCTATTTGTCACTGGTATTGTCGTCGAAGTATGGCTACAACCTGTGTTTGACAGGGAATGTGTGTATTTACTTGAAGGGTTTTCCTCAGACAATGATGGCCTCAAACATGAAAACCATGCAGCAATGCATCTGACGGTGCTATCTCAAGTTTGAACACCCAGACGCTGATGCCTGCTGGACCTAGGCATAAAGTGCAGCACGCTGGTGATTACATTGAATGAATGTCCAAGAGAAGAACAGCGTGCTGAGAATACCTGTAATGGGCCTGGTTGCTACTTTCTTCCTGCTCTGTCACAAAGCCATGCAGCTGGTAGAACATTTTGGCTCCCTCATTGACAGCCATGATATGGACATATAGAGCGTCCACTCCTGTCAAGACACTGAAAGACTTGTCACATCAACTGTGGTAATCAGGCAAACGTTGCACTGCAGCCAACAAGGAGCCCAGGACATAATGAATTGGATCAAGAAGGAGAGAAGGGTCACAGAAAGGCTCACCCCAGGTCTTCGCAACTTGTCGGGCTGCCTGAATCAGAGCACCCCCTATACCTCGTCGTCTTGCTGTGTCTGCCACACATACATTGGCCAGGTAAGCAGCATTGTCGCTGTTCCCTGTCAAATGCATATTCTGTGTTGCTTACACCAGCCTGTGAGATTTTAATGTGGTGCAGAAGAAGCTCACACAGAATAAACTTGCTCCTGCAACAAGCTGTTTTGGTTTGACTAGGAGCACACAAATCGTTTGCAAACATCCCCATCGCACCATAGGCATGTTCACGGTCTAGACAATGTGCAAGACTGAAATCTTGTAATCTGGCACAGCAAAATATATGCATATGAGTGAGGAGAAGTGACTCACCTATCAGTACTTCACCCTGGACAGCCCTAACAGCATACAAGTCCAGGGTCCCAACCAGACCTTCATCTTCTGGCAGGTCACAGCCCGCAGCAGCCCTTGCTACCAAACAAATGGATCTTTCTTTTGTCTGATGCTCACGGGCAAGCTGGAGTCGCCTGAGCTGCTCAACTTTGAGAGCTTTGTACTCTTCCTCAGCTATCATGGTCTGATGAATCTGCACATGCCCATGCATGCTGAAGCAATGCATGCAGCCAAGTCTGCCATGCACAGATGTGCATCAGATGTACTACAGTATCAGTAGATAGGCCTGAGCAGTCTTGCAATGGAGCCTGCTCAGTATATGCACTGACCTGCCCTGCAAACGCACGTTCAGGAGGGTATGCATAGAAGCTGCGAGCACGCAGCCAGCCAATAGATTGCAATTCAGCGTCGCTCTGTGCCTCCCTGCACGGGCAATCGATGATCAGGTGCATGTAACAATGCTAGCAACAATGTGAGCATGCTGTGACGAATGAGAGCCAGCTTTGGTATAAACCTGATCTGCACTGATATATCTCCGATAGCACCCTTAGGACTAGTCCGTACTTCAGCAGCCAAGCGCTGCTGGTGAAAGCCGGTCGAGGCAGAGCATACCAAAACCTTACATTGTAGCCCGGAACACAGCCCCTGGGATCTCACACGGCGTTTTGACAGCAAAGCATGCCGTGCATGCAAGTGCTGAACACGTACACTGCGGAAACCTCTGCGACAGTGCCGCAAGCGGAAGGACTGGTGTGTGCACGAGGGACTAACAGACGTCCCCATCCATGTAACCCAAGGAGAGCGTCAAAGTGTGGATGTTGGGTAAGCTTGCGAGCATTACGTCTGCGAGTATCCAGTCTGAATAAAATACAGTAAATTGGAACCACTCAGCCTGCTATAGACCCAATACAGTACAGACCAACTGTGTCAAGCGTTCTATTCCAATCCATGAACAATGATATCAAACCTGAAGGTTGCAAGTGGTTTCAGCTGTACACCTCGATATCCTTTTGTAAGGCCAAGATGTGTCAGCCACGTGAAGGCCTCATTCGTCACTCACAACTGATCAATGTAATCTTCTCTGTGGTTTGATCATCACCAAATTTTCTATGCTGGTCATCACCCCTGCTGTACTTCAAGGTGTAATGTAATGTAAAATGTGCACCAAAATATCCAGAAATGCCATGCCGCTTTGACCCTGCACACCAATAGGAAATGTGATAAGGAGTGAGTAGTAAGAGCAAAGCTTTGTTTGACGTGACACATCATTACACTTACACTCATGCTGTCCAACAGGCCTTGATGCTCAAGCACATTGCGTTTTGGCTGACCTCGCCAAACACGCAATGCATTGTGGACAAGGCAGATTGGCTGTGCACAACCCTGACATATACAACCATTTTCAGCAGTTCACAAAATCATTACAACTTCTTGCAGCAGCAAAGTTCACACCATCCTTTGTTGTATGCTGTAGGTCAACACCTGAGTTTGTGGTGGAAGTCTTGTCTGGCTCACATGCAACCCAAGTGCATCAGCACAGCCAATGCATCCAGTGAAATCTGGGAAGCATCTGCAAGCGGTGCTGCCTCTGCATTTGATGGAGCAACAGCAGCCATTGCCGCTGTTGTGCCCAATGCCTGAACCTGCACTCACCAGCATGCCAGTCAAGCACGAGAAGCACCCTCACTGTACATGTGCAAATTGGGGATGCAGACATCAATGTGAAGTAGCCAGGGCAATGCCAAACCTGAGTGGGGCGCCTTGAGGAAGGGCCTCTGAAGGCATTTGCAGACACAAACTGGGGCTTGCCAGAACCTGCCCCACCCCCTGCCCCAGACCTGCAGTCATCAGCAACCAATTGCGAGTCTTCTTCAGTCAAAGCTTGTGCAGCTGCTTTGACATGTGCTTTATCTATTGAACAAAAGCATGACAGAGCCGCTCAGTCTTGCTCTTGACAGCAGTAACAACAGCGTCAGTGTCTGAAGGACACAGCAGCTCAACAATGCCAATTTGAGGACCAGGTGTACAAAAGCATCAGGACAGACGCTGAAGCACATAGACATCTGCACCTTTGTCCTTTATAGGCCACCCCCATATCACTGCCAGCCTGCATCCCTACATCCTGCAACTCCCCCTCATCATCATCATCATCCTCAGGTGGCAGCAGGTCCCCAGAGTAGGGGTTGTAGATGAAGCCTGCCCATTCAGAGGGCCTGTCAGCCTCCTGGGGCCCTTCAGCCTGCACTTCAAAGCCAGAAGCAGCAGCCGGCTGCCTGGTGCGCCTCATGAAGTCAGCCTGGGCTTGCTGCCTGGCTTGATGCTCATTGCCAAGTGCCCGTCCAGCCTGCACTTGCATGCCCACACATGAGATGCAGGTGCAGGTGTTGCAGCATGCACGTCATGTTCAAGGGTGAGATCAGTACAGTCGTGGATAAAGTCATTTCGATTTACTGTATCATAAGTTGAGTGTTGGATGTCGAATGCACAAGTACCATGGCTTAGAGTTGACTGTGTACATGCTCACACCGGCATACATCAAGCTGGCAATGCAGCTTGCGATTTGCAAAACTGACTACTAAGACCTTTGTCAATGACAAACTGCTGTGCGACGTACTGGGCTAGGCTTACTTCTTTACATGACATGCAGGCTACGTCAGGACCCTTTTACAATACATGCAGCTACGTGCTAGCACATCAAATACAATTGCAAGCAACCTCACCAAAATAGTCAGCATACCTGAGATGGTGCTGCAGCCTGCTGGCTGACAGACCCTCTGTCCCTGGCTTGTATAAAGCCTGCGTCAGACCTGTCCAATGCAAGCTGCTTTTGCTGAGTGCTGGGCTCCTTCAGCCATGAGCTCTTCAGCAGGCTGCCCACAGGGTCAAATCCAGGCACTGCACCTGGGAACAAGCAACATAGGTGTGAGCGGAGGACAGAACAAGCGATAGATGCATATATGAAGCATCATGATCAAGTGCAGAGGGGCAATGATATGGTGTTGCTGTGCTGTATGTGTATGCATGTGCCCTGACATCAGCAGAGGCTAGGCCATGGTAGGCCACCAGGGCTATGCTGAACACTAATCACCAGTACCAGAGGGCAAGCCAACCCTTCCAAAAATGAAAGTAAGCTCCAGTAAATAAATCGTTTCACATGAAGATTTTACACCGTTTCAGGACATAACAGCTCCCTTTTGAACTGAAAGCAGGTAAGGGCATCAACTCCTGTTGCAAAAACAAAGACCTTGTAGAATATTGCAAAACAGCATGTGCACTAGCAGCTGCGTTTGAAAGCACAGACGGGCAGTGATGCGAGCATGCTGGCAAGGTGAGTAAGACAGCAGACTGACCTGAGGCAGGTTGACTGGACAGGATCTGGTAGACCAAGTCATACTTGTCCAGCCTGGTGGTGGCTGCCCCAGGGCCAGCCCCCTTCCTGTGGAGGGCCAGCTGTGCCCGAGCCTTTAGCCCCCTGATGACATGGGGTAGGGGGTCAAGCTGTGCATCACCTGACGCAGCTTCAGCACTGAACATTGCCTGAAAGGGATCGTACTTGGAGGTGACTGAAGTCCAGGGCTTTCTGGCGCCCTCCAGCAGCGCTCCTAAGGGATCCAGTGCGGGTGCCTGCTCACTGGGACCAGGTGCATTGAATAAAGCCTGGAACGGGTCGTACTTTGACTTGACAGGTGTCTGCCTGGGCTGACTCACATTTTGCAGTAAGTTGCCCACAGGGTCCAGAGGTGCTGTCTCTGAGCTTGGCCCTTCTGCATTGAACAGTGCCTGAAAGACATCGTACTTGTTGGAGTCTGGAGAGCGCAGCTTGGCCTGCCGCACGCTCTGCAGCAGGTTCCCCAAGGGATCTAGCGTTGAGGTCTCTGAGCTTGGGCCCTCAGCCCTGAACAGTGCCTGGAAAGCATCGTATTTGTTGGAGTCTGGAGAGCGTTGCTTGGCTTGCCGCAGGCTCTGGAGCAGGTTCCCCAAGGGATCTAGCGTTGATGCCTCTGAGCTTGGACCCTCAGCTCTGAACAGAGCCTGGAAGGCATCATACTTGTTGGAGTCTGCAGAGCGCAGCATGGCCTGCCGCACGCTCTGCAGCAGGTTCCCCAAGGGGTCTAGCGTCGAGGTCTCTGAGCTTGGGCCATCAGCCCTGAACAGCGCCTGGAAGGCATCATACTTGTTGGAGTCTGCAGAGCGCAGCTTGGCCTGCCGCACGCTCTGCAGCAGGTTCCCCAAGGGATCTAGCGTCGAGGTCTCTGAGCTTGGGCCCTCAGCCCTGAACAGCGCCTGGAAGGCATCGTACTTGTTGGAGTCTGCAGAGCGCAGCTTGGCCTGCCGCACGCTCTGCAGCAGGTTCCCCAAGGGATCGAGCGTTGAGGTCTCTGAGCTTGGGCCCTCAGCCGTGAACAGCGCCTGGAAGGCATCGTACTTGTTGGAGTCTGCAGAGCGCAACTTGGCCTGCCGCACGCTCTGCAGCAGGTTCCCCAAGGGATCTAGCGTTGACGCCTCTGAGCCTGGACCTTCAGCATTGAACAGAGCCTGGAATGGGTCATACTTGGAATTCACTGACTGCTGCCTGGGCTGGCGAATGTTCTCCAGCAAGTTCCCCACTGGATCCAGAGGGGAAGCCTCTTTGCTAGGCCCTTCGCCTTTGAACAGAGTCTGAAAGGGATCAAGCTTGACCTTGAAAGCCTTTGTGGGAGGCTTAGGCTGGCGTGCTTGCTGCAGAAGGCCCCCCAGGGGGTCCAGGCCGGGAGCTGAAGAGCCTGTGGGGTCTTGGGCATTGAAGAGGGCTCGGAAGGGGTCATACTTAGTAATGAGAGGGTACCAGGGCTCACTGGCATCCTGCAATAATGAATGGGCAAACGAAGGCTGCTGGTTCAATTCACGTATTTGTTGCACACTCGAGTCAGTGAATGGAGGCATAGTGCATGCTGAGTGACTAAACAAGGAACCAAGAGAGCAACTGCAGGCATGAAGGAATGGGTGGGTTACAGAATGGTTGATGAAGGAAGACAACAAAAATCCAAGCTAGCTGCGTGCAGCTTCAATGACTAGGACTACAAGACTCACCTGAAAGGCAGCGGCCAAGGGGTCAAAGCCTGGGCCCTCACTGGGCCAAGAGGGGCCTTCCTGAGCTCTTTGCAGCAGAGCGTGGAAGGGGTCATACTTGGAGCGCACTGCCTTGCCATCAGGACCTACACACACAGACACACCGGCTTATCATCCCTGGCTTTGTTTCACACAACACTCCCTCAGGCAGCTTGGCATGTAGGTCAGCTGCCTGGACTGCTCAGGTGAAGGACGACAAGTTTGCCAGCAGTGCTGTGCTTGGGTCCCTAAGTCTGCATGTAAAGAGTATAAGAGTATTGCTTGCCTGTAACCCTTTGTGGACCCCTGAGGAAGCCCTGGACCAGGCCTGTGTCAGGAGCAGAAGCCGGGCTGCTGAGGGCGCCTTGCAAAACGTCGCGCAGGAAGTCATACTTAGGCACACCTTCCTGCGGCACTGCATTTGCCAAGACGCGGAAAGGGCTGAACTCCTCACCCTGTATCAGACACAATTTGTGCGCTTCACTGCTGATCAGACAGAAGCTGGGTGAACATTTACATACTCAGGTACGTGGGAAGCTGAGAAGCATGCAATGCGTAGGTCAGAAGCTGAAGAGTGGGAACAAAGCAAGCTGACTGTTGTTGCTGCAAGTCAGAAGCTCAAAAGAATGCGCTGCTGGGTGTGTTGCACCCTGGCTGAGTGGGCTGTCATCCCTGCATTGCAATTCATGTATAAGCGTATGAGTGGCGCGTGCTTGCAAGCAGACCCAGCCCAACAATAAACTATGGCTGATCAGCAACGGGTGGCAGAATTTCCTTGTACTGCTTATTTTTCACATCATATGCAGCACATGTGTTGCAATGGCCGCAGCTCTGCTTGCAGAGAGGTTCACTTATGTTTGCAATTGTAGCATGCAACATGTGAACTACAGCCTAGCCATAACACAACAAAGTTATGGTGACTGGTGGACAGCAAGAGTTCAGCTTTGGGAATTGGTTTAAGACATCACCTGGGCAGCAGGACTAGCAGCAGCGGCGCTCAGCAAATCATTGAAGACATCATACTTCCGGTACCTGTCCCAGTCCAAGGGCTCGTCATCGCTGTATGCTTGCCTTTTGCGTCCCCGAGAGTCCACCTGTACCTGAGAAGGGTCGAGGAACTGAATATGTCACAAGAGCCGTCACTCTAGCAGGACAGCAGCTGTTTGTTCAGATGGCAGTGATGAGCTGCCTTGAAGCCTGTGCCTGCTGATGCATGTCACGGTATGGAGCAAAGTACATGCATGCCGAAAAAAGCATTTATGCTGGCAGGTGGTCAGACTACAAGATTCGTCAAGGTGATGAGGTGATGAGACTGCGAGTAAGAGGACGGAAGGCTCACAGAGTTTGCTTGTTGCCAGACTTTCAACACAGGTTCAGCAGCAGCAGCAATATGACACATACAGTATGCTGCACAGTGTCAAAGCTACAATGGCAGACTTGGCACCTGCCAAAGAGCATAAGGGTAGCATAGTAAAGCTGAAAAGCTGAACAGCAAACTTTAGCAAGGCAGGCTTGTCATGAAAGCGTGTGTGTCTGACCTAGATCTACTGCAGATATGGTGGCTGCAGTTAAACAGACGTAACTACTCTCGGTGCAGCAGAAGCACAGCACTCACCGACCAGAGAGGCTCCAGGGTCTGAGCAGCTGAAGCAGCAAGACCAGCCAGCAAGACCAGAGGCGCACGCAGACCGCGAGCCCTCACATACTCTGTCACATCCCCAGCCAGGCTCACCTCCGCATACCGCTTCACAGGTACTTCCCTCTTAGTCCTAGACTGCCCCTGCACATGCACCACAAATGACAGCTTTGGACTTGTTCGATCACCGTCAGGACTAGGCAAGATAACGCATCCTTGGGAATGTGGTTTCCTGATCCACCATACGAGGGAGTAAACGTCCACACAGGATACAAAATGCAAGGGCACAGCTGCGTATGGAAGCAGTGACTCTGCTTACTCTGCACCAAAGTAAGATGGTGTATGTTGAGGCATACCTTGCCAGCAGCAAGCGCCTGGTTTGACGCTGCCATCCGCTGCGATGCTGATGCATCTGCAGGCGACAACTCAGCCTGCTGTGCTGCAGTGAGGGGCACCGGTCTAGCTTGCTCTGCACCTACACCAAAGCTACCAGAGGAAGTGGTTGAGGATGTAGCAGTGGATTTTGACTGTCCGCCAAGTAGGCCTTGGAAAGCTGAGAGCAGCCCTTGCAATGGGTTCTGCACCTCCTGCTGTGATGGGGCAAAAGAGGATGCTGAGGAAGTTGCAGAAGGCGTGAAGCTAGCTGCCTGCTGTGCTTGCAAGGGCCTGGTCTGGGGTGGTGACCTGGGAGCTGCAGTGACAGCTTGATCAGAAGGGGCCAGCTCAGGCTTAGCAGACATGGATGCTCCAGACAGGCTAGTGGCCAGGTCTGACGTCAGCCTTTGATCAGACATTGGCTTCTGCTGCTGTGAGGCAGCGCCCTGCTGCTTATCTGAAGCTGTTAAACGTGAGGACACGCCAGTGACTGGCTGCTGCTGCTGTGACTTGGCTTTTAACTCTGCCATTGCTTTCTCCCTTGCATCATGCTCACCTGCTGGCGCCCTGCCGCCAGCAATAGGCTTACTGCTGGCTCCACCAAGGGAGCTGGACTGCTGACCAGCCGAGGTGGAAGCCAGCTCAGCTGGAGCTGTAGCATCAGCTTTGCCAGTTTCAGACTCAGCAGGTGACTGCTCATCTGCTGACCGCTCAGCCTTAAATTTCTTCACAGCATCAGCAGCAGACACATCTGGGGTGATGGTCTGCTGAGACTTTGCCTTTAGCTCTGCTTCAGCAGCTCGCCGGGCATTCTGCTCATCAGCAGCGCGGGGTTTGAGGTCAGCACGCCCCTTTGTGTACAGAGGCTTGCTGGTGTCTGGCTCAAACACTGAGGCTGGTTTGCCTGTATCAGACTGACCTCCATCAGACTCAGCTGGTGACTGCTCAGCCATTGACTGCTCAGCCGCTGACTGCTCAGCCTTGTGTTTCTTGACAGCATCAGCCGCAGACACATCTGGGGTGATGGTCTGCTGAGACTTCGCCTTCAACTGTGCTTCAGCAGCTTGTCGGGCATTCTGCTCATCAGCAGCATGAGGCTTGAGGTCAGCACGCCCTTTGGCATACAGAGGCTTGCTGGTATCTGGCTCATACACTGATGGCTGCCTGCTGCGCCCACTGCTGTCCTGATTGTTGCCGCTGCTGCCTTGACAGATGTCCGATTCCAGCATGAATGTATCTGTGGGATTGTCATCCTCTGCTAGATTGCCACCTTGCCCCAGTTCAAACGTCTCTGTAGCACTGCCATCAGTAGGCTCCTCATTGTCATTCTTGTCCAG
>JAABUU010007762.1_pt1 | contig 10909 bp, 9 predicted proteins | sample 5559301 | NCBI WGS metagenome assembly JAABUU01 (sample SAMN10711884, study PRJNA513360) | rock metagenome | isolation source: Antarctica rocks | place: Antarctica: Victoria Land, Richard Nunatak white
ATGGGCGAAGGGGGCCGAGAGGACGAGGGCGGCGAAAATGCCCGACCAGAATTTCCACATCCGCTTCACCTCTTCGGCGGGACGGCTCAGAACAGTTCGTGGATCTCGCGATGGCCGGGATCGACCAGCGAGAAGGGGCGTCCGGCCGGCCCGGGCAGCTTGGTTTCCAGGTCGAAACCGAGACTATGGAAGATGGTCGCCGCGATGTCGGCCGGCTCGACGGGCCGGTCCGCCGGGACCGCGCCGATCGGGTCGCTGGCGCCGACGACCCGGCCCCCCTTGACCCCGCCGCCGGCGAAGCCCACGGTGAAGCATTGCGGCCAGTGGTCGCGTCCCCCGGCGGGGTTCACCCGAGGGGTCCGCCCGAACTCGGCCAGGTTGCAGACCAGGGTCGCCTCCAGGAGGCCCCGCTCGTCGAGGTCCTCGATCAGAGCGCTATAGGCCCGGTCGTAGAGCGGGCAGACGATGTCCCGCATCCCCTCGATCGAGGTGAAGGGCTTCGAGCCGTGGATGTCCCAGGTGATCTCGCCGAAGACGGTCAGGAAGGTGTTGATCGTGACGAACCGGACGCCGTTCTCGATCAGGCGACGGGCCAGCAGGCAGCTCTGCCCGAACCGCGTCATCCCGTACCGGTCGCGGACCGCCTGCGGCTCCTGCGAGAGATCGAAGGCCGACCGCGCCTGGGCGCTGGTCATCAGGCGGAAAGCCGCCTGAAAGTTGCCATCGAGCAGCGCGGCGTCCTCGCTCGACTCGAAGAGGTCGACGGCGTTGTCCACCAGGTCCCGGATCTTCCGGCGACGGTCGAGCCGGACCGTCCCGATCTCCTGCGGCGGAAGCAGGTCGGGCACCCGGAAGTTCGGCTGGGACGGGTCGGCGTTCAGCACGAACGGGTCGTGGGCCTTGCCGAGGAATCCGCCCGCCTGCCCGTTGGGCATGTTCCCGCCGCCGCGCCCCATCAACTCCGGCAGCACGGCGAACGGCGGGAGGTCGGTCTTCCGGCCCCGGAGGTAGCTCACGACGGACCCGACGTGCGGGGTGTTGACGCCGCCGGAGAACAGCCGACCGGTCTGCATCATCTGCCAGCCGGCGTCGTGGACCGCCGCGCCGCCGTGGTGCGCCGAGCGGACCAGCGAGAACTTGTCGGCGATCCGGGCGTGGCCGGGCAGGATCTCGGAGACCTGGAGGCCCGGGGCTTTGGTGGCGATCGGCTTGAAGGGGCCGCGGATCTCGGCCGGGGCGTCCGGCTTCATGTCCCAGAGGTCCATGTTGCTGGGGGCGCCGAGGTTGAAGATCATGATGCAGGAGCGGTCGTCGTGCCCCGGCTTGATGGCCCCGGCCGCTCGGGCGGCCATCAGTTGCGGGAGGGAAAGCCCGATGGCCCCCAACGCCCCGACCTGGAGGAAATCGCGGCGGGTCGCGCCGTTGCAGGTGAAGGCCTTGCCCCTTCCGGAGAGCTTGAGCATGCGGATAACCCCCGGGGTGGCCTCCCGGCCCGGCCGCGACTGGTCCGTCAGCGTCGACGCGACGACCCGTGATCCGATCGAGGGTGGTCCGCGCGTTCCCTGATGACAGGGTAATCCGAATCGCCGCCGGCCGCCAAGGGGGAGCCCGGAGGGCGGCCGGTTTGCGGGAGGCGTCCCTGGGCCCTTCCCGATCACATCGGAAGCGGTTCGGAGGGCCCGACCCTCGGCAGGACGTCCTCGATCAGCCGGCCCAGGCTATCCAGGACCAACCGGTGCTCCAGCCCCTCCCAACGGACCTCCACGTTGGCGACGTCGAAGGGCGCCTCGTCGTGCAAGGCGCGGAGCTGCCGGGCGACCGAGCCGGGGCCGCCGACGATGAAGTTGATCGGGTGGGCGCACAAGGCCGCCGGGTCCTCGGGCTCCGGGGTCCCGGCGGGGATCTTGCCCTCCTGGCGGAACCGCCGCCAGAGCGTCCGCAAGGCCGGCCCCGCCAGGTCGAAGGCCGCGCCGTCGTCGGGGCCGACGAAGACCGGCCGGTTGGCGGCGACCAGTCCCTCACCGCCCGCCTCGCGGTAGGCCGCGACGTACTGGCGGTACTGCTCCGGGGTCCGGAGGTGCGAGAACAGGACGTTGAAGCCGGATCGCCCGGCGATCCGGGCCGAGCCGAGGCTGTTCACCGCCAGCCAGCAACGCCCCGGGAGTCCGACCGCCGGGATCGGCAGGGCCCGGCCCGGGGGGGCCATCGGCGACGGAGTTCCCTCCCCGCCCCAGGCCGAGCGGATGGCCCGCAGAGCCTCCTCGAAGCGGGCGTGTCGGCCGGGCTCGTCCGCCTCGGATTGGCCGAAGAGGGCGGACTCCCCGGGCGTGCTCCCGCTCCCGAATCCGACCGCCATCCGGCCGCCCGTGAGCACGTCGGCGACCGCCACCTGCTCGGCGACGTCGAGCGGGTGGTGCAGGTTCAGGCAGGTGATCGCGGTCCCCAGGCGGATCGACCGGGTCTGGCCGGCCAGGTGCAGGGCGAAGAGCAGGGGCGTGGGCAGGTGCCCCCGGTGCGCATGAGCGTGGTGTTCGGCGAACCAGGCGTAGCCGACCCCCAGGCGATCGGCGAGCCGGACCAGTTCGGCCACCTCGTCGAAGATCGCCGCCGAGGGCCGGTCCGGCGGCCCTTCGAGGTGGTCGGTCAGACCGATGGTGAACATGCCAGGAGGACTCCCCGATGCCGATCCGCAATCCTGCCGGCTATTCCTCGCCCGTCGGCTTCCCCCCGCCCGGCTCCAGCTCCCCCGGGTGGAAGAACGCGGCCAGGAGGACCGCCGCCAGCAGGGAGATGCCGAATGGAACGAGGAAGAGCCGGTGATAGTCGATGACCTTGACGGCCTCGCCGCCGACGGTCCTGGTTGTCGAGAAGACGTCGCCCAGGCCGCCCCAGAGGAAGCCGGAGGCGAACTGCGAGATTCCCAGGATCATCAGGTTGAAGAGGCCCTGGGCGCTGGTCCGGACGTCCTTGGGGAAGTGGGCGTCGACGAAGATGTAGACCGTCGCGAAGAAACAGGCGTAGGCGAACCCGTGGACCAGGTTGACGGCGATCACCGGCCAGATCAGGTCGCGGTCACCGATCGCGTAGACCCCGAACCGGATCGCCTGGCTGAGGATCCCCAGGATCAGGGTCTTCCGCCAGCCGAGCCGCTGGATGAGGGTCCCCAGCATCGCCATGGCGACGACCTCCATCGCCTGCCCGACGCTCATCGCCGGGGCGATCCAGTTCTCCGGCAGGCCGATCGACTGGAGGTAGCGGCTGGTCCAGAAGTAGTAGCCGTAGTGGACCAGCGAGTCGAAGAAGGTGACGATGAAGAGGACCAGGACGCTGGGCCGGGCCAGGAGCTTGATCGCCTCGAAGGGGGCGAACGGCTCGCCCCGGCGGGCCGAGGGTGGGGTGTGCGGCAGGAGGAGGCTGAAGCCCGCCAGGGCCAGCGAGGCGATCCCGGAGACGAGGAACGTGCCGGTCAGGGCCGCCTCCATCGCCGGGCCGGTCTTCAGGGTCGAGAGCGCCGAGCCCAGCCAGGGGACGAACCCCCCGGCCCCGGCCATCGCGGGCACCCTGGCCCAGTCGATCGGGATGAAGATCAGCGGCCAGGCCGCCGCGACCCAGCCGACCGAGCCCCAGAGCCGGACCGCGCCGAAGTCCTTCCGGGCGTCCTCGACGTGGGCGAAGGCGATCGCGTTGGCGACCGAAAGCGTCGGCACGTAGAAGAAGCAGTGCAAAAGCATCAGCCCGAAGAACGGCCAGAACGTCTTGACGTAGGCCAGCCCCAACATCGCCAGGCCGCCGATGAGGTGGCTGACCGCCAGGAATTTCTCCTGCGCCAGGTAGCGGTCGGCGAGCTGGCCGCCGAAGAACAGCCCGGTGACCGAGGCGATGGCGAAGGCGTTGAAGATCCAGGCTTGCTCGAAGCCCGAGAACTTCAGGTAGCGTCCGCCCATGTAGAGGCCCAGCAGCGGGAGCCACGCCCCCTTGATGAAGTATTCGAGGAAGAACATCACGCAGAGCTTCGGCCGGCCCGTCGCGATCATCGGCGAGGCCCTCGGTTCGGGGAAAGCTGTGGCGGGCGGGGCCGCGTCGACGGGCGGGGGACTCGAGCGGGGGCCGGGCGACGCCCGAGAGCCCATTGTCGCCCGATCGGGGCCCGGGTCAAGCCGGTCGCGTCGGGGTGATCCGGGCCGCCTGACACATCGGATTCCCATCGCCTGAGTGCCCCTTTTTCCGCCCGTCGCCCCGGCGGGCATTGACCCGGCCCAGTGTTCGGTTAGCATGACGATGGAGGATTGTTCGACATCCGGACCCCGGGAGCTGCTGAGCGTGCGATCGCCCTTTCGCTGGATGGCCTGCCTGGTCGCTCTCCTGCCCCACCCTGCTCCGGCCGGCGAGGGGGACGGGGCGGCGGATCTCTGGGTGTCGAAGCCGGTCGTCCGCCCCGATGTCCCCTCGGGGGTAGCCGGGGCGACCAACCCGATCGACGCCTTCATCGCGGCGGGATACGAGGCCGGGGGCCTCAAGCCGGTCGGCCCGGCCGATCGGCCGACGCTCCTCCGGCGCGTCTCGATCGACCTGGTCGGGCTCCCGCCCACGCCCGAGGAGCAGGCGGCCTTCCTCCGCGACGAGTCCCCCGACGCCTACGAGAAGGTGGTCGACCGGCTCCTCGGTTCCGAACAGCACGGGGTCCGTTACGGGCGGCACTGGCTCGACGTCCTCCGCTACGCCGACGTCGACGAGCGGATGGTCGCGGCGCCCGGAATCCACCACTGGCGGGACTGGGTGATCCGCGCCCTCAACGACGACCTGCCGTTTGACCAGTTCGTCCGGGCGCAGTTGACCGGCCACCGCTCCACGTCCCGGACCCAGATGTCGGCGACCGGCGTCCGCTCGCGCGTCGAGCCCCGGCCGGACGACCAGTTCGCGCTCGGGTTCCTGGCGCGCGGGGCCGTCATCCGCGACGGCAAGGACTCGCGGGAACTCGCGATCGTCGCCGTCGAGACGGTCTCCACCGCCTTCATGGGCCTGACCGTCGGCTGCGCCAAGTGCCATGACCACAGGTACGACCCGATCAAGCAGCGCGACTTCTACGCCATGAAGGCGCTGTTCGACCCACTCGTTTTGAGAAAGGTGACGCTGGCGACCGCCGCCGAGGTCGTCGCGGCCGGCCGGGCGGCCGACGAGGTGGCGAAGAAGCGGGCGGCGATCGAGGGGCCGATCGAGGCCCTGATCGCCCCCCATCGGGCGAGGCTCCGTGAGGACCGCGTCGCCATGCTCCCGGCCGAGGTCCAGGCCGTCATCCGGAAGCCCGAGAAAGATCGATCGCCCGGCGAGCGGAAGATCGCCGATGATTATTTCCCGGTCCTCCGGATCGACACCGACAAGATCGTCGAGGCCATGCCCGAGGCCGACCGCCGCCGGTACCGGGAACTCCAGGCGAAGCTCCCGCCGGGGGGCGACCGCCGGGGTGCGACCCTCCCGGCCTTCTGGACCGTGGAGGTCGACCCCAAGAAGGAGCAGGAGAAGAGCTACATCCTGACCAGCGGCGACCCCGACCGGCCCGAGCCGAAGCACGAGGTCGGGCCCGGCTGGCCGTTCGCCCCGGCGGGAGTCGAGTTCGGCGAGGGGCGCGTCGAGGCGTTCTCCGACTGGCTGACCGCCCCCGAGAATCCGATGTTCGCCCGGGTGGCCGTCAACCGGCTCTGGCAGTGGCACTTCGGCGAAGGGCTGCACAAGGTCCCGAGCGACTTCGGCCTGCTGGGCGGGATGCCGGCCGATCCGCGGCTCCTGGACTGGCTGGCCGCCGAGTTCGCGGCGCGCGGGTTCCGGATGAAGGAGATCCACCGCCTGATCGTCACCTCGGACGTGTACAAGCGGGCCTCGGAAGTCGATCCGTCCCGCTCGGGGCCCGAGATCGTGTCCGACCCGGAGGACGCCCGCCTCTGGCACTTCCGGCTCCGCCGGATCGAGGCCGAGCCGATCTGGGACGCGGTCTTCGCCGCCGCCGGGGACCTGGACCTCTCGCTGGGCGGCCCGTCCTTCGACGTCGGCGGCCCCGGCGGACGGCGGAATGGTCAAGGGCCCGCCCGCCGGGGGGCCTACATGATCCGGGGCTACGCGACCGGCCGCGACGTCGTGCCGAACTTCCTTCAGGCGTTCGACGTCGACGACGGCCGCGCCCCGTGCCCGGTCCGGACCCGGACCGTCACCGCGCCGCAGGCCCTGTTCCTGATGAACAGCGAGGTGATCGAGCGGGCCTCCACGAAGTTCGCCGAGCGGCTCAAGCGGGACTCCAGCGGCGACCTCGGGGCGGCGGTCGACCTCGGCTACCGGGTGGCCGTCGCCCGGCTCCCCTCGGCGACGGAGCGGGACGCGGCCTTGGCGTATTTGGAGGGGGACCCGGGGCGGCTGAAGGGTCTCGCCTGGCTCCTGTTCAACCTGGACGAATTCCTTTACGCGAGGTGATCCGGTATGGGCGGCCAGCCACTCGATCCCCGCGGCCGGGTCTCCCGGCGCAGGTTCCTTCACCAGTCCGGCGGCGGCTTCCTCGGGGTCGCGATGGGCGCGCTCTGGGCCGAGGCGGGCGAGATCAAGGACGCCCTGCGGGGGCCGCACTTCCCGCCCCGGGCGAAGTCGGTCATCTTCCTGTTCATGTGCGGCGGCGTCAGCCACATCGACACCTTCGACCCGAAGGACAACAAGTGGGCGGGCAAGCTGATCGACGCGGTCGGGTTCGGCGACAACCAGGCGGAGATGCGCCGGCCGGTGATCCCCTGCCGCCGGACGTTCACCCGGCACGGCCGGTCGGGGATCCCGGTCTCGGACTGGTTCCCGCACGTCGGGGGCGTGGTCGATGAACTCGCCGTGGTCCGGTCAATGTGGTGCCACGAGGGGAACCACTTCCCGGCCGTGATCGAGACATGCACCGGGCATCGGGGCCGTCCGTTCGACCACCCGACCCTCGGGAGCTGGATCTCCTACGCGCTGGGGACGGCCAACAAGAACCTCCCGACGTTCGTGAACCTCGGCCGGGCATCCTCGCCCGTCCAGTTGACCGGCGGCTATCTCGGCGCGGGCGTGGCCGCCACCCCGTTCCAGCCGGGGGAGACGCCGATCCCGGACCTGAAGCCGCCCCGGGGCGGGACCGTCGCCGAGCGCGACCGTCGGATGCAAACACTCCAGGAATTGAACCGCGAGTTCCGCGAGCACCACGCCATCGAGTCCGACATCGCGGCCCGGGCCGGGGCCTATGAGCTGGCCGCCCGGATGCAGCTCGCCGCGCCGGAGGTCGTTGACCTGTCCGGAGAGCCACAGCACGTCCGGGACCTCTACGGGATCGGCGAGGCCGAGACGGACGACTTCGGCCGTCAGCTCCTGCTGGCCCGGCGGCTCGCGGAGCAGGGCGTCCGGTTCGTCCAGGTCTGCCACGCTGGGGGCGGCAACGGCGGCTGGGACGCCCACGGCGACATCGAGACCCACGCCCCCCTTTGCCGGGCGACCGACAAGCCGATCGCCGGGCTGATTCGCGACCTCAAGCAGCGCGGGATGCTCGACGAGACCCTGGTGGTCTGGTCCAGCGAATTCGGCCGGAGCCCCTGGTCGCAAAACATCACCGGGCGCGACCACAACCCCAGGGGGTACTCCGCCTGGCTGGCCGGGGGCGGGGTCAAGGGCGGAGTCATCCACGGGGCCACCGACGACGTGGGCTACAAGGCGATCGAGGACCCGCACTATTACAGCGACCTGCATGCCACGATCCTCCATCAACTCGGCCTCGACTACGAAAAGATGGAGATCCCGGTCCTCGGCCGGACCATGCGATTGGTCGAGGAGGAAGACTCCGAGGGGCCGATCCAGGCGATCCTGAGCTGACGACCCGGCCCCGGCCTCCCCGTGGATCAACGGCGGGAGGATCGGCGCACCCGCCCGCGATCGGCCGACCCTCCGACCACGAGCCGGCCCAGGAGACTCGCCATGTTCGGATCTCGCGCCTTGCTGATCGCCGCCGCCTTGATGGCCCCACCGCTCGCCCTCCAGATCCCTCGGCCCGGCCGGTCTGACGAGGCCGCGAAGCCCGTCAAGGAGCTGATCCTCCCGGGCGAGTCGTTCCTGATCGGGGGTCGCCCGGCCTTTATCCTCTGGCCGCCCGAGGGCCTCCGGCGGACCCCTCAGCCGTGGATTTTCTACGCCCCGACGCTGCCGGGCTATCCCGACTCGCACGAGAAGTGGATGCACGAGCAGTTCCTCGCGGCGGGGGTCGCCGTGGCGGGGATCGACGTGGGCGAGGCCTACGGGAGCCCCCGGGGTCGCGAGCCCTTCGACGCCCTCTACCGCGACCTCACCGAGAAGCGGGGCTTCGGGACCCGGCCCTGCCTGCTCGGCCGGAGCCGGGGCGGCCTCTGGGTGACGAGCTGGGCCGTCGAGAATCCGGAGAAGGTCGCCGGGATCGCCGGGATCTATCCGGTCTTCGACCTCCGGACCTACCCGGGGCTGGACAAGGCCGCCCCGGCCTACGGGCTGACGACCGAGCAGCTCGACGCCCGGCTCGGCGAATTCAACCCCATCGGACGGATCGACGGCCTCGCCCGACGCCGCGTTCCGGCCCTGATGATCCACGGCGACGAGGACAAGGTGGTCCTGCTGAAGGAGAACTCCGCTGAGTTCGCGGCGCGCTACCGGGCCGCCGGTGCCGCCGGATCCGTCACCCTGATCGTGGCCAAGGGCCAGGGGCATAACTTCTGGGAAGGCTTCTTCCGCTGCCGGGAGCTGGTCGACTTCGCCATCGAGCGGGCCCGGGCAGGCGCCTTGGCGCCGGCCCGCTGAGCGGACGGACCTCCCCTCCTGGCTCGTCCCCGGCTCAGGCCGTCGGCGTCGAGGCGAGGATCTCGCGGACGACGCGGGCCGCGTGGCCGTCGGTCAGTCGTTGCTCCCGGCCGATGGCGTGGTAGACCAGCCATTCGTGGTCGAGGCCGAGGAGATTGAGGACGGTGGCCTGGAAGTCATTGGGGGTCACCACGCCCTTGATGGCCTTGTGGCCGACCTCGTCGGTGGCACCGTAGGACATCCCGCCCTGGATCCCGCCGCCGGCCAGCCAGATCGAGAAGCCCTGGCCGTTGTGGTCGCGGCCGGCGGAGGCCGTCGAGGTTCCCTTCGCTGACCGGGAGCCGGCCGATCTCGCCGCCCCAGTGAACCAGGGTAGTCTCCAGGGCTCATGAGGCGAATTCGGTGTTGGGGCCAATGCCCAACATGACCCCATGAAATTCATCCGTAACTGCCTTGATATTATGACTCCACTCAAACATCGCCACATATTGCGACATGCACCACTTGCTCACACCTCGGAACGGCCGCAGGAAGTTTCGCAGCCCCGTCCAGATCCCCTCCATCGTGTTGCAATGCACCTCACGTACCCCGTCACCGTCGGCATCGATCGCATAGGTGCTCTTGGAACCCGAGTGGTCCACCCTCACATGGATCCGACCGTGATGACCTCCGACCCGGTTGTAGCCGCACCACAAGAGGGGTTTGAGGCTTCGCAAGCCGCCTCGATGTTTCAATTCCCGTCTGAGGGACTTTGCAATCCTCCTGGGGAGAGCGTCTTTCGTGTGGTAGATGGTTGGTGCATCAGTTGATGGAGGGTTCCCAGAACGCCTCCCATTGGTCGGCGTCGCCCTTGAACAGGGCTCTCAGGTGACAAACCGCATGGGCCCCGTCTTCACCCCAACGCATCCCGCTCCGCTTCAGCCGCTCGTTGACAACCGTCTTGCAGCCCGCCTCGATGTGCCCCGAGCCGATCTGCCAGCCCGACTTGACGTAGCTCGGGTAGTCCATCCGATCCATGTGGTTGCCGACGTACTGCGTGACCTGGCGATACACCTCCAGCGACGACCCCGATTGGCCGCTTCGGTCCAGGGCCTTCAACTTCGCCAGGACCGCGGGGCCGCCCTCGTGCTTCAGCGTGTGGCACCACTTCTCCGAGAGAGCCTTGGCCGCCTCGGCGTCGCCGCCATGCCACGCCTTGGCCAGGTCGCCCAGGTGCTCCGCGACGTGGTAGAAGTCGGCGATCCGCACGGCCCTGGGGAAGTGGACCCGTAAAAAGTCGTCGACTCCGCTGCCACAGTCGCTCAAGGCGACCCACTGCTGGGCCCGGTCCATGCCCACCTGGGCGGCCTGTCGGCGCAGTGGTTCACCCAGTTCGTCCAAGCTCATCAGCCCGGCCAGGTAGCGGGCGTGGACTTTGGCGGCGGGACGTCCTGTCGCCTGGCCCGGGTTGATTTCGGGCCTGGGGGCGAAGATCTTGCCGACCCAGGCCATCCGCCCGTCGGCCTTGACGCCCCCCTGGCCTTGGATCGGCACGCCGGTGGCATCGATACTCACATAAGCCACGCTCCGGCCGGCGGCGTCCTTGGGCCAAACCCAGTCGGCCTCCACGCCGAAGGTTTGCCCGCTGGCCAGGGCCTTTCCGAGCCGTTGGCCAGCCGCCTCGGTGAGCCGCTCGATGGTCGACTCGGCCAGACGGAGGCCACTCGCCTTGGGCAGGAGCTTCTCGGCGGCCTCGGCGAAGCTGGCGGTGGTGCCGAAGAGGACGGCGAGTTGCTCGGCGCCGGCGGTCAGGTCGGATCGCCCCAGGCCAAAGCCAGCGTCGGCCGGGCAATGCCCCTTGCCACAGGCCGAACAGTGGTAATAGGCCCGCCGGGCCAGGACCATCGGCCCAGTCACTCCAACGATCGAGCGGTCCTGGCGGCGGACGAACTTGCTGGGACCTCGGCAGGTCGGGCAGGCGGCGCTGGAACCTTGGTAGCCCCTTTTTTCCGCTCGTCCAGAGCGGTTTCGATGGCCCGGGCTCCGATCGAGTGGACGCGGTCTCGGACTTGGAACTCGGCTTGGCCAAGGATTTGGCGATCGGGCTTGGAGG
>JAABUU010007764.1_pt1 | contig 10905 bp, 10 predicted proteins | sample 5559301 | NCBI WGS metagenome assembly JAABUU01 (sample SAMN10711884, study PRJNA513360) | rock metagenome | isolation source: Antarctica rocks | place: Antarctica: Victoria Land, Richard Nunatak white
GTCACTAGTTTTTTGCCTCATTCTCCGATTTCTCTGTAAATAATTCCTTCTCTTCTTCCGGCATGACGACCTCATTGAGGCGAGGGGTGAATGCACGAGATGCCGAAGTACTAGTCTTCAGCTGAGAGCAGTCCTTTGAAAGGTGACCCGGTACTTTGCAGTTGAAGCAGGTGATTGACATTCTTGGTCGTTCAGGTTCGGGGATGGAAAAAGTAGCGGACCGAACATAGCTAGTAGCCGGGGCTGATGCTGATGTCGACGAAGGAACGAAACGTTTTTCCGAAGCTGCTACCGATTTGACTGTTCGTTGCTCGTCACGTAGCTGGTAATTGACTCGTTGTTTGTTATTCACATCTTGAAGAAAGGTCTTGAGCTTATCAAGCGAGCTAAACTCTATGGGGCAAACTGACAACGCGTCCTGGAGGCGATTATTGATTTTATCCTGAATGTCGTTCATCAGAGTGATATCATCGTAGTTCAGGAAGCTGAATATTCTAGTGAATTCTGAATAGAAGGAGCTGAAGAGCTTGTTGAGCTGCTTCAGAGCGACGTATTCGCGACGACACTTCCGAATCAGGTTCTGATCTTCGTAAATTTCTTTCAGATGTTTCAGTAGCTCTGATAGTGATTGATAGAGTGAGGGAGCGTCAACACGACGCTTTGCATAGGTTTGCTGATCAGCATCGCCTTCTAGCCTGGAAACCACATAGGCAATACGGATCTTTTCAGTAGGGTAATGATTCGCGTTGACATCGAGCTTGTCAGCTATTTTGATGTTTCATGTCTCTCAGGTAGAATCATCTGTTCCGATGAAAATGGGTGAATCCGGAAGCTTGACGGACTTGTGATGATCGTTCCCGTTATTGAATAGAGTGAATGACTCTCGTGAGCTTCGGGGGCGTTGATCGACTTCAGGGGTCGATGAGGCCTCTTCCTGATTGACTCGATGCTCGGCTGGCTGAGTCTCTTGACGAGGCATAGGTCGATCAGCTTGACGTTGTTCCGCTCTGAAGTTCAATCGCTCGCCTTGTAGCTGATGAATCTTTTCCTCTAGCTCATCGTTCTTATCAAAAGCGACTTCTAGTTGTTCCGCTCTCTTTTTGTGATCTTCTTGTACGAGGAGTCAGTGTTCATTGAGTTGTAGAGTCAAGTCGCGCTGACTTCGAAGCTCGTTCAGCATATTGATGACTTCGTTGAGTTGATTGCTGACTCAATGAAACAGTTGTTCTTCGATGTTTATGTTTCATGCGATGACAGCTTTCTCAGCTTCGGCTGAAGCATCGATGAGTAGAAGTGAAACTCTTCTATTGACAGTGCTTCTGAGCAGGCGATTTGTTCGGGGCTCAACTGGCTCGGCGTCGCGTGTCATGATGAGAGAAGGTAGAAGTTGTTGAGGTAAGAGTAGATGAAAGATTGATGTTTTGAATTGATGTTTTTTGATGAGTGAAAATTCAAAGAATCTCTTGTGAATTTCAGATAATAATTGAATGCTTTATTCGAAGAATCTCTTGCGAATAGACTGGTGAAAATGAGTGTAGAACCGAAGAATTCCTTGCGGCCTAAAATGATGATGCAAATTTGAAGAATCCCTTGCAAATTTTCCTTACTGAATAGGTTGTTTCGTATCGTCTATTCATCGATAGCAGAGTAGTAGATGGTGAGCATTTATCTAATGTTAGAAGTCAGCATAGAGCGAGTCAATATGAGTGTCATTTAACTAGAAGATAAATGCTAAGGAAGAAAGGTAGCTACAGGAAAGAAGCTGACTACATATGTGTGTTTCTCAGCCGACGCTAGGCTCAATAGAGACTAGTCAAGGTGACGGAGCGAGAATAGGCCTGGCAAGGCTATAAGGCTGAGCCTGGCAAGGCTAGAATCGTGACACATATCACGACAGTGATATTGATCTTCTTGAAGACGTTTCAAGATGCTTGTCAGCTCAAAATAGAATGCGAAGATGAGCAACGCGTAAAGTGTCTTTGCACAATCTCGATACATCTGTGATACGTGAACACTTTCTCGCAGCTCATTCATGCAATCAATGTTGTCAATCATCAACTCATCGCTGAGTAAGACGAAATTCAGTCAAATGAAGTCTTCTCGCTTTCTCTCATTCACGAAGTTCATGAGTTCATTTCAAATTTTTTGCTCATTGAAGAAAGACATGTAAGATCATCAAAGTTGAGATAAATAGTCATCGAGAATCACGTGATGAAAGTCGATAGTTCTGAGAGATGTCGAGATCTTCTGAGCATTTGTGTCAAGAGACACAACGACATTTGAGATCAAAAGAGAAGAATCGTTGCGTAGATGTTTCAACAACGCAATTCTGACAAAGTTGTTGTGTTTGCTCATTTCATCATTCTGAATTGATTCGAATGTCTTGATTTGTGCTGATTGATACAAACTGTTTCACGTCAGTCGTGTTTCGTCGTACAACTACGTCAATGTACTCACACAGATGCAGTCGAAGTAGCTCGATCACTGAAAAATCAGTTTCTAAGCTTCTGCAAAGACGAGACACTCACGCTTCTCATATGCATGATTCATTCTCAACTTTCTTTGAACAAACGTGCGTATACTCTAATATTTTGTTCAGTCTTTTGTCTTCGAGCACAACACTTAATCTTATCGCATTCTTCTTTTCTTGCGTCAGACTCATTGTAATTAGTGAAAATCATCGAAGAGACATTATCAATCGTAGCGACAATGATATCGACTTTGATGACAAGAATTCTCGATTGATAGTCAAACATGCAATCATCAATTCTCAAGTACTTCTTCAAACAGTCTTTGAAAGCATTCGCATCATAATGATCGTTTCTATATCAATTCTTCAAGAAGAGATGAAGATGTTTAATGAAATTCATTCGCTCTTGAGATCATTCAAAGAGTTTTCGCGTCAATGCATTGAAAACGTGAACACATTGAGAAATTGACATGTCACGTAGAAACAAGATACAGACAATGAGATCTTCTGTTTCATGTTTAAGCTTGACAATTCGTGAGATCTGAACGTGAAGCTTATCAACGCTAGTGTTGAACGTAATATCAAAAAAGTCTTGAATTTGTAACTCACTTTCTATCATATTCTGAATGATTGTCATGATGTCTAGTGAAATAACATCATGCGTGTCTTTCTCATCGATAGTCAACATTCGTTCGTCAGCGAAGAAAGATTTGAGTCTCACGATGCAATTCTCAGAACGACATAGAAGACAAGTCTCAATATGATATTAACAATTCATAATGAGCATCTCATTCTCGTAGATTCGTACACACACATTACATATGACATGTTCGCAGAAGAGTGTGTTCTCTGACTTTCAACGAAGACATCAAAGACAGATGCTGTTGCTCTGAAGTAACAGTCATGATATGTCAAGATTGTTCACGTTCTTTCGATGCACTTGTGTCGCGAGCTTGCTCAACGTTATATTCACAAAGTACGCGATCAGATGTCTTTTGATACTTTGCTTCTGATTCTCAACTCGCTTCACGATCTCTTTTTTCGCATATGATCGCTCTTTGAATGAGTCAACGAGTGATCTAAGGCACGAGAGATGATAGATGACATCGTATATTATCTTTGAATCAAAGTCTGAGTTCTGAATCAGCTTGTAATTTGTAGAATGTCAATGCAGCACTCACGATGCATATTGAGAGAATAGACGTTCAGCACAATACTAGAAGTGATGAAACTTGTCATGATGTCGTTTGAAAGATCACGATACATTTCAAATCGTAAGAACGAAGTTAAATGATTGAAGTGATTCGAATCAACTTCGTTATCTAGTCGACTTGTCGTAACGAAGTTAAAAGATCGAAGAGCAGAGACTGCTGTCTGCAATATGACAATTTGAAAGAATTTGTTCAGATGCATGATCAAGTAGAAACATCAACAGCGCAATCAAACGTTTCACATCTCATTCATCTGTCTTCAAAGTAGCTTCTTCAATCGTCGAAAACATGTCAACGAAAATATTTGCTCGTCTGTCAGATGTAGAATCTTGATGAAAGAGTAGAATTTTTTTAGAATCTTCTGATTCAGACTGAACTGCACATCTTGCATTTCAAGTAGATCAAGTGTAGAACTAGCGCTCGTCTCGTCATCATGTTTGATGATCACAACACTCGATTGAACTTGCTTCAAGAAACTCGATTCTACTTCGACAATGACTCAAATTTTCAGATGATTCACGACACTTTTGAAGTTGAGAAAGTCGTTGATGAAAATGCACAGTACGTCGCTGAAGAGACAGAATATTCGCGTATGCAGAATGTCATAGACATCGAGCATGATCGTGACATTCGCTCATCGAACAGAGAAAGACTCGATTTCGTGACAGAATGCGTTCGAGACTGATATAATCGTCGCAGACGAATCACTTTCGACAAAGAGCATTGAATGATCGAAGTAGAGACTTGTGTTATCGACTCGCAGAGTGACAATGCCTTCATTACGCTCTTTATTGACGTGATTTGAAAAAAGCTCTCGAAGAGCTAGGTTTTTGACTTTTCAACCTATAAACAGTAGAACAGAGAGTTGCTGAATTGTTGAATTAGTCAGCTTTCTCATGATTCTAGTCAAGCGATCTGTATTGATCAACGCGATCTCTTTTTCACTCGTCACGTGTAGTCACTCTGAATGCTTGCAGATGATCATGTTGATTATGATTACAAAACGATGATTGTACAACATAGAAAGATAGAGATCACGACAGATCTTATATGTTTCTATGATTATTCAAAAGTTGACTTCTCTCAGACATTCTTTTCTGACAGTCTGCAGAACGATCTCTCATTCGATAGTTTAATGATTACTGAGCATGAGCACTCGATCTTAGTTTCAGATACAAATGACAGAAAGTGATCAAGTCTTTGTCTTCGATGTGATCATGTTCATATTACGTGATCTAGTGAGAAAAAGAAGCTGTCGATCTTCTCAATTACGTTCATTCATGAGATCTAAATCATGTCTCTTAAAGCAATATATTTTGAAGGTACAGCATCGTATTCAGCGAGTAACACATCTATGAAAAAGACAAACGAGTCAAAAGTCAATCTTCGCAGCAGATAACTAAAATCAAACAAAGATTTTTCGTGAGCGCAACAGCGACATTGCAAACAACATTTGTTCTTCTTCTCATTCAAGTCGTCTTCTCTTTTCTTGTGTCGTGAGTACTGACTGCAATTTGACTGTCTCTGTGTTGATTTTCTCATCGCTGTCAGAGAAAGACGTTTCTGACATACTCTGTGATTGAATCTTAAACTTTTTCGACAGATTATCAAGAACGAGTTGCTTGTGCTGCAGCTCGTTGATCGTGCGCTGTAGCTTGTTTCGCAGACTTTTCACTTCTGACTTTACTCTTTCATTCGTGAAAAAGAATATCAAGATCTATATTGTTCGAAAGATCAATGCTCAAATCTTCTTCGTTCGAAAGCTCAAGCTTGTTGAGAATGTCAGTCAATGTCTGAACGATAGCTCGTTCATGCTCAAGACATCTCTCTGTTGCTTCACAGCGAGTCGATTCGTGTTGCAGCGATTGAATCGTGAGAGCGTGCTTTCTTCTTTTCACTTCGAAAGTCGCTTGTTGAGTGTCAAGCTGTCTCTGAAGATTGACTGCGACTTGTTTCAACGACTCTACAAATTCAACATATTCTTCTCGTTCATGATTTAGAATTCAAATACGAAGCTCGTTGAGCTGATTGACGTGATCGACTCGAAACAACTGATCGCTCAGAATGTCGTGCTGATTCTGAAGAATATTGATCTTTCGATGAAGATGCTGATTTGAAAATCATTCAATATCACACGTCGTGCAGATTGATGAATTCACCTGTCACTAATGTCAGCTTCACGACTTCTGAGAGAAGCGAGAAGTCTTTATCACTCGAAACGTCTGATGTTCGAAGCTCACTGCATGATCTTGCAATGTCATGTCTGCGATGATTGAACTTTGTTCAAGAAAGTAGAGATAAAGAATTGATGAATTGCTGAACTCTATGATCTTTTCAATGAAAGCAGTCACGTCAAGATATATTTCAAAAGACGCAGCGTGTAATGAATGCTTCAAATTCTTTGCGACACGTTCTGAGTCTAATGTCTACAGAGACGAAGTCAGAACTAGTCATTTCAATCATGATAGTGTGTTGACTAATTCTAGTTTGTGATGCTTTTAGAAGCATCAGAGATTTAGATCGAACTTTCAAAAGCATCAAGATTTGAATAGCGCTGAATGACTGATAGAAATACGAAGCATGAGTGAGACGTAGATCTAGAAATATGATTCATGTGAGATAAGCATTTCTGATGAAAGAATTCTGAATGTTAGAGCTAATGCACATAATCACACACGTGATGCAATGTAGAATTGATGCACGTCAGACGTCTGTAAAGTTCGATTCGCACGAATCATTCATGCGCTTGCAGTCAGTCAAACAAGGCTCAGTCGCAATCTTTCATTCGTTATCTCTCATCATTCAAATATTGCTGCTTCGAACAAGCTGATAAGAAAGTCGATCTCAATGAAGCAGTTCTTCATAATTTTTCTTTTCATTTCTCGAGATGACTTTCATCAAGCAAGAATCTTTGTCTGAAGAGCAGTGAGATCAATTCATCAAGAACTTTGAAAACGAACTCGATGCATACTTTTTCAGCTACGAGAACATTACATTGAATCAAGACGAGTCGTTCGCAAACAACACAACTAACTTGAGCTTTGACGAAGTGATCGATCAAGCGACAGAGAATGTGAAAAGCGAATCAGTTGATTCAAATGTGAATTGAACAATCATGAATTCAGTCAATCAGACGTTTGAGATATCAAAAGATAATGTATCTGATATAAATCTTGATTTCGATCAAATATCATTAAGACTCGATGAAATTAAAGCACTGTATGAGCATTGTATCTTCTTTAGATGATAATTGCTTACAATATGACAGGCTAGAAGAAGATTCAAGATATATCGAGTTCAAAAATCTACAGAAAAACGAAAGTTGATCTTCGTGAAAGACAGATTAACGATCTTCGTCAGCATCTGACTGCACTTCATTCATTCTTTCAGAGAATGAGAGCGATCTTGAAGATGTTAACACAACACGTCAATTCTCAATGAAAGATCAAGATGCTCATCATCTCGATCAACATGCAACACGACAAAAGCTTTGATCGTGACTAAATGCAGCGTCTGCGTTGAAATACACAGTTGATGTGATCAAGTTTGACAGTGACAAGACTGAGCAAGAAATCAGATCATGTTTGATCTAGAATGCTTTTTCACTGCATGATTATTGATAACTGTCTTTTCACAACTTTGCATTCTAGAAAGATATCTCTTTCGTGAATCTAAAAGATTCTGACGATCTTGTTGCTGAGAGAAAGTGAGCATCTTCAAAGCTTGATGACGTTAACGTAGTGCACATATAGCACATCTGCAAAGCGATAAATGCGTTTATCGTCGCAACACAAAAATAGCATCTGCAATCATTATGTTCTCTATGCAATCGCGTCATGCTAAATCTCAAGTCATTGAAATACATGAACAATTTCTCTATCTTCACAGATTCATCATGAGAGCGCAATTTCTTCTCTTGTCTATTAATAGAGCTGTTTCATGATTCTCGAAGATGATCACTCTATCTTCACAATCAACTCTCTTTAGTGTGAGTATGCAATTTCAAGTCATGCGCGAATCTGTGTTGTCACAAAACAGTGTCTCTATTGCTTCGACACAAACACATAGAGTCAGTCTCGAGTGCTTTGAGAAGAATGTGACTTCAGAGCGATTTGAGAAATCAGTATTTGCATGAAAATTCATCTTTAGATGTTGTGACATCTGAATTTGAAGAATTGAATCTGTTTCATTCTATCAATCTCTGAATAGAGAGACATATATCATACTCTTTAACGTCACTGTTGTAATTCATGTCAGCTCATGCTACTTCTGTCAGATGCTTTTTAACGCTATTATTGTAATTCACGTCAGCTCATGTCATTCATATCAACACAAATCAGTCAATCTCAGTCTCATGTCAGTCAACATCACTCAGTTTCAGCAATCAACATTGAAATTCTTAAACATCTCACAGCACTTCAATATAGCTCTGAAATTATCTTTTCTTAATATCAAGATTGTCGTTAGCAAGAAGAGCGAAGATACAAAGTAGATGATTGATTTGAGTTTCTAATATTTCTGAGCTAAGTTTAACTTTCGAAACAGTATAAGCAGCTCATATCATTCATATTATTGAGCGCGTGCATGATGTTTGAAAACTCAGTCACGTCTTGATTATCTGAGATTCTGAGCGAAGATAATTGAACATTGACAATGTTGACTGAGAAGTTCAAACTTCGTGCTATCAAGTTGTTCTCACTATATGATATTAGTGATTTGAAACAATATCAAGTAAACAATGAATACTTACTTGACAGTGACTCTGATGTTCAAGTTATCAAGACGCGTATTGACATGATCGAGACGCGTATTGACGTTATCGAGATGCATATTGAGATCTCGCTTCACGATATCAACACATGTAGTCAAATGCTGAATGAGTTTCACTAATTCTTGATGATTGTTGTGAGCGACTTGTCGATCATGAATGAATGATAGATTTTCAAGCAGAGTAAGTTCAGTTGAGACAGTTTGCAATTCATCTTTCGCGTTTCGAATATTTTGAGCGAGTCGACTCAAATCTGACTGAGTCATGAATAATGTAGTGACGAGAGTTGAAGAGAGTAAGAGAATGATGTACGAGCGAGAGATGAAGAAGATGATGTGATATGAGAAGTGAACAAGAATGATGATCATCTGAGACAACAGCACGTCGACGATGATCGAGAACAGAACATCTAAAGACAAATTACAGAGAATTACAGAGGAAAATTCATTCACTAATTTTCATGAGGAAAGATACTCGACGAAAGTCATTTCATTTATGCTCAAATCACAAGAGTAGTTTACAATGATTGCTCTCATTCAAATTTCGCTAGAAATCTGAGAGAAACGTGCTTCATGCCAATCTATTTCTTATACATCACGTCTAGCTATAATCACGTGAGATGTCTTCATCTCAAGTTTGCAATCAGCTTGACATCTCAAACGTCTTCGAATCTTGATTATAAGATGAAGAAGTCACCTTCGATTCGCTAGACTTATCATCATTGCAAGATGTTTCAGAGTCGTTCGAAGTTCATTCTAGTAGAAAGAGAGCGTGCTCGTGTAGTAGAGCACGAAATCTTGCTCGTCGAATCTTCTTTGCTGCTTGACGAGAATTCTGTGAAATGAAATCGTCGTGAAGTGTGTTCTGCGAACGTGTGAAGAATTTCGAAAATACGATGATGCACATCATCATGAAACTTTGCAGTGAGACGTATTAAATCAGAAATACAGAATCTGATTTTTCTGTAGAACAAGAACTTTGAGTTTCAGTCAGCATGATCGCTTCACTGTTCATACGAGATAAAATATCTTTTTTTCTCTGAGACTCAAGTATCTGTATAGCTAGACTTTGAGAATTCAGCACTCTTTAAATGCTGTTGAATTCATATCGATCTCTGACTTACGTCTTGAGCATCTCAACATATGACTCTTTTCTCAGATTCTAACCTTCAACTAAGCTTGCGTCGATCAGTCGATCTGTGAAGATCTCAAATTCTGACTCTTCTTCTCTTCTGTTTTAGTCACTGTTGAATTTTTGACTGACAGTTCAAGTTCTGAACTGAGAGCGTTCATTTTTGCGCGCAAGACTTTGTATGATTTCTGACAGATGAACAAATTCGACTGTTGCAGAAACATTTTTGAATATGACGTTTTCTTATCATTCGTTGAATCAAACATAACTTCGAAATCTAATCACAGACTTGCATTATATTCGACCAATTTTAGAAGATGCTTCTCAAGATTGTTTGACACAGACACATTCTTGTCATGTTCGCATTTCAACGTCAAATTCACTCTCTTCTGCGCAAAGATCAAACTACAGTCAAGTAACATTTTGTTAGGGGCCAGCATAGAGCGAGTCAATATGAGTGTCATTTAACTAGAAGATAAATGCTAAGGAAGAAAGATAGCTACAGAAAAGAAGCTGGCTACATATGTGTGTTTCTCAGCCGACGCTAGGCCCAATAGAAACTAGTCAAGGTGACGAAGCGAGAATAGGCCTGGCAAGGCTATAAGACTGAGCCTGGCAAGGCTAGGATCGTGACATTACCCCCCCCCCTTCGACGATTCATGTCCGCATGAATGTATTTCCTGCTCGATTCGATTGATTGCTAGTAGTTCCTTGTCATAGATCTCGTAATTGCACTCAGCGGGGCTCAGGTTCTTGCTGTAGTAGACCACCGAGTGCAATGTTCCTTCGTCGTCATACTGAGAAAGTATGTCATCGTTGACGTAGTCGAATGAGTCTGTTTCAAGAATAGCCTTTCTATTCTGATCAAAATGGCGAAGAATAGGGACTTCAGTCATTCGTTTCTTCATATGATCAAAGGTCGTTTGACAAGCTTGATCTCATTCAAATATCACCTCTTTTTGGGTTAGCCGAACCAGAGGACGAACAATCTTCAAAAAGTTCTTTATAAAACGTCGATAGAAATTGCAGAAGTCGACGAAGGACTGCACCTGAGTGAGGTTTGTAGAAGTAGGTCATTCGACTACTGCTTGTACTTTTCTGAGATTCATCTTTAGTCCTTCGGTGAATAGCAATAGTCCCAGGAAGGAGGTCTTCTGAACATGAAACTCGCATTTGTTTATATTCACCTGAAGGCCGGCCTCTCGTAGTCTATGTAGAACTAGTCGTACGTGTTTCTTATGTTCCTTCAGTGTTTTGCTGTAGATGATAATGTCATCTAGGTAGGCCTGGCAAAACTGATGAAGGTAGTCAAATAGCACGTCGTT
>JAABUU010007766.1_pt1 | contig 10904 bp, 9 predicted proteins | sample 5559301 | NCBI WGS metagenome assembly JAABUU01 (sample SAMN10711884, study PRJNA513360) | rock metagenome | isolation source: Antarctica rocks | place: Antarctica: Victoria Land, Richard Nunatak white
TGCCTGGGAGGGGAGGAGGGTCGGGGGGCCTTACCTCGGGGACAGGGGAGGGCGAGGCGGGTGCTGGGTCGGGGATGGTGGTGGGGAAGGGTAAGGGGTCAGAGTCTGTGTGGGGTGTGGGTTAGTCAGGGGTTGCTGTGAAATTATCGGACTGTTGGAAAAGGAAATGACCAATGGAGCGATGGGTAGACCATGAAGATTTACAGGGGGTTAGGGCTGAGATAGGGAGACAGATTGGCGGTCAAGAAAGCGAGTGGTGGTAGAGTAAGGGATGGTAATGGACGGAGAAAGCGGAAGCGGGATATTAGGGTATTAGGAAATTAGGGTAAGATGACATTAGGGTAAGACGACATTAGGGTACCAGGAAATTAGGGGAAAAGGACATTGGGGTAAGAGGACATTAGGGTAAGAGGATATTACGGTAACACTGGACAGTCGTTGAAAGACCGTACAGAAGGAGCGGCAGTCAGACAAATAGAAAAGTCGTAGATGATGGAAGAGACAGTAGAATAGTTGAGACGATAGCAAGTAAATTGGAAGAGAGCGAGGAGAAGGACATTGCATCAGCTACGAGGACTTACAGCTCATCTCGGTGATATATCCCTCTTCAAAGAGAGCCTGGTAGAGTCTCGCCTCGACGTCCGCGAGGCCCTGGTCGTCGGTGCTCTGCAACTGGAGCTGGCTGGGGCAAACGGTGAGAGGGAGGGAATCCATCGTGCTGCGATGAAGGGTATGTGCTCTTGATGATGAGAATGAGTAGTGATGGGGAGAGATGAGATGAGATGATTTGAAGTGAGAGTGGATTTTTTGTTCGCTGTGAAGTGCTGGATGATCGCTGTGCGGTGCTGGAAGAGCGTGCTTGGATGATGGAGTAAAGAGAAAGGAAGGGAGTGGAGGATGGGATTTTATGGCTCTCTTGGGGATGCCCGCGGACGGGGTCTGGAGAGGGGAACTCCATCATGTTTCGATCGGAGCTGGTGCTGGAGTTCAGATGAAAACTCATCACGATAGTTCAGTCTGTCGGCGTCGTCATCTGATGGTCACGGCGAGATTGCAATATTTTGGTTGAATTGTTAGCAGTACAGACGATATGACAGTTGGAACGACAATGTGTTGAGCGGTGCCTTGCTCTGTTGAGTTAGCTCCGTGGTTGGAGACAGTGAGAGGAAGCGTAGTCTGGATGCATTATCGTGGTCCGAATTCCAACTCTCCTACACACCGCTCTCGAAGGCGCCAGCGTGGTCCCACACTACGTAATGACGTGGGCGCTCGCAATCGCCGACCTCACCCTTTTTCCCTGCTCCGGCTCCGGTGCGTTCAGTATCATTCATCTTTGTGGGTTGCTGTTCGCGGAGTTGAAGTATTGTATAGCCATTATGGCAGCCCAAAGGGTCCAATCTGAACCCTGAGACACTTAGGAAGAACCACGATTTTTGAGTCGTGCATCCACTGCACCGGAATAACGTTAGTTTTAAGTGGGACCGGGCCGACTCTAGCCATCAACGTTGAGTTTTCGTCTGAACTATAGGGAAGGAACGATGCTGTAACGGAGTCACACCCAACGGTCGAGACTTACATGCATTCTAAATATAACCGAGTTATCCACTTCGCCGATAACAATCCTCTCCATCTGATGCGGACTAAATCCATTTCCTGAGACTCTGAACGGCAAGGAACTTCGTAGCGGCTCAGATATGCGTCGATCGAGTCAACTGCTTGTACTCGGGCAGAATCCAAGGCAAGCAGGCCCAGCCATTCGCTGGTGTCGACAGCATATTCTTTGAAGTCCTCACGGTATGATGCGGTATCTGCATCTGTTTCTGGCGGGGCAAGTGATGGGACTAGTATCGACGCTAGTTTGGCAATTTGTGGAACGCAGGTCCTCAAGATCGGATGATGCTTCGAGATAGGCGGTTGTAGTTGCCCTGGATGAGCAGTTAGATTTTCAATGCTTGCAACAGCGACCCCACAGCATCTCTGGAGCAGTGACGACCCGTACCGTCGTCCGATGATTTTCTTTTTGCCCCGGCCTCACAATCGTGGAACAACCAGGTTACCGTGCTGTTCAACACATTCTTGAAGGCCCATACTATTCTCTCGAAGCCTTTCTTGCCATGCAGCATAGACGGTAATCTAAGATTTATTTCGATTGCTAGGGGACTTCTCAGCTCGTCCTCGGCGCTCTGGTTGTGATGATAGCAAATCGAACCATATCTCGTCCTTACATGTTTCCTTGTTCCATCACGGATCGCCTTTCCAACGAGACCGGAACGCTCGTAGCTCTCTTTATCCAACTCCAGTCTCAAAATGCCTACGGAACAGATGACCCGGGTATGAGCAGGATAATCCCAATGTGTCACAATTCCGACCAGGTTCTTTAAGACGGGAATCTTGCATACCGTCTGCTAGGGAAAAGACGTTGTCGACACCGGGACGTCCTTCGGAAAGGATGAGAACATTGCCTAATGATATCAGAGAATAGATTTGAAATATATGGCAGATATATGCGATAAAATGTACCCGACTTGATGTAAATGTTGAAGAAATCGCCTTCAAGGAGCGCAGATAAAGGTAAGAAGACTTTCGCATATTGGATGCTCTCCGTTTTGCTGACAAGTGCTTCCCACACAATTTGAAAAACTTCTTCTGGAAGAACAAGGTCGAGCTTGTTCATAAGAATCAGCAAAGATGATGATGTTGCGCATCTCACTACAGAAGGAATACCGTATGCGCAAAAGTATGGTCTAGGATGGTGGAAAAGGGCTTCTTCTTGGTCGGAGGCTGGCGAGGATCGATGTAAGACGGAAGAGAACCGTGAGTGACATAGCATTTCGCTGATGGCTGATCATCGACGCCGAATTCGAACATTCTTTCTTTTCTAATCTAAAAGGTATTCTCCGAAAAGAATGGAGAGGTGAAAAGTGAGGATAAGGTGAGGTTGGAGATGAAACCGACTAGGTATGCTAGCTCTGCAGCTTTGGACTGTTTGAGGTTTAGTTTCTATCTTTAACTAAGGAACGTTGTAAGTAACGTTAAGGTACAGTATAACCTGGAAGGGAGAAGTTGGTTTGATCAGAAATCCATGCGGATCTAGACTCGGCCATGAGCAGCAGTACAATCTGTACCCGACTCCTATCTATGAACGGGGTAACGGAGTGATTAATGTTCTATTTATATGAACTTACAGTATAAGAATATCAAACCTGATCAGGGATGGTATTGAGGCGTCTAGGTGAGTGTCAAAGCAGGAGAACATGAATTCGATCTGGGGCTTCGCTAATTATCATCCTTCTGAGAGGCTGCGTACCTGACATGGCCGGGTGGCTTGCATATCTTCATATCTTTGGGCGCCAGCACGGGAAACGCTGACAGCCTTGCTGCAACGTCTCGCTTGTCGAGTCTGTCCATTCGCCAGATATACATAGAGACAACGACAAGGCTCGGGAAATACCAGGCGTCGTATGTTCAAGGGGCAAGGGGATGTTGGAAGGGGGTACTAAAGGGACGAGAAGTCTCCCTACTCCTGATATGATGCAAACTCCTCAAGCTTCTATCACCAGAAGCAGAAAGAAGAGCAACGCTCCTGATAGATTATCAAAGGATATTCCTTGAACTTCGGTCTCTTTTAAAAAGCCTTCATCTATCATGCACTCACTATTGTCTGGCACATGGCTATTGCCAGCGCTCATGCTGCCTATGTACGCCTTAGGGCAGGCCACCAGCACCATTTCCGATCTCGGAATCCTGCAACTCATGACGCCTACCATGCATGCCAGCCAATTCCCTGAGTTAGCGGTACGAATCTGCCCCCCTAATACACACGTTGTCTCTGCTAATCCATCCTTGCCTCAGCTTGCCTCGCTCTCCCTTGACGCCATGACGTTTCACAGAAGCTATACCGAAGTCGACCCTTTCAATTATGGATCAGCTCTGATCTTAGCCGTCGGATCCGCTGCCAAGACACCTGGCGTCTACGCGACTCTTGCCGCAAACCAGGCCGTCCTAGACCCTCTCTACCTCCAGGCCCAGTCATCCTTGCTGCAGAATCCCACCGCCTATCTGGGCCGCTTGGCCTCGGCCGCATCGCCCTGGCCCTTCTCGTCGACCATAATGTCACAAGCGAGCGGCGTGCTCCTCGGCTACGAGTCGCTCGTGAGCCGGGACCTGCTGAACGCCACGGCCAGTCAGGCACAGGTCACTCCGGGTATGAGTATCAGCGTGAGCCCGGCTGCGGCCACGGCTACGACGGGATCGAACGGCATGATGGGGGGTCAGGCTACGTCGACGTCAAAGGCAGTTGGCGTACCGGCTGCTACGGGAAACCCGCAGCTGGTCTTTGGTGCTGCCGCTGCTGTGGCTGGTATGCTTGGGGTGATTATGCTATAGGAGATGACGCTTGCTTCAGACAGGGTATTGAACTATACAAGTATGTATCTGGTATACGGGATAGTGGCGATTTTGGCAATGTTGCATATGCGCAGGGAAGCTGTAGTTTGATACTAGCTCTCCTTTGTATTTCGTACGGCCAGAGAGAAACGGTGCGGCTCAACTACCTTATGTGTTGTACGGCATGTGAAAGTCATAATCTCGTCAGCTATTCATCTGTGTATTACCTGTGGCTGTTGCATATAATTAGTTTACTACAACAGCTGCAATATTTATTTATTATATACGGTAGCTACCTATTGAAGTTATTACTAACACTTGATTCCATTGTGCCTTGCCGAACCCTATAAGGGCTAGCCGCAACAATCGGGCATTCCCCCGTTTTCAGCCCCGAAGGACTTTTATTCCGCTTCACCTTATTGATACCTTATATATTGCTATTGATTGCACGTTTCAAACGCAAGGTTCGTGTAGATGTTTACCTTGCCTAGGCAGTCATGGTCGTGCAAGGTCCGCAGATCTTGTCCGAAGGCGAGCGTCCCATACGCGAAATCACCATTGAAGCGATAATTGATCACGATCTTGCTACAGCATAATATTCGTTCATGGACTCAGAGGAGATGCGATCGGAACGTGGAGCCATGGCAGTGTATGTTGGCCTAGAGATCTACTCAAACTGCAACTCAAGAACGCGCGGATCATCACCGTAAGTCAATATTAATCTACCTCCCAGCATAGCAATCACGCGCGCGCTTCCTGATCCATTATCGTGCTTATATCGAGATAGTGGGGCTACGACTCAACCATCGCACATCTTCGTGAATTTTCAAGCCATAATAGCATCTTCGGTCATTCGGAGAACCTTCTGGGCGATGTTGCCATGGAAAGACGAAGTAATGATGAAGTGCGTATGTCAATATGTATAAGGTCCAGGGCATTATTATTGACCTAGGCAGCGAACTCGACCCATCATATTCGTTGGCCACAGTCTTGGAGGACTTGTGATCAAAGAGGTGAATCAGAGACGCCTATGGTGTCTGTTCCGGGCTTTGAGATATGCTAATGCAGTGGACTTTCTTCAAGGCACTGATCAGATCATCCGAATATCTGAATAATCGACAAGACTTGGGACGCGGCGCGATCTATAACTGCACCAATGGAGTAGTTTTTCTGGGAACACCTCACAGAGGCAGCGATCAAACTGGGTTCGCTGACATCGTATCACGCATTGCCAAAGTTGCTTGGAGGCAGCCCAGCCATCATCTCGTGCGCAATCTCGAAGTAGACTCTGACGTATTAGAGCGACAACGGAAGTCTTTTGCTTCAATTAGCGAAAAAAATGTCTCTCGCATGTTTGTACGAAGAGCTACCGACAGGCATTGGCGTGGTAAGCTCCTGACGGTCCTTTCAGGGTCGTTGCTCACAAGTGCTTAGATCGTACCTGAGCGCTCCGCCTGTATTGACGGCTTTCGCGTGAAGACGAATAGCATTCCTGCAAATCACATGGACATGTGCAAGTACGCCAGCGAGACTGATACAGGTTACAAGAGGACGTCTGAGCATATTATTCTACTGGTCGATCAAGCTGTGACGGAACAAGCGTCCAGTGAGTTATCACGCACAATCTTTTAAGTACGCTGCAGGGCATTCAATGCCTGTTCTTTATTCTCAATGCGTCATTGGCAAGTGGATGCCCCAACTGAGCGGTATTGTCTTAAGTATCTTATAAATTCGAGCTGACATACGCCGATTCTAGTCGCAGAGCCAAGCTTTCCTTCGAACTCCTTTCAAGATCCTATGGCGTTGCATTATGTCCAGCGGGAAAAGTCCTTGAAATTGCTCACCGATGCATTCATAGAACCCGACGTCAACGAGGGCGCTTCTCGAGTTGTTCTTGTTCATGGTCTTCCAGGTTCAGGGAAAACACAATTTGCTCGAGATTTTGTTAGATCGTGGCGAGAGAAACACAAGACTGCTTATTGGTTTGATGCATCATCCTCGGGACACTTACATACAAGCTTCAGAGATTTTGCCCACAAAGCTGGTATTCTTGAGCACCCGGATGCATCTCAAGCAAGCGTTCATGATGTGGCGTTCAATGCACAATACCGATATCCAGACAGCGTCGTGGTTGAGAAGGTCAAAGAATACATAGGGAGCTTTCCTCAAAAATGGCTCTTGGTGTATGATAATTATGGGGATGAGGAGTTTGGGATAAGGCCATACTTTCCACAAAGCCATCATGGATATGTCATCGTTACAAGCCGAACCCGGAAGTTCAGCAGTTCGACTGGTGGAAAAGCCGTCCTCGTAGACTCGATGAGTGTGGATGAAGCTGTCCACCTACTGGAGATGAGTGCCAATTTGGAAAGGGACCCTAAGGATACAACCGTCGAACAAGTGGAAACGGATATTGTCTCCAATCTTCTTGGTTGTCTGCCGTTAGCAATCGCGCAAGCTGGTGCCTTGATACGAAATGAACCTCGCGGTGACACTCTCGGGCCGGTTGAGCGACTACGAAAATTTGAAATGCAATATAAAGAGCACGAGGCTGCAATGTTTGATGAGGAATCAATGGTTCAGGAGTACGGAAAATCGGTCGTTACAACTTTCGATGGTCTTTTTAAAATTGTGCTGCAACGAAATCGTCTTGCGGCAGAGCTCTTGCTTTTACTTGGCTTCTTGCACCATACCAATATCCCTCGGGAGCTATTCCAGACCGTATATCATGCTTTAGACAAGCTCAGCATGCATGATGGACTCGATATATCCGAGGAGAATTACACTTTGGTTTGCCAGATTCTCTCAACCACAACTGGGGGTGAATGGGACTGTAAAAATTTTGACGATGCGATGGGCCTTTTAGACAGATTCTCCCTGGTTCGTAAAGTTAATGAATCCAACTACAACATTCATCCCTTGGTTCATAGCTGGACTCGAGTCTGCAAGATCGGGCAACAAACAACCAGCCTCGAAGCAAGAGCACGCTTGGCAATCGTTATGCTTATCAAAACTCACGATACGAAGCTCGATCGTTTTTCGGAACAGAGAAAACTGCTACAGGCAAAATTCAACAATCACATGGAAAGCTGTGTTCGCTCGACGCAGCTATATACCAAACTCTTAGACCCAAATGAAGCTCCCACCCTACGGGCTAGTACAATCCTCGCAATACATGGCATGCTGCAGTGCTATACCCTCAGTCGAGAGCACAAGGAGCAGCAACTCTTACCAAAGACCAATCTCCTGGCATTGACCAACGGAAGCCGCCTAGCTGGACTTGATGATATTTCAACTCTCGACGCTCTTCGTGCGGTCGTGGCAGAACTACCAACAATCTTGCCTGAGTGCACCAATCTTTTCCGAGGCCTTTTTCATATGGCATTCAAGCTGCTTCCAATCGCGACTTCTAAGCATCAGGATTCTGAGCTGCCATGTGCACATCTGAGATGGTTAGTCACGCAGGTTCTCGTGTTTGCTATGACCCAGGAACCCCAGTGGTTTGATGCGGGTGTACGAGAAGTAATTACATATTCTAATTGCCACCGAAAGAACATTGACAAAGCTTCATATTTTCGTTTCAAGTCCATTGTCCTTGGAATGCCCACACCCACGGGCAGCGACAACTCCAAGACTCTATCCCTCATTGGGGATTACCTACTTGAATGCGAGGAACATTTGGGGAGCTCACATTACTATGCTACAAATGCTACACTCGGAAAGGCCTTCAATTTGTGTGGACTAGGCAAACTCTCCGAGGCTGCGGAGGTTTGCAGATCCATAATCGAGTTATGCAGAAGACAGCCAGAACAGAGAAATCTTGTTACGCAAGCTCTCACCGGGCTTAGGCTCGCACTCGTCCTACAGAAGTCTTCCTTATCTGAGATTATTCAGAAGTCTTCCTTATTTGAGATTATTCAGACAATTTCAGTCACTCTGGAGCTCAAAAAAGAGGAACTTGGGGACTTTCATGAAGATGTGCTACAAATGAAACTACAACTTCTTCGTTGGGAAGGTGAAGCAGAGGAAGAACCAAACCGGTTGAAACTAAACTACGCAAGCATACATGACGAAGGTGATGGGATGAATGATGAAATCATCAACATGACTCTCAAGCTTGCCATTATGTACAAGATCTTCGAGAAACAAGGGGACGTTCCGGTCCTTTGGGAGGGAGTGATCACGCAAGCCAAACTTGAAATCGTGACCGAAGACATTCTTCCAGGTTTCGTTCTAGCCTTCAAGGCTGCAAGAGGAGCCGGCAAACGGCAGGGCTATCGGCGCCACGCTTCACTGCTTAACAAGGTAGTAGCGGCACTGGAGCATCGAGGTGTTGCGCATCGCCGCTTTGAGCCTAGGATCGACGAGCTACTACGCTTGAGAGAGCTATGGGATATGCTTGTTCAACTCGAGAGGATGACAGGAACCGTGGGAAATCATGATAAGGGATACTCTGGCGGCGAAGAAATCTTGAACTTCGTCCAAAATGCTCCGCTTAAGGCTCAGCCGGCGATGCTTTTCTTGATTATCAAGTACGTTGAATGGATGCTCTCGGTCGAGATTACGCTTTTGATTTCTCCAATGAGTCCAAATATCATGGCTTGTCTCCGAACCCATGCATCTAGCCAGTTTGGAGAGTAGAACTTTATCACTATGCGTGCCACGGTAAATCTAGCCGTATGCTACCGTCTTTCTGATGAGATGGTTTCGGCGATGGGTATTGAGGATGAACTCGTCGAAGAATATATCAAGGAAGCCGTGAATTTTTCCAGACAAAGATTGTTACCAGGATATTACGGCATCGAACGTTTGCTAGCAGAGTATAAATTGCGAGAATGGTACTTCGAAGCCATCCGTGTCGTTAAAGCGATCGACGGCCCGGTGGTCCAGCAGTATGGCAATAATGATGAACTCGCCATGGATCACTATTGCTTACTTTGTGATTTCTACAAAGGTGCCGGAGTGCAGATCGATGCCACTGAGGGAGCTGTTATGCTGCTTGCATCGGCACGCCATGGAAAAGAGGCCCTAGTACGGGTGCTATTGAATAGTGGAGTTGATATTGAGGCAAAAGATAGTAGCGGATGGACAGCACTACATCATGCAGCTCTTTTAGGTCAGGAGCCCGTGGTGCGACTTCTATTCGAGAGAGGCGCCAACAAAAAGGAAAGGACAGACACAGGGTCGACCGCACTGCATTTAGCAGCAGTAACACGTGGCAATGAAGGGATGCTAAAGCTGTTGCTTGAAAATGGAATCGACATCGACGCAAGAACCAATGATGAAAGCACGGCATTACATGAAGCCACCTGGCGTGGGCACAAGTCACTGGTGCAGTTACTATTGGAACGAGGAGCCAATATCAATGCCAAGACCCGCGATGGGACAACAGCACTGCACATGGCGGCGGCGTCTACCGAGGAAAACAAGGCAACACTTCTGCTGCTATTGGGAAGGAAGATCGAAATTGAAGCGAAACGCTCAAGGAACTGGACAGCACTGCATGAGGCTGCCGCGCAGGGAAATGCGGTGCTGATGCAAGTGTTGTTAGAGAGAGGGGCGAATATCTGGGCCAAGACGGCTGAGGGGTCAACGGCGCTACATCTAGCAACATTAAGTGGAAATGTGGCAAAAGTCAGGCTCTTACTGGAGAAGGGGCTCGACGTGGACGCCGAGACTGATGGAGGAGTTTCGGCGCTGCAAGCAGGAGCAGCTACTGGAACTAAAGCAGTGGTTCAGCTGTTGCTGGACTGGAAGAGTGACGACGGGCTAAGGTTCGGTGAGATGTGGACAGCGGTGCAAATTGCGGCTTATGGGGGACATGGTGGGGTAATGATGCTTATCTTGAAGAACAGTGGCTATTGGATGTTCAAGAAAGTCGGAGTATATTTCTGTACTCATGCTGTATATATCTCTGTTCCCTTAATTTTGTTTCTTTCGGTTTTACTCCTCAAGGTGTTTTCAGGATTAGGAGTTGTTCCTACTCTTTTCTTATGGTGAGGCTGAATATTTTCCTTTGATGAACAAGATAGTTAGGCTGCACTATGGTTTGGCTTCACTCACGGGGGCTATTTTCTACCGAGGCAGGAAGGATAATAAGAAGGCAAGGTTTTCAGAAAGAAGGAAGTGAAGAGAAAATGTTGTGCGTAAATAAAGAAATTAGATCAGAGATGTATTCCGACAAGTACACACGTGTAGACAGACATGACAGTCTGCGAGAAATCCTCATCATTCCTTAAAGAGAGATCACTGTCATTCACTGAAGAGAAATTAAAATTACCCTTATCATTATGTGCAGAAGAAAGACTACCGTTGTTTCGGTATCTGTACCGCAAATGCACAAACCCAACCCAAACCTCAGCTCCCCATCCCCACAGGATAACTTCTTAAAACATCCTCTAAATTATCACTCAAGATTTCCACCCACCCTCAAAACCAAATGGCACCCCTCCCGCCCCGCCGCTCCATCCCCAAAGACCGCTTTTCCGCCCACTTCTCCACCCTCAAAACCCAAACCT
>JAABUU010007767.1_pt1 | contig 10903 bp, 14 predicted proteins | sample 5559301 | NCBI WGS metagenome assembly JAABUU01 (sample SAMN10711884, study PRJNA513360) | rock metagenome | isolation source: Antarctica rocks | place: Antarctica: Victoria Land, Richard Nunatak white
CGAAAGAACAAGGCTGCTTGTACATTGCACAAGCAGTACTAGCTGCGTACCTGTACTTGCCAGGAAAACCTGTGAACTGTCCACCTGCTGCTGGAACTGCTTGCTCTGACTCTGCTGGCCGAAAACTGTACACGCGTTTGCTCAAATTGGTGCGCAGACTTCTAGAGTTGGCCAGAAGCAAGAGCAGCTGAACGCGAGCGGGGTATATGAGAGCCGACAGCCACTGCAAGGCGTAATCGACCAGATGATTCGCTGAAACGCTGCCTGTTGTCCAAGAAAATGAGGCAACGCCCCCCAAGCCATAGCATTACAACGGTGAGACAGGTAAGCACCTGCGCATAGCTCCGTGCTTCCGTTCCTCCGTGCAGTGTCACCGCCACCTGCAGTTCCGGCGGTCACGTCATGAGTAATTCCGCTCAAAGTGGCTGGAATCTAGTCAAAGCGGGCTCTGGCTGGTATCTGGAGCTGTCTGGATGATGGTGTTACTGACCGTAGTTATGGTACTTACCGTAGCATATCCGCATCTGAGTGGCGGGCGCCATGTCTCCGAAACCAGGAAGTCGCATGGGATTCTGCTGTATTTTCATTTAGCACCTTACAGTCTGGGGTGTGGAGCCAGTTGTGACTCATCAGACATCCTGGCTTGAAAGCACAGGTGTATGTGGTGTGCAACAAAACCAAGCTGGTGGGAATTCTGCAAAAAGAGCCTAAGCTGTAGCAATGTGCCTCGCTGCTCGAGAAAGTTGACCTGGTTTTCGCGGTGCAGTCTCTGTATCAATATTGTCTCGCTCTCCTGCAAATGGCCACACAATCGTTGACTGGTGTCTTGCTGGGCAAAGAGCGAGAGTTTGAATACCGCACAAGTAGGCCAAGTGCTCTCAGGCAGTGCAAGGAAGATTGCTTGCGCGAGGCTTCGAGCAGATTTGGCGTAATTGCACAGTACAAGGACATACACTTTCGTGTTAAACGCTGTACACGGGAATGGGGCGAGGATGAGAAGGTGACAAAACACGTTAAGATCCTGGTAGAAGGGGATCTGGGTAGCCACTGTCATAGGGAAGGTAGGAGCCGTACGGGCCGTACGCGTGTCACCGGTGCACCACGTGGTTGCAGTTCACGTGACGAGACCTTTACAAAGCCCTGGTGTTGCTGCTACAGTTGTCAGGGTCTTAGCTGAAGACAAACTGGAGCAGTTTGTTGATCGTGTGCAAACCAGGATACTAGAAGGCAGAGAAGAGAAAGGAAGAACTTCGGAGGGTGTGCTAAAGCAGCAGCAAACTAACAGCGACTTTGTGCAAAGGAACGGTCAGCCTTTTCAGGCGTTTCTGGACAAGTCAGGTTGGCCAACTTGCTCTTATTTGAATCCTGTCTTTGGCAACTTACATAGTCATGCCTTATGTTGTGTTGCTCTGTAGGTCTGGCTTGCTACAATTTAGAATGGCTTGCTGAGAGAGGCTCTGACTTACACATCAGTCGCAATTCAAAGTTACACTCAAAGGATGCACAGCTCAGAAGAGATGCTAAGAAGATGGGTGCCTTTGTGAAAATGCTGTCCGAGGACTTGCCATTTGAATGTGCCCTTGTTACGCATTATGATTGGGTAGAGAGGAGTCTGTTCAGTCTTTCATGAGACATATATCGATTCAAGCAGCACATTCAATTGCCCTAGGCTGCTCTGCCTGCAACAACTTCTGATGTTTCCTAGCCGTCAAGTCCATGGACATGACTCTTTTGTTGCCGACATACTCTCTTGGATGCACTTCCCTTGCTTTCCTATGCAGACCCAGCAATTCTGCTGCCTGACTGCACTTGCCTTGCATGCACTCCAATTGCTCATCCACGTTACTGCCTTCTGCAAGATTGCCCTGCACCAGAGCATTGACGGTCCCTGTCATGCCCAGCATGCTGTCTGTGAAAGCCTCTCTTGCTGCCTCCTTTGGTCTAAGGTTGACTTGCACATCTCTGTATGTCTTTGTGGGCATGCCTGTCACAGCTCTGTTGACACTACCATTGACAAGTCCATAGTACCTAGGAGCTGCGCCTGTCTGCTTGATGATCTGTGCAAGCTCCTTGGTGCTGTCTCTGGACTTCAGCCTAGGAATCTGGCCGCTGTCCTTTGTGTCTGCTGCTTTAGTGGCCTGCAGTTCGGCCATGTGAGCGTCAAGCGCTCTGTCTGTGATGTCGTCTAGACAGATCTGCCAGTCCCATGTGCATCCAGGTATTGCTCCACCAACCCAGCAACGCTTTCCTGGAACTTAGATGCCCTCTTGCTTCGCAACAACTAGATTATCTGCAAGATGCCCTTTCGGCCAGCCACTGGGGTGTCTCGTTGACCCTGGCCACTGAAACGGAAGTTTCTTTGCAGGGAAGATACTTCGGGATGATCCCTGAGGAGTATTTTGTTGTAGTCGCTCGCATTTTTCTGTGCGCTTCTCTTCAGTCGACCAGCGTCGTCTGTAAATGACACGACCATGATGATATCAATGACAGACACCATCTTACCATTCGGGGTAATTCTGACATTCCCAGGAAGTTGATTGCTGGACGCTCCTAGATACCTTGCTATCTGAGACGTCATAATCGCGCCCATTGCCCATGAAGTCTTTGCATCGACGGCTGAACTCGCGCCGGTTGTGTTCAGGCTGGTCTTGCTAGTACCACTGGCAGAGTTTAGCTGCAAGAGCTGGCTTTCTCAAGGCTATGGTCATGAGCTTCTGTCCTCTGCTCATCCTGCAAACAACATGGAAGCACATCAGCTTTGCCTATCAAAAGGTTGAAACTCATCAACCAGCTGTGTCTTACCTGCCAGTGTCGCGAGGCTCTAGTGCTTATTGCCTGGTAAACAGGCGTCGACTCTCTGCTGCTGCAAGCATGGCACAGGCTTGGCAATTTGCGTGCTGCACACTGTCTGCTGCAAGCTGCCAGTATGCCTGTAAGCATACCTCGAGTCTGCTCTTGCAAAGGCGCCTCGCGTGTTTCTGGGACAGCAGGGGCGGCAGGTACAGGTGCCTGGACTGGCAGCTTGTTGCGCTTGCCGCGGGGTTCCAGCCACCCGTCTGGTATGGCGTCCGCGAGATCATTGCTTGTCGCTATGACGTACTTGGAGTTCCACATGGTGCCTGACGCTTCATAGGCAGATCGCCCTAGTCCAGCCCGTTTGGCGTAATATTTAAGGCACCGCGCATCGTCCAAATCGCTTTTGCCTGCCTTGCCTCCGACTTTGCGGTAATGTTTTCTGTCGAGCTCCTCCAGGAAGCGCAGCAACTGCGTCTGCGTAGCTCGCGCCTGACGGCACGCGCCTGACCGTACGGTGTAGTGTCTGATCACTCGCATGCCGTGCACGTTACGGAGCTACCGCGGTAGTTACAGGTGTCTGGTTACAGGTGTCCAGAATGGTTGCAGGCTGTACCGCGTTATACCAGAGGCTAGATATCAGGCGCAGGAGCAACGCAGAGAATCGGTGCGGAACCTGGGAGACAGCAGGGAAAAACTCGGCCGTGCTTTTGGGGATACCAAATCCCGTTCTCGTACAACCGTAATACGAAAGAGAACCTCCAGACGGTCTTGTCAAACCGGCTGTGGACAAATTGCCTACCGACAAAACCTGACATGATGGCTCTATGTCATGCTTGCAGAGCCGGTGACGTTTTGTATGGAGAAGCGTGATAGCGTGAAGTGAAGACTCGACCGCACAGCCCGTGAATCGCCCGGAGAAGCTATGTCCCAGTGATCGACCGGTCGCGACCTCAGCATGTCCCTTTCCACCTCGACGAGATATCACGAGATTGAAGACACAGGTATGGGTCGTTTCGTTGAGGCACCCTATCAGAGGGTTTCTTGGGCCTAAGTGCTGTGCCCGCAGGCCCTCAAGACTTTGTTGGTTGGACGTCAATATGGGTTGCAGGTAGCTCGCATTTTTGAGAAACCCAAACTACCAACAACGGGACCTTAGGCGCTTTTTCGAGCAGAATTCCCACCAGCTTGGTTTTGTTGCACACCACATACACCTGTGCTTTCAAGCCAGGATGTCTGATGAGTCACAACTGGCTCCACACCCCAGACTGTTAGGTGCTAAATGAAAATGAGTTGAGCTGCCTCCGCGGCCTCAAGCTTTCATCTTGACAGCGTGTGTAGATCTGATGCAACAGATCACTGGCATGCTCTTGCAAAACAAAGAGAGGGTTACAGAAGTAGATAAGCCTTCTTGTGCGTAGTAGTGCGGAACGTGGAAAGCTCCCGACCAGATGCGTATCTGCACGACTCGCTCACACCTCACTTGCTGCAAGGATCAGAGCGTTCTCTGCAGTCTCAAGAGCGCTTGGCAAAGGTAGTGCAACCTTTTTGCACAACATTACAGCAGATGGCTCCTGGTACAGCACCTTACGCTGATCGAGCCCTGCATGTGTGCGTGGTACACCAAAAAACCATGCACACCATTTATGTAGCTGAATGCGCAAGCCCTTGCGCTCAACCCTTACTCAACTTGCGTGAATGCATGTAGGACAACCGCATTATATGTTTGCAATACAGTTGCAGCCTGCCCGCAGCACAGTCACCTCCTGAAACCTATATATGTCTGAGCAGGGAGCGACTGCCCATGAAGCTGCCTTGGGCCGTGGTCATGTCACCACCTGGATTGCTGTCAGAGGGCACATTGTGGATGAGCAGATCACAGCCTTGTTGAAACACCCGCGCAGTTCAAGCACCCATATGCACATTGAACATGAGAAGCTTGTTAAAGATCACACCATACAACAGCAGGTAAATTCAAACACCTACTTCTCTGCTGCCATACATTTGCTGATGTATTTGGCTGAAAGACAGCTTTCTGGTATGGCAGACAGTTCAGTGATGCATGTTCCCATGCACATGCCAACTGTGACAAAATTGCATGCTTGATGATCACAGGGACAGCTGGTCAATTTTCAGTTGCTCCTCATTTGCTACAATTGGTGTCTTCTGCGTGAAATGCACTCAGATACTTCCTTGATGCATGATTTTGCTCAGGGGGTGCTGGGTTCAGAACAGGAGGTAATACTATGATAGATGCCTGTATCTCAGCAAGGAGAGCGTGTAAGATGCTTGTTCCTCAATTTGCAAGCACCAATTTTTGCACAGCATGACTTGTTATGACCTAAGCTACTCGTAGTCTTCAAAAATGGCTTATAGGTGGTATTGCTGGGGGCAGGGTTGGACACAAGGGCGGCTGACCTTCCCTCCAGGTGTTGCCTGGTACGAGGTGAAGCATCCTATACCCGAAATCATTTTGTCAGTAAACACCACCTTTTTTGTGTCTTCAAGGAAAGCGTAATCAGACCTACCGGATGTGTCTCCATGCCTGTCTCATGTGTTGTTGATGGTTGAGCCTGGCATGACTCTGTAAAGCAACAGACATATGCAACTTGTGTTCACACAACTTGTAAAATGTATAGGCGCGTTTGCAGGTGGATCAGGCAATTGTGCTGGAATTCAAAATCAGCAGACTGCCAAAGGCAGGAGCAGGCATGCAGGCTGGTCAAAACAGCCAGGTCTTTCCTCTCAAGTCAGCCTCCTAAACTGCAGTTGCGGCAGGTAAATGCAGTGTAGGGATACCCTTAGTGTGCTGTGCAGACGTCTACGCCCTACAGTGCATATGTGTACATGTCTAGCTTCCTGGATGCTACTACTGTGAGAGCCAGCCTGTAACCTACTTAGTACTTAGTATTTAATAAGAAGTAGATCAGAATTTGAATGACAGCATCCAGGTGAGACATAGTCACCCCAGTGTAGCTGCATGTAGTTAGTGTGTAGTCTAGACCTGATCTTGTGTTGCATTTGATCGCTCAAGCAGTGGAGCTTGCATGTCTGACACTCAAGTGCGATCTGTACCTGCAGCTGGTAGCACCACATGCAATAATGCAATAACACAGCCATAGTGCTCATGACCAACTGTGCATACGCTGCTTTCCAGCCGTGCTCATGCTTGACTGTCTGCTGCAATCCCGTGCAATGCTGTCGGGTCAGGTCTCAAAGTATCGTTGTGTGCCTAAGCATGTTGTTCTGAGACTTCAAATCTGCACATGCGAGTGCATAACACATGAAAGCTGCAGAACATGTTGGAATATGTAATTTCCACATGAATGGTTCGAAGATGAGTTTCTGATAGTGACATTGCTCTGCAGACTTGCCAGACGCTGACTGGACAGCTGCGCTAAGAAAGTCTGGCTGGCAAAAGCATCTGCCTACAACATGGGTGGCAGAAGGCCTTCTGTATTACATGGAACCTCCTGCTGTTGCAGCGACATTGAAGGTGAACAACAGCTGCAGTGGGTTTGTCTGCCACAATGATATGTACTGCATTGTCTGAATCCATGCCTGTCTGCCGTACTTGCGCGTCTGGCGAGGCAGTGCTGCTATGTTATTGCACAGACTGTGTGAAGGCAGAATTGCAGTGTTTGTGAGTGTGTGTGATGATGACGGGTTTGAAAGAGTCTGCTCTGGCATGAGTTTGACACAGGCAGCATGTGACTTGCAGAAAGTTGATGCGATGTCTGCAGTGAAGAGTTCCTTGATTGTTACAGCTTGCACAATAGCATATATAGACTACGGACGTCAACTGGCAGCTACAATGGAATCAGGCTTGCTGCCTACGCTGATGGCAGCTGTGAAATGGACTCTGCCGCTTGATGCTCTGACTCACTCTCAGCAATACAACTGGAAGATACAGCGCACTGTTGACTTGCTGAAGCAGGCCAAAGAACTGGGATTACGGTTGCAGCCGTTTGCTGATGAGCCTCACTCCTTAGAAGAATGTGAAGCTGCAATTGATTACAAGGTGATGGTCTGTAGCACAAAGACTTTGAGCTCTGTAAAGCAGTGATCAAGGCTTGAGCCGGCTGAGCCTGGCAGGGCAGCGAGACCTTGCTCACAGAGGAGCCCAAGGTATCTCATCCACAGGCTTTTCTTTAATCAATGCCGAAAAGTGTAGTTTTTTCTTTCTTTCTTCCTTGCTTACAGCAGCACTGAACCGCTCAGCACATTACGCCCTGTAACTGACTTTGCGACATTGTCTTACTGTACAACCTCTTTGACATCTTGCAAGTATACACGGCAGCATGTAAGCCAAGCAAGACACTACACCCGCAGATACATAACTCACCCATTTATATTGCTGAGTTTTGGCATGAGACCTTGCACATGTACACGTTGTGACTCAAATGTCATTGTGCCATGACAGGACACAACACAACACATGTGCTTGCCAGAGTAGACTCAACAGCACATGCTTGCGTTAGTTGTTCTTGGAAGCGGCGCTTCCTAGCAATGAAAATCCAGATTGAGCTGTGGGCTCATAGCAGACGTCATGAGCCTGCTTATGCTATAGTTGTAACCGTTACAACGCGGGCCTTGCAGCTGCAACAGGAATAGTGACAACTATGCAGTGCAGCACAGCATGACAGTGTCTTCGGCAGTCAAAGCACATGCCAAGTAGTCTAAACTGTGAGTGTATTACATCTTATTGCTGCTGAACGCCTTTCGTGTCGGATGCGCTCTGAGTCGGAGCATTCTTGTTCAGAGGATTCGATGCTGAGTCATACTTGGAGGCTTGATTCTGCAGCATCATACAGGCCATGTGCTTTTCAATGTGATATAGGAATTGCAGTACAGAAACATGGACTAGCAGTGAATGTCAGTCAGCTCTGCATGATCATCTGTTGACAAAATTCAACACTATGAGACACACCTGCATGTGCTTCAGCTCTTCTTTGTGTCCCTTAATACCTTCTTTGCTGAGCTCTTCACCAGCATTGTTACCAGGGTCATTGCTTCCATGGCTTGCAGGCTCTACGTCGTGGTGGTGTCTACATGCACGTTGACTCTGTGCCGTGCAATGTCAGGAAGAACAAGCTCGAACAGGTTGACTTACTCTGGCTCTGCAAATTTTTTGCCTTCCGGCACTGGGTCCTCAGTCAAGCCAACCTGTGACCTGATCGTTCGCGGCTGACCAGGAGTCTTCTTGTCTACAGCCTTTTGGATTGCATCAGCGCCACCTGTCATGTTGTCCGAACGCCTGCATGGATCGGTCGATCAAGTCAAACGCGTACTACCTCAACCAATTTCAGACTGAGTGTCTACATGCTCCGCAATGGCAGCAGATCTGTTCGACTTACTGTATATGCAGACAAATATGCTGGTGCTTCCGCAGAAAAACCACGTCGCTTTGCTACAATCGACGATGTCAATGCGACCTAATATGCTGAGGGGCAACTCTGACATGCCGAGAGGGCGTCTTGCACAGAGCTAAAGGGCGCTGGCTAATTCATGGCAGCAAGCAAGCATCGACTGATGTTGTGTGTGGCCCAGGTGAGGCACGAGCAGGAGCATGAACGCTAGTGCAATCTGCCAGCTTACTGACCCTATCTTCGATTTGCTGCACCCCACCGTCTCTTACTGACACAAAATCTCGATCCGCTAGTGCCTTGCACAGCTCCTCCTGCACAGTAGAGCAGTCGTCAGTGACGTACGACCTGATAGACGGTCAGACGAAGAGCAATAGTCGCTTGCGGCGTAAGGAAACAAAGATGGATGCACCTTACACTGTCAATATCGATCAGCAAGCTGCCAGACACTATGCTGACAAGGGTGCTACGATACTTTTGCTGGATGTTCCTGAGCAAACCCACGTTGCTTTTGACCATCAAGTAAGCCTGCTTTGAGAGCTCTGTGATTTGGCGAGCTGCCAGCTGCAAGCCTTAGATGCCTGCTTGCAGAGCTTTGTAGTTGGTCCCAAATTCAAGGGAGTCAAGATGCTGCCTCCAGGGACGCACATGGTGTCGTACAATGCAGCCAGTCGTACTGGCGACTTTGCTCCCACCTCAAGCTTTTTTGTACATTTGGCCCCCAGCCAGGTGTATGTCAGAAGATGGAGCAGCGAGCAAGAGCTTCTGTTTGATTTGCCAGCTGGCGAGGTGATGCTTGCATTGAATTCCACACATTTAGCAACCAAGGCTGTAAGCAATGGCAGTACTAGGTACAGATATGCTGCAGCAAACTTGCACACCTTGTTGCACATGGTTCCTTTGTATCTTCCATCGGGCCGATGCTGTTTTGTAGCAAAGGGTGCTGCCATGTCTTGGTACCTGTGGGAGCCACCTGAGCACTGCTCCTGCAGGCGGAGCCCTTCCAAGCAGGAGCAAGGCGCTATGACTTTGACAAGAACCTGGCCCCCTATAACTTGCATGCCTACCAGCAGTGGCAGAGCCTGTCAAGCTGCATCTCCCAAGGTGTCATCAGCAGGCTGTCGCCTCTGCCATCAGGCAACATCAGCATCACAGCTGAGGCTGACCCTGCTCATCTGAAACCTGTCACACCTGCTGAGAAGAAGCTGTATGCGCAGCTTCAACAAGGCCAGACTGACGCAGGCTCTACAGGTATGCATATGACACGTCAGTAACAGCCAATGCAACGAGCAGCAATGCATTGCCAATATCAAGTGCAAGCGAAACTTAAGCAAAAGTCAGACTTGCACAGTAGTGTAGCAGTGCTGCTTGTTTCCTGGAGGACCTCCTATGGAGGATCCTTTGGATCAGGATCAGAACAGGCAATGTCCAACCTGCGTCTTGACTGTGCAAGATGGTGTCAGACAGCTGTGCAGCTCGCCATTGGCCTGAAGTCTCTTCTGTCAGCCATGCATCCACTGGCAAAGATATGGTGCACGATGCAGAATGTCACCATTCATCCAGGTCATATACAATTTGCAGGGAGTACAGCTATGCGACTGGATGGCGAGCAGCAGTCTGAAGCCAATCCATCAGACAGACAGCAAGACACTTCTGACATGCAGGCATCAGACCTCAGACCACAGGAGGGTGTCGGGCGCTGCTACTATACTCGACTGCCAAGACTAGTCAAGGTGCCTCCTTTGTCCGCCCTTCTGCATAAGCATAAGCATAAGGCACATTCCCTGTCTGAAAATCCAGTAGGTTGCACTGTTTGCAAGCTTGATGGATGCATGCCAGATGTATGGCGTGCTGAAAGTTGGATATCAGAAACAATGACATGGTACTTTAACATATATGTAGCATGGCAGGAATACTTGCTCTTTGCAGGATGTCTGCCAACTACAAGGCATTCCTGCTGCCAAGTACCATTGCACTCCTACTGTCTGTAGCTCTGGGCTGCCACCTCAGGAGGCTCCCTTTATGATCGCCACAAGGCGTAGGCTCTTCTATTCAATTTTACTAAGTCTTGTCTGCTGTGTGTAGGTGCCTGGCATGAATCCCCAACAGCTGACTGCCCTCAACCTGGACAAGACAGGCTTGCTCAATGACATCCTGCAAAGGCACTTTGGCAAAAAGCCTGGTGACCTGCTGGGCGAGCTGCAATTCAGCTTCCTGGCCTTCCTGATGGGCCAGTCCCTGGAAGGTGAGCCTTTGTCTGCGTATCAATGCATTACACGCTGTGAGCGTTGTTGACGCTTACCCAAGTATGCTGTGTAGTCTTGGTGGGCGGCATGGACGTGCATGTTGTATTGTATCTTTACATGGAACAATTCTGCAGGTGTGGGTTGTTATTATCACTGTGACGGTATCAGCTTATAGAAGTGGGTGACTGCAGGATGGTCTTGCATTGATGTCGCAAAACTCCTTAATGAAGGAAGAAACAATGATCTGTGTGGACAAAAAGCATATAGAGTTTTTTTGGTTGGTTTTTCCAAAACTATGCAGCACAGAGGACGCCTGTATATGCGTGTTGCTGTCCCGCTGCATTCTTTGCCTCTTGCCTTGCTGACTTTCTGTTGTCACACCTCATGGCAATGAGGAGCTGAAGTCAACAGCAGCCAACCTGATGCGCTTTTCCTTGCAGGCTTTGCACAATGGAAGGCTATCATTCATTTGCTGCTCGGCTGTGAAGACGGTCCCTT
>JAABUU010007768.1_pt1 | contig 10900 bp, 12 predicted proteins | sample 5559301 | NCBI WGS metagenome assembly JAABUU01 (sample SAMN10711884, study PRJNA513360) | rock metagenome | isolation source: Antarctica rocks | place: Antarctica: Victoria Land, Richard Nunatak white
ATGTTGCTGACTGTACAGTGCTGAGAAAGAACAATTGTTCAGAGGAAATGGGTCAGTGTCTGTCATGCAGGTGTGATCTCCATGTTTGGCAGCACCTACAACGGTCAATACGAGGATGTGAAGGCTTTCAATGACAAAGTTGGTGAGTGTGTGCGTCTGAATGCGTGGGCTCCTGTCACATTGCTTCACGCTGCACCACATCTCTGCTTCATGACTAGACCAGCTTGCATTTTTGTATGCAGTGCTTGAAATCCTGCATTGTGCAGCTTCTTTCATCAAGAGACTGCTTTAGTTGTGTCTCCAGCGTAGCAAACCTAAAAAAGTATGTGCATCAGGAAGTACCTATGCACTCGTACTGTGACCTACTACATTCATCAGAGACCAAATACAACATGGGCTTTCCGCGCTGGGGCTTACAATGTTGATATGCATGCCTGTTTACATAATTTGCCTGATACGAATTTGTGCACATCACTCAGAAGTACTGCTTTCACTGTGTGATGCCATGCCGTGACACATGTGAGTCACAAGGTGCCAATGCAAACTAGGGCAACACTCAACAAGTCACATGTACAAGCAGTGAAGTTCGACCAGCTTTGATGTGCTGCAGCTGAGCTGAACAAGAAGAATGGCTGGGACATGAGGATCCATGTGGACGCTGCCAGTGGCGGCTTTGTGGCTCCCTTCATCTACCCAGACCTGGAGTTTGACTTTAGACTCCCCCTGGTCAATTCAGTCAGCGCCAGTGGTCACAAGTGAGTTGCCCTTCCCATTGGCATTCTTGCCGTTGGCATGCTTCCCATTGGCATTCTTCCCATCCTTCCAACTGTCAAACCTAGCTGCAGGCTGTAGCTCAACACTATGCTGTGCAGTACTGTGTGAGGGTTGGCAATGCATGCCATGTCTTGCTGCAGCCAACTGCAAGCTCAGGTCATGTCATCATCTCTGGCGATACATGTCACTTGATGCTTTAAAGTTGTTCACATACAGATGTTGTTCACGCTACAAGGTTTGCATTCTACCAGCCTTGGCTGCCTCAGGTATGAATGCTTACATCCCTGTCTTGCTGCCTCTGGATGATCTTCTTTCCTCATGCTGTTTCCCCAAGCGACTTGCATACATTTGCAGCATTTCCAGCCGGTATCACATGCACTCATAAAGTCTGAATACAGAGTGTGAACACGACTTTGCAGGTATGGGTTGGTGTACCCTGGAGTCGGGTGGATCATCTGGCGTAACAGGTCATGTGTGGATGAGAGTCTCATCTTCCATGTGAACTACCTGGGCACTGACCAGCCATCCCTCAACCTCAACTTCTCCAAGAATGCCAACATGATTGTTGCTCAGTACTACCAGGTATGTCCACTCAACTTGCTGTCTGTTGCATTAAGTGCGTTGCGCTGTGGCCACCCTGCTTGATATTGTAAAAGCTAAGCGCTGAGGCACCATGTGCCTTTCAATGTAAGAGTGTACACTTGGGTCCTGCAATACTGTGTGAAATACCCTTGCCCTGAGCTGCTTACCTAAGCTACAGTGAAGCTGGTTGTCAAGACTGTAGCACTGAGTAATCAAGCAGCAAAACCCCCCTCCAATACTGCCCCTGGGCTGCTGCTAGGCGCCCCTGTGTGTGTCCAGTCAAACGTCTGAAGTAGAGGTTAGGACTGTAGCCATGCTTGCCTTGGCAACCTGCATGAAAGCAGTAAGCCAAGAAGTTCCATGGCATGAAGAGAGCACACGACAAGAGCACACGACAAGGGCCTGAACACTTGTAGCTGCTCTGCAGTTCCTGAGGCTAGGTTTTGAGGGCTACAAGAAGATCATGACCAACTTGATGGAGGTTTCAGCGCATCTGGCCAAGGGGATACTGGCAACAGGTACACACCTGTTGCATTGTCTTCCGGCATCACTCAAAAAGTCGCCCAGGCTGTCTAGGGCTACTGTCTGCCTGATTTGAGATATTCAGCCCAAATTTGTGATATGCTCAGGAGCCATACGTGTCAGAACACATGCTCGACGGGTTTGCTTTCTTGCTTACTTGCTTATGCCTGGCCGCATGTTTGGTCTAACCCCACAGCCCGTTTGTGATTGAGCTGTGCTTAACAGCAGTCCCTTGGCTTGATCATAGTCTGTCCTACAGGGCACTTTGACCTAATTGGAGGAGGCAAGGGGCTGCCTGTGGTAGCCTTTGCCCTGAAGCCCAACCGCAAGAACAAGGATGGTGACGAGCTCTCCTATGATGAGTTTGACATCATGGACCGCATGAAGGAGTTTCACTGGCAGCTGCCTGCTTACAACCTGCCCAAGAATGCAGAGTAATGCTCTGCCCGCGCACTCACATGCACTGTGTTGCGCATCAAAGGTTTGCCACATGTATGCGCCCAAGCATTTGTTAAGAGTCTTACTTTTGCATGCGCCACCCATACTCCCCCCCCCCTTTCCCGTTCAGGCTTTGCTGCTGTGAAACAAGACAGGCTGTAAATCATGCAGACCAGCGTTGAATATTGATCAGGCAGCTTGTACTTGTCACAATGCGTTTTGCTCTGATTGTGAACACATGCTGCATTGACCTTTTCCCTTTTGAGTTGGCAGATCTGCTGTGCAAGGCTGTGCTCATCTGCTTGTGTGGCGTGCTTTGTAAGCAAACACTTACACGCATGACTCCAAGCTGCATTTTCAAGTGCTGCATTGGTCTTTGTTATGTGCGCTGCCAGCATGTTGTGTGGCATGTGTTTTGGAATCCCAAAAGCCGACCTGTTGCATGCCATGCACAATGAGACACAAGCACCTTTGCAAGATCAGCCTGCAAACTTTTTGTGTTGTTTTGTTGGCAGGAACCAGCAGCAGGTTGAGGTTTTTGATCAGCCTGATGCTGAGAAGATGACTAGCATGCATAAGTACGACTGTGACAGCTTACTTAAGAGAGTGTGTTAACTCCAGTGTCTTAAGTAAGTTGTCATGGCCGTACTTAGGCATGCTAGCCATCTTCCTAGCATCAGCACAAGGTCATCAATCCGGCAGCCAAGTCTGCATTGGTCGCATCTTCATTTGCAGACAGCACAGAATTAGATGTAGCATCACTAAGCCAGATATCTCTATGAGCATATCAACCTGTAAGCAGCACAGTAATTGCTGTATGTCTGCAGGAAGCAGAAGATGTTGAGGTGTGTGGTGAGGGAAGACTTGTCCTACGAAATGGCCACAGACCTGATCAATGACATGAACAAGTGCATCGAGTGGCTAGACCACCACTTCATCTACTCCGGTGAGCTTGATGCTCTGTCAAACCTGAAATCAGCAATGTCACAACTGATGTCTGATCACGCATCTGATTGGCATTGTCACAAGCTTGGTACATGAGCAAGTGCATTGAGTGACTAGATCACCACTGCATCTACTCTGGTGAGTTTGATGCTCTGTCAAAGTTAACAACTGCGATGGCACAGCTCGCATCTGACCACGCATCCTAGGCATTGTCAAAAGGATGTTGCACTGGTCCAAGTACCGGTCCCTACAAGACACAGAACACCAATGCTGAGATGCAGCAAACGAATCTCTCTTCCCGATCCCTCCATGTAGTACTGAGAGCCCTGGCATAACAATACATACTGCATGGACACCAGCGCTTTTGTGGTGAAGCCACTGAGACGCATTGGTGTGGGACTGCAGAGGAGAAGGTGAAGTCACTGAGGCAGAACTACCGCCCCAAGGATCACCCCAAGCACCACCACATTGGCAACAAGAAGCACCAGTCAGTCTGTTGATCAGCTGCTGCACCGTCTTACCTTATGGTGTTACTCATTTGCCAAGTTGTTGATTCAAAGTCGTTTTACTTGATCCCACCTGTTAGGCTGACCGTCTATAGAGGTACCAGATTGTATGTTGGTTTTCCTTTTGCAGCACTTGAGAGTGACAATGACAGTGAATGCTTGTCGCTGACCAGCAGCAGCTTTATTATAGCTGAACTGATGTTCACATTCATGCTGCTGATATTGCTTCAAAGCATTTGTCTGAACACAGGATCTGCACCTTACTTGCTGCACCAATGCAGGCGTTCACTGTCATTGTACTTTGGGCACATATATGTGTGAGCAGGATGAGCTGAACAATACAGCCAGTAGCTACTATAGGCAAAGCATTCAGTAATATATAACACTGGATACCTGATTGTCTATTGTAAATTTGCTGAATACTGTGAAAATGCCAGCATCATACATATGTTCCTATCATGCGTGATTGCAACAACAATGCAGAGATCAAGGCCACAAGATAGTACTGGCTTCTGACCAAAGTCATTCCTCATTCTGTGTGTCCCTTCCTAAATAAATCGGCATAAATCGGCAGGTTCTGCCCACTGTCACATGCCTGCAGAAATGTTTCTTGGAAAAGCCAACTGTTCATTCATGCGAACCATGCCTGTTGACCTAACAGCAAGTGGAAGAAGACTACATGCTTTGCAAGTCTGACCTAACTAAGAAAAAGGTCTGACCCAGACCTGAGTATGCAGCGCCTAGGATCACAAGGAAGAGAACGACTGTGTACTGTCTCGTTACAAGCGTTCATGTTTCGGCACCAGTTTTGCGACTGGCATAGCTTGTATCACGTTGGCGTTCAGAGCATCTGCTTTGGCTCCTGGATCACTCACATGTCGGTGACCTTGTAAGGCTTCCGGAACGGTAAAAGAAGCCATAAAAAATCGGTCATGATGTATGCCTCGGGATTTACATTGCAGTGCTCACAGCAGAGTTTGACTTATCAGCCTTATCGCTGCCTGCAGCAACTGATGGTCCGACAGCGACTGGAAAGGCACGATCGCTGCGACAGCTTCACTCTTGCTCATCGAAAGCTCTGGGTAAATGCTTTATATTCACCATGACTTTTGCTTGAGACATGTCTCCTGCTCTTTTGTTGTTTTGTGGCCGCGTGAGTCAGCGATTGGTCTGCAGGGCTTCTCTGTGGAGTGGGCTTCGAAGGTGAGCAGTCGTGTCGTGACTTGAATCTCATGTGCTCTCAGTATGATCTGTTGACAACAGACATTATAGCAGCAAAGCTCATGTGTGATATAGGTTCAGTGAGCTTATCGACCTTGTTCATTTGATGGGTTCAGGCAAAGAGCAATTGACAGCACAGGCAATGCTTGACCAGGCAAGTGCCATTGTAGCGATGTCTCCCATGAGACCCTCATTGCCTTGGCTGACGTAGGTCTTGGTACAGGCTGCACCTGGCTACGGTTAGTCACCTGGCTGGTGCTACCTACCAAGGCCTGTTGGCTCATTGGCTTTGCAACTTTGACTGCCATTTGACAAACCCACATGGGAAATCGACAAACCCACATGGGAAATCGACAAACCCACATGGAAAATTGATCAGAGCTTCGTTCCTTCCTTCCCTGCAATTCAGGTCAGTGGACTCAGGCACAATTGCCGGTCAAAGGTAGAAGTTGTATGCATTGCTGCTGCCTTAACCTTACACAGTGTGCAGTCCGCACTGGTGACACTGCATCTTCTGCCAAAACTGACAAGAGTCATTGCACACTGCACGACCCTCAATGCAAGAATCAGTGATGCTATATTTAGTTTCTTATCTCAGGATGAATTGTGATGCAGGGATTGATATTGCAAGCTCTTCAACACAGCCTGATATAAGCTGACCAATGTTGTTTGTGATGTGAAGCCAGCTTGATCACAGCATGAGGTAACAATAGCTCAGCAGCTAGCACCCTCTTCATGGTTTTGCTTCCAACACCCATGTTGAGTAAAATCAGTCTTTGTGTTGTTGCTTCCAGCACTCATGTTGAGTAAGATTCTGTGGCCTTGTAGCACGAGGAAAAGAGGACTCTTGCCATGTCGATTTTGTTTGGTGCCTTCTAGCTAAATTTTGAGAGCAATTGCAAGCATCCCTAAGCAGGTAGGAAATGGGCTGGCATGTAACAGCACAGGGCTCCAAAGGTCTTGCAACCCTTGTCATTGTTCAACATGCTGATATGCTCCTTGCGTGTTTCTGCACACTCTGACAAAACCTTGCCATGTTACATTTGTTGTACAACACTCCTTTACACGGGCTTATGTTGTGCAGCATATGCTGATCAGCTGGTGGATATGACTCACCTGACCTGGCAATGGCAATTGGAGCTTTGTGAGCGTTGTGGCAGATCAACAACTCATCATTGGGTGCTCTGACCAGGTGAGCTACCTGACTTCCCATTGATCATGAGCAATGTGATAGACATCTAATGGCAAGCCTGGGCTCTTCTCCTCTACAAATGGCGCAAGTCTAACAGCACAAAGGACGTACAACCACATCGGTGAACATCAGTTCGACCCCATGTGACCATGCCTGATACAACCAATTCCTTCACAGTCTGAGACTGATGAGGCTAACCAGCTTACCACTGGCACTGCCTACAATATATTGTATAACAACATTCAGCAATGGCTTTGTGCAATTAGCAGGCTTACTGCACTGATAGTAAAGAACTGTTGCACAGGAAGCTGAGCCTGGGCTTGTTAGTTGCAAGACAGACATAACAAGGAACATCACGGATGTATTCAGCCACAGAAATAGCTCTCAATATTGCGCTCGTGTCTTCCAACTAACAAGCAAATTTCCTACATCCCAAGGACACATATCTCTATAGAATGGCAGGCATCTGCTCTAGTGGTGCGCTCTCTTGCATTGAGGCCCCAGATTTGAAGCTGTATGATGTGTGTTTAGTCTTGCTTGCCCGGACTTGGAGGCCAGCAAGCAACATCATGGCACCCATCTTTCTTCTTGGATAATGTAACAGTCATGCCATATTGTGCAAACAATATCAGTCAGGTATGGCATGGGTGCCGTGATGTTGCTTGTTGCCCTGTGAACCCGGCCAAGCAAGACTCAACAAACAGCCAGACATGCAAACATGCTAAAGCCATGAGGGACACACTTCTTGTTATTTGTCCATGCAGACCCAGCCATGCAATGCGCCTTTTGCCTGGCCATGTAAAAGACGGCAAGGCAGACGGAGCACTGCATGATGCAATCTGTAGACACCAGGTTGCACTTGGGCTCAAGTAAGACAATCATACACAGTTCAGGGAAAGCTACATCAAGATAATGTTGTGGATTATGTCTATTTGAGACCTGACTGGCTGCAAGGTTCTGGTAGCATGCCATTTCAGCAGTAGACCGTCTGACAAACCAACTGACAAACTCGTCGGACAAACCCACAATGTTGTGTACACCCCTTTGCGGCATTTATCCAGTGTGCAAACACCACAATGAAGCTGTAAGTGCCCAGGCAGCCCATGTGGGGTACATACTGTTTCTCATGACTGGGGCAGTACTGCAGAGCAATGCGTGCTTGTATTAGGGCACAATACGCCTTCAATCAGATTGAATCAGAGTGCTGACAGGGTTTTATGCCTACTTAAGATTGTGCATGAGCCCTGTTAGCAGTCTGATTGGATCTGATTGGAAGAACACCTTGCCGTGGTAGAAGCACGCTCTGAGCCTCCAAGCGGCACATCGGTTATGCAAACCGACAATTTTCAAGCAAAGCAAAGAAGCTGCTTGTTTGAGTGCGAGCTGGTCGCATGACCGCAAACATTGCCAGTCTCCTGCATCTTGTCATGCAAGCAACCTGCATTGCAAGAGGCACTTTCATGAATGAACTCATGAAGTCAAGAATCTTTGCTTTGCCTGGTAGGTGTCCAATTCGATATGGTCCTTCTACCTTAAGCAATGCATGACAAGACTAGAAGACTACACTGTATGTTGCATATCTATCAAAGTGGTCGTCTATGGCACTTCAGTGTCATTGCTCTTCCTAAAACCTGACAAAGGTGAAGGCACATGGCAGCTTGCTTGAAATGCAATAGTGTTGTATCAGGCAAGTGCTACGACAGGACATACGGACAGCTCACAGCAGGTTGCAGACTCTTTATCATGTAAGCATCTGTCGATTTTGCCTTTTAGCTCCACCTGGTGGAATGTCGGCACACCAGATGAAGTTATCATGCAACATTGACAGCTTTCTTCGTACAAGCAGCAAGAATGCACATGGCTTATAGGATACACATGCAGTGTTTGGCTATATGTAACCCTCAGCCAATTCCTCCACATTCTGGAACTGATTAGACTTTTCAGGTTACTGTTAGCAGTATTTGTGAATTTAAACAGCTTTATGTACTTATTAGGCTTAGTAAGCGGTACAGGGTTACATGTGCTGCTTGGCCGACTTAGTCATCAGAACAGAACAGCAGCATGGCAGAAGTCTTCCTTGCTGGATGTCATGGCAGACATCTGCCCTGGTGACATCCAGTTGGCAAGATGGACACCATGCTGCTGCTTGCTGGTTAAGTGCAGTCAAGCTGAAATACACAAATCAGCCAGGTATGCAAACATGCCAAGCATTAGGCAGAAATGTGAAGGCAAAAGGTGCCCTGCGTGACTTGGTCTCAATCAAGACAGCCACGCTTGACGTTGAGTGTACATGAGGCACGACACAGCCGAGAAGTAGCCTTTTGCAATGCAAGTTGGTCACAAGACAAGATGCTGCATGACATTGATCTTCTGCTATGAACGGACACCTGCCACATACTGCAGTATGTGAGAGTAAGCTGCAACGCATACTGTAAGCTGCAGCAGGTGTCCACTGATATCGAAGATTGTCAACGCTTTGAAACATCTTGTCAGCAAACTTCAGAAAAAGGAAAACGCCCATGTGTCTGACTCTTGTCTCCTTACACGAAGCAATGCATACATCCTGCCACTGTGTCTTGCATAGCTATCAGATCCTTGATCTGTGCTACTTCAGTGGTGAGGCTGTTTTGTGTTTTGTTTTCCAGATCCTGTTCAAGGTGAAGGGACAGTTGTTGTGCATGCCAAGCAGTGGGTTCATGAATAATTCGCAAAAGGTTTGCCATGGACACTCAAACCATTGTTGAGCACTGTCTTGGTACAATGCTCGGGAGTGGTCTGGACGTCCATGGCACATTCTCAAATCTTGCACCAGAAAGGGAAAAAAAGACCATGCCTTTTAGCAACAACTAAGCAAAAGCCCGAGGGTGAGGTATACTGGGCTTCCCTGCGGAGTACTATTTATTGGGAGATCCTACTCTCACCTCAAGCCTGGCCTCTTTTGCCTCCTAGTAATCCAGCCTCCTAGTAATCCATCCTTTCTCACCTCAAGCCATTCGTCGTATACGCCTTGCCTTTCTCATCACCGTCTTTCTGTGATGACATAACTTTTGCACCATGTGTATGCCACCTTGTGCCGTTTGCTGTTGTTGACTGCAGCTTCCGTGACTGGACTGACTGGAGGGTCGCGCTTGTCGGGTGGTATTGAACTTCAGCGTGATAGTGGCAGTCGCCGCACAGTCAAAGACTATGAGAGGGGTGAAGGCACTGTTAGCGTTGGCAAACTTTGAATGGATTGGTGCAGCAGACAAAGCCTGCATATTCACTGAAAGGATGGGGGTATTATCAAACGCATCAATCCAATGAGAGTCGGCCAGTGCTATCAGTGCCTTCAGCCCGCTTGGTTTTGGGTGTGCAACAGCTTTCAGCATCATGCTAATCTTCAATAACAGCTTGCTGAGACTGTGGCTGCCCGTGCACACACATTTTCACTCACACTCACACTCACACTACCTGCACTGCTGGATCTGTTTAAGGTCACCTCTTTATGCTCAACTGCTTAACAATGCAACTTCTATTGGTTGGGCTGATGCTGCCCAATAATCGGGCCCCAATTTGCACATGTAAGCAAGACTTCTTGCAGAGTTAGTTTGGCAGCAGCCCAGTCATTGGACACTGATATTTTTCACCTGTCACGAGTCACCAACCTATGTCCAAGAATATCTCAACTGCATTGCAAGGACATTACGCTTGGCCTTCAAGAGGCCAGCGACTCAGCTCAGCGGCATGTAGTTGTGCTGAGCTGCTACACTCAATCATGACTATCTGTATGTGTTGCCAAAGGAGTACACTGGCATGCATTGAGACTCCAATAAAGACTCTGCATGCATGCCTCTGAACTCCTTTGGCAGCACATAGACTTTAACTGTGAATTGGATAGGCTAGCAGTTCCCGAGCACGCAGGTAGCTCTGAAACATTTTTTTTGTCTCAAGCCTTTGGCTGAGCTAGCACTTTCTTGAGCGAACTACACATGTGCTCAAGAGAGTGCCAGCTCAGGCAAAGGCTTGCATCTGCTCTGTAGCCGTAACATGCTCAATCAGCCAGGCACATGGTGAGTGTGCTGCGGCAACAGCTTGAATGCAAGCCATGTGGCGGCAGTTGCAAGCCATGCAGCTTGTCTGTACAAAGTAGGAAGGTCAGGCCAGTAATTACATCATGGATTTGTGGAGGCTGCCTGCAAAGGGTTTGCACTGTTGACTGAGTCCCGCAATCAACATTGCCAAATCCCGTGGAGGCAGCTTTGCCCGGTGATCCAGTCGAGCAAAACACGGCTGCACAAAGGTGGGTCATTGTAGCCTCAGCCGGGCACTCAGAAGCCTTGGAGGAAGCAGCTGTTTGTCCAGGCCTAGCTGTACAGGCTGACACAGCTGCTGCTGATGCAAAGACCAAGCAAGCAGCGGCGGCAGACAAACAAATTTGTTTAAACACATGTATTGGCCTCGGCTGTTTCCTCAACAACTTTGTTGGCCTTGGCATTTGCAACACCTGTGTCAATCTGCACAATGTTGGCAAGGCTAAAACCAATGTGAGGCAACAGCATGATCACAGATTTGAAGTGCCATATAGAGCTCACAGACTCATTTGCCCAGGCACCAGCAGGTATGAATAAAACTGCACAGCTGTTCTCAGGGCCAATCAACGGCATCGGCAATTTCAATGGCATTTGGACATGGCTGCAGCATTTATGTATGCCTATGTGACAGCAGAGTTAGCTCTTGTGCG
>JAABUU010007772.1_pt1 | contig 10897 bp, 12 predicted proteins | sample 5559301 | NCBI WGS metagenome assembly JAABUU01 (sample SAMN10711884, study PRJNA513360) | rock metagenome | isolation source: Antarctica rocks | place: Antarctica: Victoria Land, Richard Nunatak white
AGACGCACTCAGCTTAACCAAATACCCAATCGCCCCCATCACCACGAACCCCATCCCCACCGCCTGCGAGATCTTCAGGAACTCGCGCCTGTCCGCTGTATGCAGCACAAGTCGTCAGCAGAGGTCGGTTTAAGGGTCATGTGACGTGGCCGAGGGGGGGTGGGAAGGGGTATAAGTGCGAACAGAGAGGAGAGAGGAGAGGACAAACGTACGTTTAGTGCACCGGTTCAGGAACAGAGTGCCTTCCTTCAGGAAGTCCTTGGGGATGTCGGTCAGTTCTTTGATTTGGTCGGACATGATTGCTGAAGAGAGGGTGGCGGAGGGTCTCGTGTGTTGTGGAGAGGCTTGGTCCGGGCGATCGAAGCGGTGTGGTTTGGGTGGTGCGGTGGTAGGGCGACTGGTGGAGGGGATGGGATTGGATGCGCGGGTGCGCTGGTGGTGGTGGTGGTGGTGGTGGTTGTGGTGATGGTCGTTTGAAAATCGGAGGATAGCGAAGGGTTTGGACGCTTTATGGTGGGATCTAAGGCTGTTTTTTGGTGCGGTGAGAGGGCGTTGATGATATATTATGTGGTTCAGTGACCCGGGGAAAGTTGAAGGTGTCCTTGCAGGGAGAAGGTGAGGTACGGTGAGTTAAGTATGGGATTAAGCTCCTTTGGGCGTAGTGCGGTTCTTCTCTGTAGAAGATATTTTGCTGACGAGATTTATTGTGTATATTTGGAGAAAATGGGTCGAGGAGTGCTCGGGACCTGGGCATGTTCTTCTGCTGTTGAATGTCTTAGAGCATTGTATAACATCTCCCATATATACATATGAGGTGCACCAACAGAGAAAGCCAGCGACATGGCTTGCGGAGATTGAGCTCAGGCTACAAAACTTCTTGCCATAATCTTTGTTGACTGAATATGACACACACCTACACCCTCTCCTTTAGGACAACGGATCGCTCATGTCAAGTTCAACTTCACCTGGCCCTCTCCTTGAGACAATCAGACATGAAAGAACGAGCTGATGGTCATGTGTCAGATACGCTACCCTTGTGGAACGCTGGGAATGGATAGATTAGATGGCCGACTTTCCATTCTCTCGTCTCGTATTCTATACATTCATGGCCGGAAACTGGTAGAGAACCTTGTCAGGCATCAAGACGGGCTTGAAAGGAGAAATTATCGATTACATTGGGCTTTTGTTCATAAGCAGAAACCCTATCCTGCTGCTATTTTGGACCCTTGAGAAAAGAAGCATGAACGACACTATGAATATCCCCGGATGAAAACCCCCCTTCGACAATCACTGATCTATAGTACACAATTTTCGAGCATGATCGCAGCAGGACTTGGGCTAGAAATGAGGAAGAAACGACACAGAGGTATACTCCCCCATTGTTTAGAACGAAAACATCGCCCATCCTAGAGCATTGAAGTGGCGAGTAATGGTCGTCTGGCGGTAGAGATGAGGCGGAATCGTAGGCGTCAACCGAGCGGGAGAGTGATGTATTATTCCTGCCGTGTACGCTTCGCACCGTGCGGGTTCCAGTTCCCATCTCCAATATTACCGGCTTGCTGGCCTTGCTGGAAGAAGGCGGGGTTGAAATGTGGGGTGGGTCCGGGGAAGCCAGGTTGACCTGAAAGTGACGCAGAGCGTTTTAGTGCGGCGTTCTCGAGCGGTGAGATGGGGGTGTAAGGGGTTGGAGGGCCTTGGGAGCCTTGAGAAGAAAAACTTGAAGATGGCTGGGAAGAGTAGCCGCTAGACGGCTGAGACGAATGGCTTGCAGCCGACGAGGTGGAATACAGACCAAGCCTCGAGGCAGGCTGATTATTCCTGGTGTAGTGAATTGCTGGAGATTGGATGGTCCCGCCGACGGCGGAGGTGTAGCCTGACGTTCCAATCATGGGTGGATTATTGAAGCCGTGCATACCTTGCATTTGCATCCCGCCCATCTGTCCCATCCCCATGCCCACACCCAACCCGCCCATCGGACCGGGCAACCCACCCATGGCCATGGCACCCATCGGCATACCGCCCATCATCCCTACGGCGCCCATACCTCCTCTTCCTCCCCGCATACCTCCAGGTCCACCACGCATGCCACCCATCATTCCACCGCGGTTTTGGAAGCCGCCGAATTGTTGCATCCCTCCCATCTGTCCGGGCTGGAAGCCACCCATGGCCGGATTTTGATATCCGGCCGGGCCGCTCATCGGCCCCGAGAAGCTTCGGTTGTTGTAGTTTCCCATGTTGTTCATCCCTCCTCCGCGGTTGTTGTAACCACCCCGACCGCCGCGATAACCACCGCCCATACTGTTCATACCAAAGCTGTTCTGCGAACCTCCGCCCATGCCGCCTTGACTGTTGAAGCTGGCCGTGGAAGTGGAGCGGTTGTCCCGGTTGTTCTGCTGATTACCCCGCATAGGCGCGTCTTTGGGAAGGGTTCGGAAAGGATTCGTGATGGGCGAGGTATAGGTGACCATGTGCTTCTTGGCGTATTGTTGCCCGCTGCCATAAGACTCGATCTTGTGTTTGACTGCCGTCGCAGCCTGTGGAGACAGGAATTCCACAAAAGCTTGCCTAAATGCACACGTCATGTATCAACGATTTCAAGAATATCACGACATTCGGATGCCTACCCTTTGCTTTTACCGTTGACTTTGTGCTCGCTGAAGGTTATGTCTCGTAGTTCATCTTCACACTCGCTTTGATTCACCCATCCGCGAACGTCATCGTCAGTAGTCCACCAATGCAGGTCGGAAATAAACAGGGCAGTAGTCGCGCCAGGGTCAATGAGTCTATCATCAGAGCCTTCTTTTCGCTTTACACCTTGCTGTTGTGGGGCTTGTTTAGGAGGTTGGAGTTGATCTTGGGAGGGGCCGTCGGTGCTGGCAATTTTCTGCTGGCCATCGCCGAGCAAATAAGAACCATTGCTTGTTTTAGAACCATCGTAATGGTTCGGACTGACTTTGTTGTCCCCCTCTGCAGTGGACATGCCGTTCGTTTGTTGGGTATGGGTATTGGTGATGTCCAAGCTCAATTCCGTCGGATCGTGCGTCTCGAACTTTACTTCGCCTTGCGCCTCTTGTTGGTACTCCTCGCCACCATCGCCGTAGATGTCAATATCGAAGTTATCTTCTTCAGTAGCCATTGTGAGTAATTTGGAGTGAGTGTCTCCAAATGAACTTCTGGACTTGCTTGATTGCCTTATGCACAGGTCTGATCTCGCTGAGTGTCAAGTAGAAGAACAAGTCTGTAGAACACATGCGACTGAATTAGCGAAGAAAAAAACATAGTTCCTAGCCATCTGCATTGCCCCTTCACAGTTGTGTCATTGGCAAGTTGCCCGAGACTCGCGATCCTTTACCTGACCCTCATCTGATGTAGAAGAACGAAAACGCAATACGGAGATTGATGGCAGACATACGTACACTCCAAAGGTAGCTCGGAGACAACAAATCTTAGTAAGAGCTCAACAGCTTATGCTCGGATGTGAAAGGCTTGGCCTGCTCGCCCTCAATGGCAGATGCAAGAACGCGTGGTGAGCTGAGGTAGGATGAACACAAAGGTAAGCCCTGAGACCGCACGCTTCTTTGCCCGTCAATCGTACAACGACACTTCAGATGCTGTCTGGACCTCCTCAACTCGATCAAGAACAGGTAAAAGAGACGCTATTCAGTAGAGTAAGGTCCAAAGTCCACAGGTCTTGAAGAAAACCTCCTTCGCCTTTCTATCCAATCGAGCCCTGTCAAGGAGTTCGATCCTGTTAAACACCTGTTATCAGCAGCTTATAGTAGGATCCCGAAGTGGATGGAAAGAACAAAGCGAAGAGCGTCTTATAATGCCAACAAAGCTACGGAGTAAAGAGTCTGTCTGTTGTAAGTTGGCCAGTTCGCTGGTGAGGTTGCACTGTTACCACAAGGTAAGTTAGCATTGAGCCGCACTCCTTCCCGCCGCCGGTCGACACGTGATCCCGCCTCATCATTATTCCGTGTTACCATTGGCTCCTGCACAGTGCCCCGAGCACCTCACTTTCTCTTCTGCTTTTAAGGCTACATCAAGGCTGTTTGAGTTGTGTACTTGTGTGACTTGCGATTTATATTTCTATTTCTAAAGAATGAATGTACTGAAATCGAGTAGGTGAACGCATCGCCAAAAATAATACAGAATGGGATCTAAGAACCGTTGTACCACTCCCAAAGACACAAGTGCCAGGTAGGGAGGTTTGAAGGTTGAAATACAAAGCTGACAGCTGCCCAACCCCAACGCTCCCGCAGCGCAAGATGACAACCCTACCAAAGGCATAATCCAACAGAGTCAGACACTAGGACTAGTAGGTGCCATTGATCCCAGTAGCAGTCTTCGAGTCCTTATGTAGATCCAAGGTCAGCGAGAATACTCAAATAGGACAAAGGAACAACGCACCTTGATCCTCCATTCATCAACTAAGCCACGGTAATCGGCAGGCCCATACGGCTTGAAACACTCAGCAAACATCCCCCCCTTCCTATGACTCTCCAATCCCAGATTCTGCAGCAACATATCCATGTACGGAAGCCAATCGAACACAAAGTCCGGATACCGTGCCCCATACCAGCCGGGATACCGCCATTTCGCGAATTGGGTGTGCAGGATCGTCTCCCACCGGACGTCATCTTCGAGCGAGGACTTGGAGTCCCGGCGCTGGTCGGGAGTCTTGGGGTCGATGGGCAGTTTGTTGCCGAAGTAGGCGGTGATCCAGAGCGCTTGCAGTTGCGCGCCGGAAGCGGTGTTCGTCGACTGAAACATGCCGTTGAATGCAATCGTTCGGTCCTCGATGAGGGCGGGTGGGATCATGAAGCGATACAGCCGGTATGGCCGGTTGAGCGAGGCCTGGGACAACTCCGATTCCAACGGTTTGTAATGAGGGTTGGGTTCAGGCTGTGACCGGAGACGAGGGAAGCGGTTGAGGATTTCCTCGTCGGCCTTTTGGACGAGAGGATCGTCCGGGCCTTGGGCGCGGTATGGGAGACCGAGTTCTCGGTCGATCCCTTCGGGAAGGAATTTGACGGGCGGGTGGTGCCTCCAGCCGGTGGAACAGATCAGGGCAGCGGCCGTCAAAGTCTTTCCAGTCGACAGGTGTACGGTCTTGGAGGAGAGATGAGTGATGTCTGCGACATGGATCTTGATGGTGCCGTTTCTGACAAACTCGAAGAAGTCGGTCGGATAATTGAGGATACTCAACGAACTCGCGACCCAGAAGGCGCCGATCCAGGGCTTCAGCTTCGACGTCTCGGGATGCTTGTCGTAACCGTTCATATCCTCGACGTCTTTGGCCAGAAGCCCAAAGAAGCTGTCGACAATCTTTCGGCCCACTGCGGAACGGTGAAGGAATCGTCTGATGGACGGAAAGCCATCCCAGTCTCCCCAAACGCACGGGCTGAACCAGGTCAAGAAACGAGTGACGACCAACTTCTCGAGCCATATCTTCAGAGGCGTCACATACGCCGGCACCATCCACACCGGTCCATGGCCGGACTCCCGGATGACCCAATCGACCGTGACGCCATGAGATGCGAAGGCGTAAGCGGCATCCCACGCCGACTTGGACCCACCAAGGATTGCAACATTGGTGGCGCTCTTGAACAAGATGTCTGCGTGATCGAACAGGTATCTACAGTGGAACAGTGGGGCGTCAAACGATGCGCTTCCGGGTATGTCAGGCAGGAAAGGGTCCGAAGTCACTCCAGTTGCAACGACAAGCTTATGCGCGAAAAGCGGTGTCCTCCCGCCGCCATTCTCATTGTCGTTGCCGCGCTTGACGGTGAGGATCCATCCGCCACCACCCCGTTGACGTTCCACCGTTTCCACCTTGGTTTCGAAGCGGATGCGCCGGTAAACGTCGAACTTCTCGGCGTAGCTTCGAAGGTAGTCATGCAGCACCTGACCGGGGACATGCTCGCCCGACTTCACGCCAAAGGTGGCTTCATCCATGGGATAGTCACCGTATTCGAAGGTGCCAAGCATGTTATTGGACTTGAGGCCCGGGTACAATCGGTGTTTGGCCCATACTCCACCAATTGTCGGGCCATCTTCCAGGACGACGACCTTGGCGGAAGGGTTCACCTCGATGTAGGTCTTTGCGGTAGCCAGTCCATGCCATCCTGTTGCGAGCGCATCGACAAGTCATCAGCAATACGATCCTTCATCAAGACAGGAGGCGCATCAAGGAAGATGGGCACTTGTAGACAGGTGGGGGGGAGAGACACACCGGCGCCGATGATGACCAAATCCGCGTTCTCCATGGTGGTGAGAGGCCGAGTATCCGTACTCTTGCTACTCGTACGGTCCGTTGTTAAGGTCGACAGTTCCAATGCACTCGACCCTTTCCGGCGCAGGCCGCTTGTGGGTTCGTGGGTCGGATGTGCGGAGATGATGTTTGGTACTGGTTTCAAGACTGAGGAAAAGGCCAGGTGTGGGCCCGGGTTGGTTCATATTGACCAGTGGGGATCGATTCAGGCACAGAAAGTATAATAATACCTGTACGGATGGTTAAGGTATCGAGCACGGTTTGGACTGGAGGGCTAAGGTGAGATAGGAATGGTGATGTGATGGACGAGAGAAGCTTACGGATAGTGCTGACATGGGATGCGAACTAGAATCCTTAGCATAAACATTGTTACCTTAAGGTTGTTGGTACTCATGCCTATTATGGCTTAGTACAAGGACTCGAGGATATGCTGAGGCATTGCCTGATTAGGCTTAGTGACAACCTCCTGAAAAGTTTTCTATTACCCAAGATGTTTGTCTCTACACTTAGTTAGTTATACAATACCTACTATGATCATTACACACCGCTATTAAGTGTATGTCCGACCAAGGTAACATTATTTATTAAACATTTATGTACCATTCACATTAACATTACGTTCGTATATCTTCAACTTAGGTACTGTAACCCCTCGGAACGTCAAGCTAGTAAGGTACGAACTACCTGGTACTGTAAGTCTGAACTCAAGGGAATAGGGAGCCTTCGGCCGTACTGTAAATCACTGTAAATCACTGTACTTGATCTTCCCTTCCCTCCCGCGACAATTGCCGTCCGTACCTTAGAAGCTTCACTAACAAGAGTTACATACCTAGGTATACAAAGCAGAGCTGATAAGGATAAGGTAGGTACCTGGTCAGGAATGGCCCAACCGATCCCTAACTTACGAAACGAGAGCACCATTGAGACACAAGCCTTGTTAGGGCCCATTGATACCATTTCAACATGATTCCGGGTTGTTATATGGTGCTGCTTAAGACCACCTCGCACATCGACATGACGTAGGAGTGTGATGTTTCTTGTCTTCACTGAAGGCGATGAAATGCCTCGGAAATATCAATTTGAAAGAGTTGGGTAGTTTTGAAGATGCAGCACGACGCAGGGAGGACTCCGAGGCATGGCCAAACGATGGGTAAGTTAACGACCGGTGCGCCTACTCAGACAGCATACGGAGTACAACATTCGCTCATTCTGACACGCGACACTACTACTAACTAACTACTGAAAGCACCGGAAGTAACTTACTGAAAATGGAGGGCAATATTAATCAATGGGTAAAGGTACTGTACTGTACATACACCACCGCAAGGCGGCACGTTGTTGATTGATTAGGTATTTGAACTAACTACCTACAGTCAGTATCAGTACCGTAGGTTTGTACTGTAGGTTAGCAACAACCAGAAATAATGTAGGCAAGGGAGTCCCCCTGCCTGAACTCTACCTACCTAGTCAACCAAATCCAGGTCGACTACCCTGGGTTATTATTTGCGACGCTGCTTTACCTACCACTTCCACCCAAGGAGGTAAGTTAATAATCTCGCCCCCAAACGGTGCACTAGACCGTAAGGTGTGAAGGTATCCCTTTCCCCGGTCCCTGCTTTGGGGGCGTCAGCGCCTCCCGCAGTACTGTGCATGTACTACCTGAAGCAGCGTGACCCTCGTCATGCTTGCAGTATCACGTCCAGTAGTTAGTTACTCTACCTTGTTGATGCTGACACTCGAGTAGGGTTCTAGACTTTTGGAAAAATCCCAAAACATCGAAGCTGCGCGAGTGGGGCTCTTGCATATGGCTATCAGTCTTTTCGGGTCCTGACCCGGCCTTGACTTTACTACTACTGAACCTTACGAAGAACGTGTTACTCGAATATGGACCATGTCCCCAGCATGTGGGTGCTGCCCACGTTGCCCACCAGTTTGACAGAAGGTCGGCATACTCGGCATCATGCAACATTTTCCTTTCCCCTTGTCTCTCCCTTGTGTTCCCATTGAAAATCCCTGGCCATTGGTCCGCCTGCTGCAACCTTCTCTGTCCTGTAAGCACCCCTCTGCTGCTGAACCCACGCTCGTCAGCCTTCTTCAAGTCACACAGGAGCAGCAGCTACACATATACCGACGCATCTGCTGGATTTGAGAGCTTTATATGTGTCTCGTTGTTTAATGTTTAGTCCTTACTTTTACTGCCTCGATTGAACACATTCATTCCTTCACTCAAGATGGGTGACTTTGTCACCGAAGCCTTCACTCTGCTCGCCATCGCCCTGGTGCTCATCGCCTTGCGGACCTACGCACGTTCGACGTCAGCCGGCATCCGCAACTTTCAAATCGATGACTACCTGATGCTGTTGGCGGGGGTGAGCCCAGCGTTTTCTCCTCCGCGCTGACCTCGACTCTCGAATCGGTCCTGACGTGGTGCTTCTCAGGTCGTGTATGCGTTGGAGACGGCAGCGGCGTATTCGGTTGGAGCCAAGTTCCACGGGCTGGCCAACAATAGCATGACGGATGAGCAACGAAAGACTCTCGTCCCTGGTTCGCCCGAATGGAATTTGAGGGTCGGTGGTTCCAAACTGCAGCTCATCGGATGGTCTCTATACACGTTACTTCTCTGGCTTCTGAAACTCTGCATGAACGTTTTCTACGGCCGCCTGACGTGAGTTCTGCACACGCCGTTCCAGCCCAGCATACTCCTGCCCGCTCGATACCGTATTGACTGATTCTTCTGCAGGGAGGGTCTTGATGGCATGAAAACACGCATCAAGATTGGCCTGGTGGCCGTTGGCGTCACATACGTCGTAACCATCTTATCTATTCTTCTGGGTTGTCAGCCATTTCACAGGAACTGGCAGATCAACCCTGACCCCGGCAGTACGACATCCTTCACCTCTCCTCTGACTCCGAAAGGAACTAGACTGACATGTCCAGATCACTGCCAACCCGCTGTCTCGAAAATCGATCTATACGTCACAGTGGTATTGAACGTCGCGACAGACATATACCTCATGTCCATTCCCTTGCCGGTGAGTGAAAACCTCATCCTTCGCTTCAATCGAAGTATTGCAGGACTGACCCAACCACTTTAGCTACTGTGGAAGGCGCGCATCCCGACCAGAAGAAAATACCTGCTCATCATCATGTTCAGCGGAGGGATCTTCGTCACCATGGCCGGCGTCCTCCGCTGCGTCCTCATCCTAACCGTACGTCCCCTCCACCCGAACCCATCCCTTAAAGCTCCCATCCCCACCTCGCTAACAACGCATTCTTCCCCAGGCCGGCCCCAACGGCGCCCAACAAGCCGGCAGCTGGGCGGTCCGCGAGACCTTCGTGGCCGTGGTGATCGGCAACATCCCGATGATCTACCCGCTATTCCGACGCTGCATGCAACGCATGGGCGCCGGCTGGCTCTTCACGCACAACAGCTCGAGCGCCCGCTCCGGCGGCGGCGGTGGCTGGTCCGCCATGGGGCGCGGCGACCGCCGCGCCAAGGCCAACAAGTTCGCCCACCCCCTCTCCCGCTCCACCCTCACCGGCACCGCCACAGGCTCCGACAGCGCCGAACATATCGTCCTCCAGGACCACCTCCACCACACCACCGCCAAGGACGGCATCACCCTCACCACCGAGACCGCCGTCACTACGTCGAATGCCTCGTTGCGCGGTCGCGACGAGGAGGTCGGGTATCCGCAGTCACTGTATGGCCCGTCGAAGCCGGCGGGGCCGGGGTATACGTTTCATGTTAGCTCCAAGAGTCAGGGCGATAATCGGCCCGGCTTCGCGTCTTAGGAGCGGCTGCGGCATGTTCACTCGCTTGGCGGTTCCTAGTTGGGGTTATTTAGATGGGATCTTCTTCTTTCCCTGGAGGCTTTGTTGTCATCTACCTTTTCTCCGTTCTCGGCTGGTGTTGGTCACGGTCGTCGGCGACGTTATCATCTATCTTCTGTACGTATCGATTCACGAACCCGGGTCTTGGATATGGGTTCGGCGGCGGATCGAGGTCAGCTGGACGGAAAAGGGGCAAAGCAGGACCTGCCTCGGGGCATACAGCTCTGTCAGGGGCCAAGGGGACCATGTCATCATGCAGGCCATCAGTGCCGCAGCGACGGACTCTAGAGCTTAGAATATTCTTCAATGATTAATAGATTACATAACCCTATCTTTCTTCCCATCGCATAACCTTCTACAGTAAGGTAGTCCACACCGCTCTCTTCACCCCCCTTGTCTGAAACAGATATAATCTTGGGTAAAAGACTCCGCTGGTCCATGCGACTGCATAAAAGACTCGGATGGTAGTCGGCCCATAAAAAAGACTCAGATAGTCTCAATGCCAACACTAACTCTTTTGTCTCTAGTAAACACGTCGCTGTCGCCCACATCATTGCTGTCACCAAAATTGTCACTGTCGCCCATATTGTCCTTCACATCATCACTGTCTATGGCTCTGCGCAGGGCCTATCAATCAGGGAATACAGCTCCGACAAGTGAAAATTGTGATGTTGGTGACAGTGAGGTGGAATTGTGTAGGAATGGGTGGTGATGGCGATGACAGCGAGGTTGAAACACACCAGAATTTTGATGACAGCGACGTGTTTACTAGAGACAAAAGAGTTAGCG
>JAABUU010007777.1_pt1 | contig 10894 bp, 11 predicted proteins | sample 5559301 | NCBI WGS metagenome assembly JAABUU01 (sample SAMN10711884, study PRJNA513360) | rock metagenome | isolation source: Antarctica rocks | place: Antarctica: Victoria Land, Richard Nunatak white
TTGGAATTGTGTAGAATCGTGTTGACAGTCTGACTGTTGTCTTCATCTGGTTACCAAAAACGGCCTAGCATACAATCCAAAGCATGGGAAGACCAAGTCAGCTTGATTGATAGAAACTGAGCATCACCCTCCCACAATCACTGGAGTACTGCAATCTGTAGCTTTGCAAACGCAGAGCATCTGCACTGCTCTGCATACTGGCTGTGTTTGCTGATGATCTCATGGGAATTTTGTGGGAATTTGTCTGCAGGGGAACTGAAGACAGGTTACCTAGAGAAGAGGGTGGGCGAGCACAGTGGCAGGCAGAGCGTCCCCCTGGGGGAGTCTTTCAAGTGGCAGAAGCGGTACTTTGTGCTGACAGAGCCCAAAGGCATGCTGTACTACTTCAAGTCTGCTGATGACCCACCCAACTACAGGGGAGTTATCAACCTCAGGTACGCCCCCTGCCTGACTGCCCTCAACAGTTGTTTGTCCACCTATCAAAGGGGACCAGTCACAGAGCAGCAACAGACATCTTAGGATAGCAACTTCAGCAAGCTGACTCAGATGACGCAAAGCAGCCATCTCAGCTTAGCAAAATCCAGAAGTAAACCCAACACAGAAAGCTTTGACGATCCAACGGCTGCAGCAGTCACAAGGCAGCACACACAATTCAGTTGGGTTCCAATGAATGCTTTAGAGGGAAAACCCCTAGGGGTTTCCCCTGGAGGTTTCTCCCTCTTAAGCATCCATTGAGACCCACCTGAACTGGTTGTGCTGCTTTGTGACTGCTGCAGCTATTGGCAGGTTAAAGCTTTCCCTGATGGGTTTGCTTCTGCATCGTGCTGAGCGGAGCTGGTTGCTTTGCAGCGTCTAAGTCAGCCTGCCGAAGCCGCTAAACTGAGACGCCTGTTGCGGTTCTCTGACTCGAGCCCCTCACAGCTACAGGAGTTAGCAAAATCTGCAGTCTGAGTGCAAGTTGAACTTAGCACACACACAGCACATGTCTAAAAACCCTGTGCTTCTCAGCCAGAACATCTGATGAGTCACATGTGGCTTCACACTCACAGATCGTGAGGCGAAACATGAAAATGATACCATCATGATTAATGCAGGGAGTGTCGGGTACAGGATGTGACAGTAGACGGCACCCCACTTGATGAGCAGTCCAAATCAAAGCTGGCAGCTGACCAAGCTGCTGGTGCTGTTTCCCTGTTGATCAAGATTGGTCACAAGGTCAGGCCACTTGAGAGTTAGCCTGCCCAGCTCATCAGCTGTCTGTCTTCCCTGTGCACCCTCCCATTGTGTTTGAAGTCCTCTCTCTGCATGCCAATGGTGACATGTGCAGTTTGTTGCTCACTCTCTGCATGCCAGTGACTTGCCCAGTATTCTCTGCCAGTCATGTTCACAGAGGTGTGGCAGAACCCATGTGAAGTCTTCCACATGGCAGTGCAGCTGTGAGGTATGCCATCATGCAAGGCATGAATTCATGCAATGCAAAATGCAGGACACATCAAGACCCATTGTGAAGAATCACCATTCAGTGGTCCTGCGGGCAGAGAGCGCAGCTGAGAAGTACAGCTGGCTGACCCGCCTGTTGGCAGCCTCAGGCAACCCCCAAGCCCCCCGAGGGGCTGCCAGCAAACCTCAGCAGGGTGCAAAGCCCCCTAGCCCTGAGCAGCCCAAGGTCAGGCGCAGATGCATATATCAGCTTTGTGATCAGACGCATCTGTTTTGCAGCTGCTAGCGTGATTCCAGTGTTGCTGGATCTGTTTTGTTTGCATGCTTCCTCCAGCAAGCCCACATGCTGCAAGGCTTAATACCCATCCACACAATGCTGGCATGTCATTACAAGTCCTAGCAAGGCTGATTGCAAGGACAAAGACACACAGCCAGACCTGAACAACATGCCTTTGGTTACTACGCAGTAATGCCCAACAGGCGGAGATTCTAGTGAGTGTGCTTGATGTCTCACATGGAGTTTTGCAACCCGGCTCAGGGCCAAATGCTTCTGACCGTAGAGGACGGCTTGTGTCAAGTGAAGCAAAGAATGAATGTATCAATCAACAACTCTATGAATGCTGTGCAGGGTGTGCTGCAAAATCTGACATCCACCGTGGGCTCAGCAGCAAGCACTGTCACCACCACCGCCAAGAGTGCTGTCAACAGGCTGACTGGCGACGGTAGCAATGGTCTCACACCCAGCTATGGAACCACAGTAAGGCACAATCTACAGCAAGCCTTGCAGAGCCAATGTGCATGTGCTATGTTTTTTAGTATTGATGCTGAACATGTTGGAAAACATGTTTAAAAGCTTGCATCTGGTTTGGAATGTTTGCTTGCTGATGCTGCAGCAACAGCAGGCAAACATTCCAAACCAGATGCAGGCATGTGTTCCTCTGGTTTGTACCAATCTCTTGGGTTCTGACCAGATGTCTGCAGCTGGGCAGTGGGCCTCGGCAACACATGCCTTGCGACAACTGCCTGTGACCTCATCGTGGACAACACAGTCACATACACATGCAGTTGAATGTGAGCTAATGCTTAACAACAGTACACATCCATGTTCACATTCACATTGTTCACTGCTCCCTGATGATGCAGGGAGCACCCCTGACTGCTGACAACAGAGGTCTAGGCTCAGCCATTCTGTTCCATGAGACCAGTGGCATTGGCCCAGAGCCCATGGCCTTTGGAGACGGCATTGCTGTCACCCATCCCGGTGCAACCAATGCCAAGGTCAGCTTGACGGCTGCCTTGTAGACCGTAATGTTGACTGATTGCTCCTGCCAAAGTTGGTCTCATCAGCATCTGATTCTGACACGCCATGCTCAGCAGTCTGCTTGTCTCTTGCATATATGTACATACAGCAATTCTTCGTCACAGGCATTAACAGCTGGACGTCTGTCATGCATTCTGCACCCATCAGGCTCAGCTTCTTCTGTCAGCCACTTCTATTGTCTGTTTCCATGAAGAATGGCCTCTGTGCTGCAATGACTGCGAAACTGTATACATGACTTTCATGGACTTTCAAGTAATTCTGTTGTCTAATGCGCTTGACCTCAAGCATTGCCCTGCTCAATAAGAGTGCTTGATGCGTTTATGCATGCAGATGCAATGCGCTTGATGCTCAGCAATGCCATGCTCAATAACGTGTGCTCAGCGCCATGTGTATTTATGCAGATGCAAGATGAGTTCCTGAAGCGCTTGGCAGAGGACACTGTTCTGTATGTGCGCACTGTATGCAATACCATCATCATGGAAGTGCCCAAAGCCATTGTGCACTGTCAGGTAGGCTCTTGCTGCTAGTCTACGTACGCATCTTGCTTGTATCTAAATATGTAAATGTAACATACACATGACTTAGGTATAACATCATCATCTTTATATTCCCTTTCGTGCAGTGGCCTAATACCTAGGGCACAAACACTTTGCAGTAGCTTGGCCTCTCATATGTGTACACACAAATCTCACCAAAGCTGATCATCACCATGGCTTGCCCTAGGCAGCTGCTTGTCAGACAGTACTGCAGCTGTACAGGCTTAGTAGCAGGTGTGCATGTCCTCATTAGTTTCAGTCAGGAAATGCCGCTCTTTCCTTTGTATTTTCACGTAATTCTGTAAGTTTGACCGTCTGCAGTCTCAAGTAGCCTGCCCAGCAAGCCCCTCGTCCTAAAAGCAGTGCAAAGTAGTGCAAGGTGGGTCACAGATCAGCTTCAGATCAGAGCTTGTTGCTCGTGCACAACTTGCACTGCTGGCAGCATGACCATGAGCGCAGGGTAGCTTACCTGAAGGCCTGTCAAGGAAAACACCGTTTCCTGATGTTGCGCAAACCGGAAGTGGTGCTGTAGGTGAAGAGGGCTGAGAAGCACCTGCTGGAAGCCCTGTATGGCCACATCAGCAGCCTGGGCAAGTTTGAAAGCGACACCCTGATGGAGGAAGACCCAGATGTCATGCAGCGCCGGGCAGCCACCAAGAAGGTGTGCTCACACACACAAGCTCACTGCTTCTCTGCAGATCTCACTACAGAACACAGCATCCTGAGACCACATTCACTCCTTACTGCTGATGCACAGCTTCTGCACCATTGTTTCGATCCCATAGCCTAATGTCAAATCAATATGTGCGTCTTTCCATTGAACTGACAAGCCTGCTACATGGCATACACCCTCCTGTGAGGGTCATGTTTGTGGCAAAAGACAGCATCCCTCCCTGTCAGGGGTAACTGACACAACACAAAGGATTTCTCGCTGAAAAGTTTTGCCGGCACAACAGAAAGCATCCCTCCCTGTTAGTGGTGACTGACACCACAGGAAGCATCATAAACAGGGTAAAAGCAGGCATGCAAGGAGTACGGCACCGTTGCTGCAGGCCTTGGAAGATCTGGTGGAGGCAGTCGGTGAGGTCAAGGCTCTGCAGGAACGCCATGCTGATGCTGACAGGAATGCCCAGGTTGAGGTTTCTGTAGAGGTAATGTCGCTATACCTCTTGTCTACTTCCTAGCAATAAGGTTGCACAATGTTGATCAAGACCTGAGCAAACAGGGTCCCATCTGGCACTGTATGGTGCATGGCTAACACCTCTGGCATATAACGCATTTGCAATTAGGTTAGTCCAGTACTTGCTTTGTCTGGATCCTTCATGTGATCAAGATGAAGTGTCTCCCTTCACAGGTATTTGCATTTGTCCATCACACAGCTGTTCCAGCATTGTGTGGTGGGTGACTTCTAGGTGTGCTCTAGTTATGTTGTTGTGCGCCAATATGTACTAACACTCCAACACTACATTGCACATAATTGATTCCTCTGGATGTGAACTCACATGTGAGCAAGCAGGACTGCTGCAGTACAAACTTGTCTACCATTTTGCAACAATTTTCAGCAGTTTGGCCAGTACATGCAATCAAGTATGATGCTCACTTCAGCGTTTGCCTGACCAGAGGTCAAGGAACGTGTTTTCCTTGTTCAGCCTTCAGTTGTAAAAGCAAATTGTGTCAATACAGCTGTTGGAGATGGCTGGAATGAAGAACTTGGTACCCTCTCCTCAGCGCTCAGCGCAAAGCCAGTCCCGGTATGGCAACTACGGTCCAGCAGCCCTGACAAATGGATCCCCACCAGCCAATGGTGCGCCATCCCGGCGCATCAGTGGGGACCGTCCTGGTCCCCAAATGGCTGCGCCAATGCCCAGTCAACCACCTGTGAGGTAAACTTATACTCTGCCTCAGCCGATAAGCCAAGAGAGTCAGCATAAACATGTTTCAGACAACACGTGCTGTGCTGCAAAGTGTGCTGCAGTAACCACGAGTTTGCTTGTGGTTGCCAGATGCCTGTCTAGCAACTGCTGCACGCACACATGTAGTGACATCTGTGGTTGTGCCATTGCAGTCGCACCAACAGCAACAGCGCAGCACAGAGGTCCATGCTCAACAGGCCACCCTCAGGCAGGTCACTGGGCCCAACAGGGGGCCCCAGTCCAGTGCCCCCCAGTGCAAACTGGGGTTCTGGTCCCCAGCCAGGCACACCTGGCACCCCATCACAAGGGGCATCCATGGGCAGCCCTGGGATGGTTGTGCCGCCAAGAAGGAGACCACCGCCGGCACCCCCTGCGCAATGATTGATAGCAATGCAGTGTTGTCATGGCTGACATGTGTGCCATCATATGGATGACTGTCATAGGACTGTGCAGGCTAGGTGAACATGATGCTCTGATGCTCTTTGCTCAGTAATGGGAGCAGTTTGAATGTTTTGTTCATGTTGAAGTCTGTCGGCTTTGGCTTATGACTCTGGCTGTTGGAATGTACGCTACAGCCTCTTACAACACTGCCTCAACGGAGAGTAGCTTACCACTCAACTGTCGTGCAGCGTTATGGCGCAGCAGATTGTTTTTCTGTTCTGCTGTTTGGTAACATGACTTGTACAATGTCCAAAGATTGAAGAGGTGTCAATGTAAGCAGGTGCTACTATGTAGCATGAGGTTCTCGGCTCTCTCTTCCTGTCACTGTATGCTTCTGCATGATGAGGAATTCGCATACTCTGCAACGGTCCACCTGCAGTTGACAAACATTACGGTACGGTAACCCTGCGTTGAGCGTAACTCCAGGCAGCTAGCCAAGCATCTGCACGTCTGCGAGGCCTGCCAGCCAGAAGTAGTCCTGTGCAGGTGTGCGTTGGCAAGCACTGTTGCTGGTGCTCAGCGCAACACGTTAGTGAATTGCATTGCTGCTGGTGAATCTTGCAGCGTATTAATGTCTGCAGAAGCGTCTCAGCAAAATCCCACTCAGCTAGGTGCAAGGGAAAGCGTGTACGGTAGGTCGGGAAGAGGCAGAGGTCGATCGCAAAGCAGAGGACGTGGAAGAGGTAGAGGCAGAGGCCGAGGCTTCTCCTCTCACCAACAGTCTGCCGAACCCGAACAAAGTAGTGCAGATCACCGAAGTAGACAGCTGCCAGTGAGTGTCTCGGCGCATTCTGGAGCCACCAATTCGCATCCGTCCGGACGTGAGGTCCACGATGACAGACCTCCGCTCAGCAGAGATGCAGATGCCCGACAACAGCATTCTGCAGGTCCGGTCTTGCAGGTGCAAGCAGCAAGACAGCAGCAGACTCGCCAGCGTCCTCGAGGCCACTCACGGCAAAGGCAGGCTGGTCATCGCAACGGCGGTAATCATCTTGCTGTTGCAGCACCAGCAGCAGCAGGTCAATTACAGCCCATTCAGGACAGCTCAGCTATTGCAGACAGCATGCAACATTTGCCGGACTGTGTGATCTGCTGTGAGCCTATGCAGGTGTGTTGCGCCATGGCTATGACGAAACTCCTCTTGAGTTTTTATCAGTTGGATGTGCAATATACACCCTGTAAGTCACGCCTGCCGGCACAGACAGCACACCATATCTGCTTTGTGCAGGTGGTGTCCATTGGCAAATGCAACCATAAAGCAGTGTGTGAGCGCTGTAGCTTGCGGCTGATTATGCTGTACCAAGACACACGATGCCCACTGTGCAAAGCAGACCTAGAGCAGGTAAGATTGCCCTTAGCCTCACAGTAGACTCACCAACTGGATGCGCTATCCTCAGACCAGCACTTGCTGTCAAGGCAACCTTTGTGCACACACAGTGTCTGCCTCTTTCTGCATGTGTGTTGAACAGTTATGGTCTCAGTGCACCTGATGTTTGCCTACTACAGCAGAACAACGTGGACAAACCAGAAAGTTGCTGGTATCATGCAGGTGGTTATGGCTCAGTGGATAGATCCAGAGCCGCATGATTGGCCACAGTATGCCAGCAGGTTGCGCCAGCTGTGGCACAACCCCAAATGGTGCCGCAGCATCTTTGTGGACGATGCCCCAGTGCCAGGTGTAACCCATAACCGCAATCTGCACAGCCGGCTGCAGCATATAGCAGCCAGGGCTTGCGTTGTGTGTGACCCCCAGGGCCACCGCCCCTTCCCCTCCAATGCAGCCCTGACCAAGCATGTGATGGCACAGCATCACCAACACATGTGCACTGTCTGTCTGGATGTGAGTCTCATTCTGCCTGCAAGAACACTGTTGCTGCTTCAGGCAACTTTCAGTGTTGTGGGCTACTGCTTTGCATGAATCACTGCCTGTGCTACTTGCATGGACTGGTAAAGTGTGTTTTTTTTGCCTTGATTTGCACAGTATAAGTGCCACTTTTGTGTTTCAGTCTGCACATCTGAAGTGCCACCTCTGCAGCAATTGTTGCTGTTGCTGACATGAAGTCTTTTGATCAAACCAGTCTGCTTCAGCTCTGCTTCAATTGCTGCTACAGCTGACTGTATACTCTGTAGCCTATTTATTTGTCAGCAGACAATGAAATGCACCAATCACCACACCTGCTTTTGTTTGCCCTCTGGTTTGCAAAATGCCTTTTTTCACAATTGGCATTTTGTCACGAGATGCACACCCACAGCGGCAACGCTTGCCTATGCTGTGTCGCAGTTCCTTTGTGGGCCTTGCCCTCCCCCCCACGTTTGCCCAACAATAGGCCATCACTCAGATCACTCTGCCTCTGCAGGCAAGGCGATCTTTCCCCCTGGAGCTGCCTTTGTTTGCCAATCAGAAGGAGCTGCAGGCCCATCTGGCATCTGCCCATACCTTCTGTGGTTTCTGGAATGTCCACTTCTTCAGTGGGGAGGAGCTGTGGGAGCATGTGCATGACCGCCACTTCACCTGTCAGCTGTGCATGCGCCACGGCACACACTCCCATTTCAATGCTGCTGATGACTTGACAGAGCACCTCAGGTGGGCATTTGACCACTGTATCCAGTCCATCTGAAGCCGGCAGCAGCAAGCGCTGCAACACACTCATACTGCAGACTTTGCAAGTCTTCACATCCTGTTTTTGTTGAGCTGTGCTTGACATACTGAGCAAAGGCCAAATGGGGAATGCCCATGCAGACTGCAGGTTGTATGATACTGTCTTTGTACCTGCATTGCTCAACTGACAAGTGACAACACTGTCCATGTCGCCCTTCAACCTCTGAGAGGCGTCAAGACTGCCTCATTGCAACAAGCTCCAAACATGATCCCTGCTGGGTTGCAAGCAACAGCGCAGGTCTTGGCCCAAAGCACAGCAGCACTGCAGTCCCTCCTGCTTCAGAGCATCACTGCTGCATTCTGTACACTCACCCTAGCCTGGTATTCAACATACCAGACTTGGGTGATATGAACAATGATGCCAATGACAATGATCTGAACCTACCAGTTTGCAGACTGTATCAGACTGTGACGCAGTGCAGGCGGGATCACTTCTTGTGCATTGAGGAGGAGTGTCAGGACTGCTTTGTGGCCTTTGACAGTCTCCAGCAGCTGCAGGAGCACCACAGGGACTTCCACAGCCACAGGATGCCCCGATGGGACCCCTCTCGGGCCCGCCATGTACCCCTCTCTGAGATCTTCCCAGCTCTTGGCCCCAGTCATGACAGGTCAGTCCTTTCACCATTTGTGGCACAACAGTCATGTTGACATGTCTAGACAGGATCCATCCCGAGCCCATCATGCACTACCCTCTAAACTTTTCTGGCCCTTGGCCCCAGTCATGACAAGTCAACTGCTGTTGTTGTTAGCAATGATACAGTCATCATGACTGGATGCTCCCACATGACCTTTCCTAAGGCTGCTGTGTACCCCTCTCTGAGGTCTGCCCAGCCCGTGGGCCCAGTCATGACAGGCAGTCGGTGCTTTCAATGCTACAGTTATGACACATCCAATGCTGTTGCTTGTAGTGCTACGTTTGTCATGACAAGATGCCTCAGTGTGACTCTTGCTGAAGCTGCCATGTGCCCCCATCTCACATATTTCTTACTCTTGGCCTCAGTCATGACAGGTCGCTCCTTCTGTCCCTGTTCACTATCATGCGAGCATTACTCATGTCAGAATGTGTGGGCACACTTTGAATGGCTTAGTACGGACAGGATATGACTGGAAATGCGTCGTGAAGTCTGGCAAGCTTGTAAAGTGGCATGCAAAGTTCCTATTGTCTGTCTGACTCATACTTGTGACGTATGCAGACCTACAGGGCCAGGTGCAAGGCATGACACGCAGGGAGGTAGACGAGGGGCTGCCAGGGGGCGCCCTGAGGCTGCTGCAGATGGCCCCTCTCAAGCGCCTCGTGCTCACCAACATGGACCTGCCTCCGCAAATGACATCCACGCAACAGCTAGGCAGGGTGAAGGTAAGCTGTACTTGATAGCAAACAGGATTGTGCACAGCTGATTGTTGTTAGTCATTGAATTGCTGACTGAAAGCTTGATGCATGTAGTCTTATGCTGTCATGTTCTTAGAGCTGTAATATTCAAGAGCTGCGTCACAGTACTGGTCAAGATAATGCATAGCTTGATCATATTTGAGATGGTTGCATGATCACATCTCTGAAGGTCTCCCCAGGATCTGCATCTACCTTGTGCAGACAGCTGGCACAGCAGATGCAAGAGCATTCCAGCATGGCAATAGCAACAACTTCAAAGACAGTGCTGCAAGTGGCATGGTACATGGTGAGGCTGATGCATCATCTCATTGAATGCAAGCGTCCCCATACAAACTGCTTACGGGCCTCACTTGCAGCGCTTACATGGCCTTACCTCCAGAGCAGCAACATGTGCCATTATTCTGCTACGGTCATGGTCGTGGTTCTACGTCAATGGGCTGATTCGTAATGAGACCGACGCTGTTGTTGCAGGTGGCATGTTGATGATCGATGATGACTTTCCCCCCATGGGTGACCAATCGGGTCTTCTGCCCAGCCCTATCCAGACTTCTCAGCCAGCAAGACATGGCCCAGCATTCCCAGATCTTGCTGCAGCTGCAGCAACGTCTGGCAGTGAACCAGAGCTGCCGAGGCAGCCCCGCCAAAGGAGGTATGCTAGCATCTCAAGCTCCTTTGACAGCAGCATTGTTCCTGAGGGATCTTGATGCATCCAGTCATGGTGCAATGCGGCATCAGCTTTGACACGCTGATGTTTTTGCTAACTGGACAGATGCTGCCTACATGCTGGCAATTGCTAGTGGTTTTGTAGAACAACAGCAGTAATTTGCCTGTAGGCCAGATTCTGATCACAACCTTGGTGGTGTATCATTCATGAGTGACTATCCACGTGGCAGTGTCAAGCCAGTCCTTTTTAGTCATTTCCAATACAGACGAATACACTGCCCATTTGTGGCAAGGAGAGTTTCCTCTCAAGACAATGGCATGCATCATCAGGATGGTTAAGGAAGGGCAGCAGTAGCAACTGCTTTGACCTTTTGGCGAAACCGTTTGCATGCCCAGAATTCCACGCTTTTGTCCCAGCTTTTGCCTGGTCTATGTTTGCAGGCAAGCAAGGCCGCTTGTGAAGGTGACAGTGAAGTGTCCATGCGGCCGCAAATCCAGTCATCAGGTGGTGCAGGAAGGGCAGCGGGCCGT
>JAABUU010007779.1_pt1 | contig 10890 bp, 11 predicted proteins | sample 5559301 | NCBI WGS metagenome assembly JAABUU01 (sample SAMN10711884, study PRJNA513360) | rock metagenome | isolation source: Antarctica rocks | place: Antarctica: Victoria Land, Richard Nunatak white
ACAAATCAAAGCTTGCTAAAACTACACGAAAATCACAACAGGACTGCTAGATGCCTTGCAAATCACTCATACACCGCCAGAGGTGGTGCCAGCTGCTGATGGCTGTGGTCCGGAGTTGATTGATGCTGGTATTGCATCAGTCAATTCACAGCTAAGCGAGTTGATCAGTACCTGCAGTCAATCATTGTATTTGAGGCAGCTACATGAATGTGTAACCTTCCCGGCAACGAGTTGTAGAAAAGCAATATAGTAGGCTTGTGCAGCCTAGCCAAAGCATTGTTTGTGAAAGTGCTGAGGAGTTGAGTGGTGTTGGAGAGGTACTCGAGTTGGTGGTGGGACGTGATTGGCTATGGGGAGCATGTCACCCTCATGTACATGCTGCAGGCTTGCCGACACCTCTTGCAGGTCACCGTGCCTTGATTTGCAAGCATGAGCTGCCAAGCAGTAACAGAACACTGTGTGTCGTGCAACTACATGCCGTAAGTCCACAGCACAAACTGCAGCTTGGGCACGGTGTTACACTGAACAAAGCTTAGTATGATGGTGCCTCCAGGACCATTCCTGAGGACTCACCTGAGCTGGGGCAAGGTCTATACTGCTTCCCTGCACCAGCATGCTGACTGTGATGTTGTTGGAGGCGCTGGGCCACAGGATGTTCCAGTAGTCCGGCACACTACCAGCAATGACTCCCGCCTTGGCAGTGCTGTCAGTCAGATTCAGCCCAAAGCTTTGAGTCACACCAGTGTATGCCGTGTTGTTCACAGTAACGGTGTATGGTACTGCAATGGGCGCATTGACTGCCAGGTTGGTCAGTGTGAGCTGAAGGGATGACAGGTAGTTGGCATCACCATCTGTGGTGTTGAGGCCTTGCCCAGTTTCTGTGAGTGAGTAGCTGACTGCACATGTGCTGCCATTCACTGTGGTTCCGTTGATGTCCACTGTGACTGGCACCTGCATGCAACAGACCCACATGCTCACATGACACACAGGCGACGCGTGGGAAGCGGATGGCAAGTTGATGCTCACTGCATGGTGGCAGGGTGCACACACAAAGTGCGCTACGTCATCAAACTGAGTACTTGACATTCCAGCAGCAATAGCTTGGCCCCAGCTTTAGTCTGTCATAGCCACATGATGACACTTGCTTGTTCACAGCACAAGACTTGTTGCTGTTTGGGCTTACCGTCCTGTGGGCTGTTGGCAGTGTGTACCAGGGGTACAGGCCAACGGTGCCTAGGTAGTCCACCTTGTTCCAGTCCACAGTGACGTAGTCAGCAGTCAGGATGCCCTCTGTACCAGTGGGCACAGCAGCAGGCGTCCACTTGTTCCAGATGAAACTGCCAATGGCTGCATGCAATCCATCATTACCTGCACCAAGTCAGCTAGATGACGTCACACGACATGGCCAACAGCTGCAGCATCACTATATGCATATATGTGTGAACCATGTAGTTTGTGCAGCCTGCAATGTGCCACACGTTAGGCAAGGCAGGCCAAGGTCTTTGTAGGCCTAATGCCACAAAGTGCAATTCTGCATGCACATGTAGATGACCCCTGCTTTCCATGTGACAGCAGATCCATGTGCATGCACTCGTACCAGTCAAGCTTGCAACAGAGTGGTACTCTATGAGCTGCAGAATGCAGTAACTTTGTTGCCTCTGCTGGCTTTTTGACCTACATGCCCAGTTGAAGGCTGGCAGCTTACCCAAGCCATTCAACGTCATGTAGTTAGCCAGACTCTCCATCATGAGCTGGTCATTTAGAGAGGTCAGGGGTGAGCCGATCTCCAGCAAGAGTGGGAAGTTCTTGCACACCCCGCCCGTAGCACAATAGCCAGCGTCGTTCATGTAGCCAAAGGCTTCACTGAGGGTGGCATACAGGGGAGTCTCAAAGAAGCCTGTTGTCATGCCTGTCTGGGAGGGAGGCTCAACAATGGGGGCCAGGATGACCTACAGTCAACAGCAAAACCACTGAATTTGGTTTGAGGTGATGCATGTCTCAGATTGCACTGCTGCAGGTACTGTGTGTACCTGCAGCAGGTACCCATCCGCAAGTTATTTCCAGCTTGCAAAGAAGCCATGATTGGATGGTGTTGCAACATCAAGCGTGCATATCAGTGTACTGAGCCGCTTGAAAGTCATGGAGTCTTCTGATAGTTGTGATGCTCCAGGGATGTGAGCAAGGGAGGACACCTGAGTGGAGTAGCTCTTGGACAGCAAAGTCCTGAAGAAGGCATTGGGGTTGCTGGAATAGGACTCTGAGATGATGGTCTGGCTGGTCACAAAGCCCTGGCCCCCGTTGGTGGTAAGGGTGCTCTGGTCAGCCCCCTTGATCATGAAGAGAGCATCTGGGTTGATGGGGTTGGTCGCCTCCATTGCTGCCAGATACAAGTCACCTGCACTTTTACAGAACTGAGCAAACAGTGATGCAGCATGTCTGCAAGATGAGCACAACAACAAACATGTGGACATCAGCTGTGTTGGCCCATGCTGTCGACTGCAGATGTGGCAAAGTCAGAACCATGCCAAATCAATAAAGGTCAAGAGCATTGCAACATTGCCAAAAACAGCATTTTATGGCACATTTGAGTTGCCTTGGCAGACGTGTTTGGATCGATATGTCTGTTTCAGCTGCTCTTATCAATGCAGTCCACACTTGCTTGCACAGCATTGCAGCATCAGGCTGCACCACATGTGATGCTGGTGCAAGGCATTGGATAGCATGGGGACAGACCTGATCCAGGCAGACCATTGTTGGCTTCCCATTTCAAGCCTGCCTTGTCAGGGTAGTCGATGAAATCCAGAATGAGGTGAGACTTGGAAGCTGAGTAGGCAGAGACAGCTGTCACCAAGGTTGCCCAAGACTGGATCCACCTGACAACACAAAGAGAATGTCACATTGGTTTGGGGTATGAGGCATGGCATGGACCATCACGCATAGCAGCCTGAAGCTCTAGTCACACTGAAGATGGAATGTATGCATGAATGAATGTCACAGACAAGCAATGTGGTTGAGCTGCAAGGCTGATGCCAAACATAATGCAATGTGTCTAGACAGCTGCAGGTGGCAATTCTGATAGAAACATGTGGAGAGCCTGGGCAGCTGTTGCATGCAAGAGGAGCTGAGACTCACATAGATGGGCTCACTGCAACGGTGTTGTCCGCTGTCACGTTGTTGCTGAGCACAACATACAGATTGTTAGTGGCCAGGAAGTCCACCACATACAGGAAGCGGTCCAGCACGCTATCATTTGGCAGGTAGCTGTTGCAAGTGCCAGAGATCACTGTAGCTGCAGAGGCGTTCAGCGCCGGAATGCTCCGCCCAGGAGGACTGGTGACATTCGGGTTGGTGACACTGCTCTGCAACTGAGCTGTAGTTGGCAGTGTGCAGTTGACGACGAAGTCCAGAGGCTGCAGCCCGGACAGATCGTTGAAACTGAAAGGGATCTTGACCATGTTGAAGCCCAGCGACAGGATGCGCTGCACCTGAGTCTGGAAGTCTTGACTGAAGCTGCTGGCGCTGTCAAGCAAGCCATCAAACATTGTGTTTCCATCGTCAAAGCCGGGCCAGGTTACACCGACCAGATCAATAGCAAGGCCTGAGACTCCTATGACGCTGGCGTTCACAGTCGTCAAGCCAGCCGTAGCTGACGACTCAGCTGCGATAGCTGCATCAGCACAAGTGATGCTCGACACTGAGTGCTGACATGAGCAGTTGACGATAATAGGACATGGAAATGCTGCGATTTTCGAAGTTTTCAGCTTGCAGATAACAGGAACTTATATGCAACACTAGGCACAGTAAGCAAAACAGTTGCACCAAAGCACAGGTACCAATGAAATCAAGAGCCACAGCCCACCTGTGCTGTTTGTGCCAGATGACGAGGTGTTGGTGGCAGTTGAGAAGCCATCACCGCTGGTTGGAGGGCTTGGCTCTGTGTAGCTCTCAATGGCAGCGCTGCATCACATACAAAAGCATCATACCATTCACACTAAGGCTGACATGCCAGCAATGACACGTACATGACACGTACATGAGCTTCAGCATCAGAAATGCATGTACTGTCAGATAAACTTTCAAATACTACAGGTGGCAAAACTTCCAAAGATACTGCGGCAGCTTTCAAAAGCAGCAGTTGTTAGCTAGACACTGCAGTAGGACTCACCTGCTAGAAGATGAGGTTGAGCTAGGGTTGAACTGGTTGGCATACCAGGGTGCCAGGCCAACACTGGCAAGCCAGTCTACCTTGTTCCAGTTGACTGTCAGCCAGTCATCTTGCACCAAGCCCTTGGTGTCCCCAGAGTTGGCATTCCACGCCCACCAAAATACATTGCTGATGGCGTTGTGCAGCCCATCGGCACCACTACCTGCAACGGAGCTTCTGCTAGTTCAGCACATGCTCAATTGCTTGGTTGACTGCTTGTCAATTGTGGCGCTGCCGTGAGTATGCACTTCTCTGTAAGCAAGTGTGCAGCTTTGTATGAAAAGAGCACGCAAGCAGCGCCAAGTCATGCTCTATGTCTGACATTTTTACGTCAGGGGATCCTGCACACTGCACATCAGCTATATTGCTGGTTTCTAGATGAAAACCTGACAACAAAGCTCACAGGCATGCACGAAAATTCAGATCTGAAGGGGTTTTTGCCATCTTTCATGCAAACATACAGGTCACTGCAATGTGGAGAAGATGCAACCTATGTAATGCATTGCAGCCTTGATTAGCATCAGTAAGTACAAGGGAACAGTACGCAACCACTCACCAGTGTTAGTGAGGTAGCTAGCAAAGTCAGTCATAGCTGGGGTATCCAAGGCATTGGTAAATGCAGTGCCAGTCTCGCCAATGCAAACAGCAAATTGATGGCAGGTGCCATCTGCCAGGCAGTAGCCAGCCTTGTTCAAAGTGCCAAAGGACAAGCTGAGGCGGTTGAACAAGCCACTTCCGGCATAGTTGGAGGTGGCCTTGCTGATAGATGGAGGGTAGATGTGAGGGGCAATCACAACCTGCAGCAATCACAGGCAAACCTCACGCAAATGTTGGGGTTACAATCAGCAGCAACACCAGCAAATTGTGGAGCAAGGCATTCAAGAGTCAGTTAGCAATGGTAACACATCATTGCTTTACTCGTGCTATATTCACACTTTGCAAAATGCTAGGTTGGCACATTGGTAGACAAAACAGGTTTCATGAAAAGTGGTAACACTCAGCAGTACATGAAAAAGAGGCAGATGCATGCCTGATCAAGGTATTGCTTGCCCATGAGGGTGGTGAAGAAGGGGTTGGGGTCACTGATGCCATACGAAGAGATGGTAGACGCATCAGTACAGAGGCCATCCCCCCAATTGTCAGCTAGGCCGCTCTGACCGGTTCCCTCAATGAAGAACAGCACATTGGGGTTGACTGCATAAATGGCATCCATGGCTGCCAGGTACAGGTCACCCGCACCTACACCATGCATAGCCTTGCAACTTTGAACACTTTGCTCGAGCCAATTGCACAGCAAATGAAAGTGGCAAGCATGCACAGCCATGTTTAAGAAGCCACAGCTGCCTGACATTAAAATGAAAGGTAACTCAAATAACATACAAAAGATGTTATACATGTGCAACTTCAGAGCACTTTTCAGCACAGACCAGAGCAAGAGCTTTGGGTGCTGCCAACAGCAAGCAGTAAACAGCATCATAGAGACAATGGCTTACCAGGCTTGCCATTGGCTGCTGACCACTCCAAGCCATTGCAATCAGGCTCATTCAGGATGTCAACCATGATCCTGAGAGAGGCAGTCGCATCCTGACTGATAGTTGAGATCAGGCTAGGCCACCACGTCAGCCACTGTTGGTAGTCATCCAGCACTGTGGTGTCCAGGTTAAACTGGTTGTCCAGCAGAATGTAGAAATCATTGGCTGCCAAGTAGCTGACAACCCAGGCAAAACGATCCAGGGTAGTGTCTGATGGCACATAGTCATTGCAGACACCAGGAGTCTGGGCAGCAGGAGAAGCTTGAGTAGGGACCGGTTGATCAGCAGGGATGTCGGTCTTGCCAGGATATGTCACTGAGCTGAGGATTGCTTCAGTGGTGACTGCACTGCAGGTCTGAGTCTGGGACTTGGGCGCTGCATTGTACAGGTTCTGGAAGCTGAAGGGAAGCCGAACAGCATTGAAGCCTAGCAGCTGGATGCGGTACACTACAGTGGCAAAGTCAAGGGTAAGCTGGTCGGAACCTGCCCATAGACCGTCCACCATGGTGTTGCCATCATCAAAGCCAAAGAAGTTGATGCCCAGCAGGTTCAGTACATTGCCATCAGGGCCAATGATGTTGCCACCGCTGGTGGTAAGAGACCCGGACCCAGACTCAATGGCGCCGCCTGCTGGTGCCGCTCCTGGAGTTTGAGTGATGTTCAAGTTGCAGGTTTTGCCTGCTATGGACACAGCAGTTGGCGCCACATTACTGGCATTGCTGGTTGTCTGGATAATCAGGCCCAGGTTGACTGTGTTGCCGCCGAGAGGAAGCAATGTCTCCCAATACAAACTGGCAGTACCGTTGATAACACCAGTGCTGGTCCCTGTGCTGTCAAAGTTGAGTGCTTGAACTACCTCTGAGTAGCCTACACCTTCTACTGAGATGTCATAGGGAACAGCAATGGTGCCGGTGCCGTTGTTGGACAATAGCAAGCTGATGGATGCCGCATACTGGTTGTCCCCTGTTGACAAGGCCCAGTGGCTGGTGACTTCCGCTGTCACTGAACAGTTATTGACTGCAAGAGCAGCTGCTGTTGCAGACCCTAGAAGGCTTAGTACCAGTGCTAAGCAAGCAGGCGTCACCAGGCAGCTGCCTAGGGCTCGCATGCTGGCAATCCTGCATCCATGATCGAGCTTGCACGAGCGACAAAAGCTTATGTCCCCTGGCTCGCAGCAGCTTCGCAGCATCAAGGATCGGTGCCTCTGTGACGGACACGTCCTGCACTTACCTGTTACCGATCAGATGCTGCTGATACACCCGTCAAGTGGGTTTGCAAAAACCGATGTGGCGACTACCAGAGCCAAGGATACAGTGTATGCTTGAGCACAGCAACTGAGACACCTTGTGCCCTGCATGTTCGGGATGACTGAGACAGAAGAGCAACTATGCAACTTCAAGGAGACCGCCCTGTAAAGAACATCTGGGACTGCTTGTCACGTCAAGGCTCCGCATTACCTGAGCACGCCAAGCACAAGCCTCTGTAGGCTTTGGTCGAAGCAACTCAAACACGCATGCACCACGTCGCCAGCAAGTCCGCAGAGTAAGTGCGACACACAACAATACAGCAAGCCCAGTGACGCTGCGAGCTGCCGCTGATTCTGGTATGTGCAGGTATTGGAGATTCGCTTGCCTGTTGGAGCTGTTGGCTTGAAAAAGTCAAAACTCAAGTCAAACTTGATCTGCCGAGCAAGCCGCAAGAAGCTAAGGCGTCTGACGTAAGATCCCTAGGATTTCACAGCTGGCAGCGTTTCCCCAGGTCTCAGCTCTTGCAACGGTGCTATGCAAGTGCGTGCGGCTGCTGCCGTCATGCAGGTGATGGCATCAAAAATATACGACAAATTTAACAGTTCCATGTACAGGATTCCAGCTCGAAGTTCAAATCGCAGATGGCGGACTTGTTTCAACAAATTGCAGCAAGGTGCATGTAAGTCTTGATAGGGATCATGCCTGGGACTGCCTGCTGGTTGGGCTCAAAAGCAGTCACATTGATGGCAACGAAAGATTTGGGTGTGCCATCTGCCACAAACAGCGATATATCAAAAGTCGTTCCAGATAGAGTTGAAATCTTCTCTGACTTTGTCACTGACACCAGAGTCCCTTGAGGTGATGTTGCCTTCCCTGTCTGACCTTTGTCTTGGATTAGCTTGAGGAAATTCACGATTGTTGCCCCCAGGCCTGCTACGCTCGTGCCGCCTTGCAGCCGGCTGTTGCCGTGCTCTAGATGCTTTAGGATTTGGTCTAGGCTGAGCTCTTTGAGGTTGGACTCTAGCCTGCTTGTCTATGACATCTTGGCTCATGTCTGCAAAGTCAAACCCGTCAGTGGTCCAGGAGTCACGACCAGAAGAAGAAGCAGCACCTGCAGGCTGCTGTGGTGGCTTGGGGAATGCTCGATTCTGCCTGGCACCAGACTGACTTTGATCAGCAAAGGCACCTGTCTGCTGCTGTCCAGAGCTAGGGCTTGCAGTCCCCCATTCATCAAACTCACCACCGTCAGCAAATGGGTTTTGCCCAGGAGAAGCAGCAGGAGAAGAAGAGGAAGGGATGCTGGGGCTGTCTGAAGCAGAAGAACGGGCTGGGTAGGCATCAGTTGATCGCTGGGCTGACTTGAGAGAGCCTGTGACTTGAGAATTCTTTGTTCTGCCCATCCTATTTGCAGCAGCCAGTTCTGCAGGTTCTAGCCTGGCCTTCTCCCTAGGGACTGTGCCCAAGGTGCCCTGCTCTTCTTCTTCCTGCCGTATGGCGCTGCCCCAGGCCCTCCAGTCTGTCTGGTCTTTGTTCTCAGTGCTGTCAAGATCGCGCTGCCACTCATCCAGATGCGATCCAGATTTGATTGAAGCAACATTGTTGAACTGCAGTGACTCATCGCTCCACTGGATCCCCTCCATGTTCTCAAAGCTGGGCAGCTCAAAGCTGGTTGAGTCATCCTTGTCCATGTCACCATCACGGATGTAGTTGGGGGGCTTTTGGGGGAGGCGCCCACCCTGAGTGAACTTGCGGATGGGGTCATAGCTGTCAGCTTTTCTGACCACACCTCTGGTGCCCAGCGGTGCACTTGCAGGCGCCTTCCCCCAGCTTGATGCGTGACTCTCCGACTGTGGCCTGCAGACACCAGAATCCATCTGCCACCATGCAAGAAACATGACACAGCGTTAGCAATCATTGAGCTGATTGGTGAGACACAGTTGTCTCACTCAAACTTGCTTTCAGACACGCAACTTGTGTTGGTTCCCACAAACATGGAGATCAATTGCCTGCTTGGTTGAATGCCTGTTGGCAAGGGGAGGGACATTGAATGAAGTTGATGCAGCATTGTGAGATTGCTTGACAGAATGACTGGTAACATCAAGCTTGAGGCATTGTTTGTGCATTGGGCAGCAAATGAAGAACTATGCAGGGCACTCTGCTGTGACGCTGATCTTGACAGTAATATCCGAGGTAGCCTTATTAACTTGGTAGACACTGTGCAATAGGTCTCAACAGGTGCTACTGGTCTCAACAAGTACAGAGGCCTAAGCAGCATGCAGATCATCGGCCTAAGTAGCATGCAAAATAGCGCCTCGTATTTGGCCTGTGCTTCCACAAAGCAAGCACTGGCAGTGCAAAGGAGCACAAGACACCTGTCTCAGGTCATGCCACAAAATGCCCTGCCATTACAGGACACACTGCACTTGTGGCATATCCCAGATGCGCAAGGCAGGGCAAAACAACTTCCACAGCATACTGGTAACAAGGCTGTGCTGTGCAGCGCAACTTTTACAGAGAGACATCACACGTTTGACAAGCAATGCTGTATAAGGCCAGGCCTTTGCAAGACATTGTTGGTTAGACGCTGGACACCTGAGCTTGATGGTGTTGGCTCTGCCTTGCGTGACAGGCTTGCTGGCTTGGTTCCCTGGCAGCAACATGTCTCTGCCATTCTCACGCCCCTCCTCTTCTTCTTGCTGCTGTGCCGCAGCAGCGCTGCCAGGCGCATCCTTCTGCCATGATCCCCACTCCATCTCTCGGTCCCCAGAAGTCCGCTGCTGCGCCCCAGAAGGCAGCTGCTGGTCCCCAACAGGCAACTGCTGATCCCCAGAAGGTGCTGTGGGACCTTGAGTGCTCCTGACCGAGTCCCGGAAAGCCACTGTTTTGCGCTGTAGGGATTTCTTGGCATCTGCTGACATGGACCCCAATCCCTGGGGTCTGTGGGATGATAACTTTGGCTTTGAAAGAGCCTCTGAAGGCAGACTCTCACCAGAAGCATCGGATGCCGAAGAAGACAGGGGATTGTGCCAAGCCTTTCGGCCACGGCCTGTTGGCTCCCACTGGTCCCCACCTGACAGCTTGGGATCAGCAAAGTCTGTTTGGTTGCCGCCAGAAATGTTCTTGCCAGCTGAGCCGGCGCCACCAAAATTGTTGCCGCCATCTGGCATGCTGCCGGCTACATCTGCAGCACTTCCCCTGGGAGCAGATCTGCTGGGATTGTACCGCCCCTGTAACTGAGATGACTCATTTGGCATTGTGCGATTCTGGTCAATGCCTCTGACTCTCCTGTCCCTAGGGCTGTTCACGCTGTCCCTGGGCCTGTTCATGCTGTCCCTGGGCCTGTTCATGTTTTCCCTGAAACCAGGTGTTTTGTCCCTTGAACCAGCAAAATTGTCTCCTGCTCTGTTGCCGCCACCAGCTGCTGATCGCCTGTCAGGCTGCTGGCTGTTGCGGCCTCTCTCACTGCTCTGCAGACCTCTGCAACAGAAACACCAAACGTCAGCTGCAGAACTGCTTCACTCATACACTGTGACATCAAATTCCATGATTGACCAAGTAGCAATGTAGAAGACTCGCGACTTTTCTGACCATGTATAGTTCACACAGCTACAGAACCTAAAGTGTGGTTGCTTATGTCACACAACTGAACAAACATGATCTATGCCAAACAGACAGGGACCACTCACAAGAAGTCCTGCAGGAGTGCTAGACTGATCAGAAGCTCCTACACAGAGGTGCAACCTGAGCACTGCATGGAAAGATGCAGCACAGTAACAATGTGGCGCACTCTATACTGTGACAGCCCTATACAATACGCATGCATGATGTGACATCGTGCATGAATGTAAGACAGCAGCTGCAGAAGCAAAGCACCCAAAGCCTACATGACAAACCCTAAACATCTCAC
>JAABUU010007783.1_pt1 | contig 10884 bp, 8 predicted proteins | sample 5559301 | NCBI WGS metagenome assembly JAABUU01 (sample SAMN10711884, study PRJNA513360) | rock metagenome | isolation source: Antarctica rocks | place: Antarctica: Victoria Land, Richard Nunatak white
CAGCTTCCCGCATCGAGTTCCGACTCTGGGATGGGTCGCTCGACGCATCCCGGATTCAAGCCCAGGTAAAGATGTCCGCAGCCCTGGTCGACTACAGCTCGAGAAACCGAGCCTTGACCTTCACCGGCCCACGAGCAGCAGGAGGGCAGCTCAATCCCGATCACCACGACTTCGCCGACCAAACCCAACAAGTACGGGGGTCGATCGACGAACTGTTCCGCCGCGATGAAGACAAACAGCAAGGGAGCACGAATAAGCCGGTTCGTCGGTAGAAATCGGCTCCGCTCGGTTTACATCCGCCAAAGATGAAGATGGGCTTTGATGAGGTCGAGGTCTTCGTAGAGTTGGTCACCCATACCTTGGTTCACTTCTTTGATCTCGGATCCTTGGTGCCGAATGGTGGCCAACAATGATCAGGCGAAATATGGGCTATGGTTCCTCTGGCCGGACCTGCAGGGCCGGCAATGAGAGGAGTCTGTGGTGCTCGCTGTCCAGCTGACCGCTCCGGAGGCAACCCATGCAGAAGGGCCCGTATTCTGCGCCGACTGGGGTGGTCTGCGTTGGGTCGACATGCTCGCCGGCGACATCCTCCATCTGGATGCGAAGACCGGAGCGGTGGAGCGGTGGTCGGTGGGCCGGGTCGCCGCGGCTTTCCGCCCCCGCACGACCGGCGGGATGATCATTGCCACCGAGCGAGAATTCGTCGTTGGCGACTTTGGCGGACCGGTGCGCAGTGTTGGAGTCGCCTTCACCGATCCAGCCATCCGCTTCAATGACGGTGGATGTGATCCAGCTGGGCGTTTTCTTTGCGGGACGATGGCGTACGCCGGGACACCCGGCGCCGGGTCGCTTTACCGCCTGGCTGGCGAAGACATCGAAACCGTTATCGATAAGGTCACCATCTCCAACGGCCTGGAGTGGACGGCCGACGCGGAACGCGTGTTCTACGTGGATACCCCAACCGGCCGGGTCGACCAATTCGATTCAGATGTCGGCGGGGGGCTCTCTCAAAGGCGGCCGTTCGTCACCATCGACCCGGCTGCGGGCTCGCCGGACGGACTGGCCGTCGACTCGCAGGGCGGGGTGTGGGTTGCCCTGTGGAACGGCGGTGCAGTCCACCACTATTCGTCGTCCGGAACCTTGGAGGACGTCGTCGAGCTTCCGGTTCCGAAAGTCACCGCCTGCACGTTCGGCGGCAAGAACTTGGATCAACTGTTCATCACCACCTCCCGTGACGGCGAAAATCCCGCCGCGGGGGCCGTGTTCACCGCTGCCCCCGGAGTCGTCGGTCTGCCGGTGAGACCATTTAGTGGTTGACATTCTCGGACGGAAATGTCCGGATCCCATGTGTACAGCAGAAGCGGTTTCGGTACCGGTGGCCAGGATCCGTGTTCATAAATAACAACGTCTTAGCCTAACTCAATCTCGTCGTAGGCATCGCGACTCACATCTACAACGGCGCCAGATACCATTTCATTCATGCAATGGGCATAAGCCACCTCCACATATCGCTGCCTTACCGCTTCCCGAAGCTTTGCGAAACTCGACTCCTTCGTCCGTCGAACGCACCTTATGATATTCAGGGTGGAAGGCACGCCGGACTCGGACCAGTCGACGGGACTTCTCGTCTCGAACGCGGCACTGACCTGCCCTTCATACAATAGGTCACTTTGATGTGAGAGTGAACCGCCATGTTTCGCTTCCATGCCACGAAGTCTCGGGTCCACGTCTATGTTGCAATACTCAACTTGAAGTCTCATTTCCCAAGGAGTCTTCAATGCTATACTAGTGGCCGGTGCGCTCTTTATGAGCTCAATCTCCACCTGAGCGAGCATTTGCTTGGCCATTTCAACGCCCTTTAGGCTTGCAGGTCTGCCGACGTCACAAAGCTTGACGAAGATCCGATCGATATTGACCGCGTCTTGGCGCCTAAATGTCTCACGGTTTTCGTCATAGAACGTCTTAAGGCGCTCTTCCTGCACGTTTGCCCCCAGCCGCGCCCTGAGCGCAAAGACGATCTGATCGAGCAGATAGGAGTAATAACCATATTCACTTATTCCCACTGGGCCGTACACGACAGCGTCGTGACACAGCACCCCCGCCCGCCTCCGATTCTCTTCGGAAAGTCGATCGAGAAAGGTTTGGTAGCTGATATCAGCTACTATATCGGCGTCCCTTGCCCGCATAAACTGGAGTTTAACTCTGACCGCTTCTTCGAGCGTCTCTTCCTTCGCCTGCACCCGAGGTATCCGCCCGTCGAAGTCAGTCGCCCAAAAACTCGCGTCATTTGTATCGACGGACCGGCTCGCAAAGTCCGTGAGAATCCTCGCGCGAACACAATTCCGAAAAATTAGATCGAACTCGTCGGCGTAGATCGGCTCACCGTCAACCGTCGCGATCAGTCGACCGACCACCTAGTTCGCCACCAGGGTGACGTCGTCGATGTACACGAATGGGTTGCCACTCCCGTTCACGACATCGGTCCAAAAGCCTAGCTCGATCTGTCCGTTCGTCACAACTACGTTCGAAATAGTCACCTTCTGCCAGGTTGACGAACTCGGAACAGATGCCGACAACAGACTGCCACCGTAGTTCTTCGCCTGAAGAGTGCAGGCATTGAACCCGTTACCCGATTTCATCGCCCACGCTGTCAACGTGTATGCGCCGTTCACCAACCCGGTGACCGTCTGGAATGTATATACATTCCAGGTCGAAGAAGTGCTGTAATGCGTCAGATGATACGAGCCACTATGTCCACCGCCGTTGGTTTCAGTGTAACTCGCACTCGTCGAACCCGACCCGCTATACGTCGACCATCCCGTAGGAGTGGGAGTAGCGAGATCCACCTCAAAACCAGGATTCGCAACAACGCTGTCGAGGGTGACGTCGTCGATGTACACGAATGGGTTGCCACTCCCGTTCACGACATCGGTCCAAAAGCCTAGCTCGATCTGTCCGTTCGTCACAACTACGTTCGAAATAGTCACCTTCTGCCAGGTTGACGAACTCGGAACAGATGCCGACAACAGACTGCCACCGTAGTTCTTCGCCTGAAGAGTGCAGGCATTGAACCCGTTACCCGATTTCATCGCCCACGCTGTCAACGTGTATGCGCCGTTCACCAACCCGGTGACCGTCTGGAATGTATATACATTCCAGGTCGAAGAAGTGCTGTAATGCGTCAGATGATACGAGCCACTATGTCCACCGCCGTTGGTTTCAGTGTAACTCGCACTCGTCGAACCCGACCCGCTATACGTCGACCATCCCGTAGGAGTGGGAGTAGCGAGATCCACCTCAAAACCAGGATTGGCAACTAGGACGACCGGGCCCCCAACTGCACGATACTCGTCCGCACCTAAATTGTGTGCCCCTCTGGGAATCGCGTCGCCGAAGAAGTCGAGAGCGCCCGTACCGTTATAACCCACGTCCTTCGCCTTATTGAGCAGGGGCGATGTCGATTGAAGCTTGTAAGCTGCGGCCGTGCTAATTCCCGTTCCTGCGCCGCCGGCGTTCACGAACTGAGGATCTGCAACGATCTTCGCGGAATCAGTGGGCTCACTAGCAGGGTGCGCTCCATAAAAGCTGTTAGAGTTCCAGATCCCACCCGACGCAGGATATGAAGTGGAACCCACCGCGTAGACAATGTTATTGTAGAACTCAGAATTGGCGTCGATATTGTCCGCTGTGATCGGCGTCGAATGATCACTGTCCAGATAGATCACATTGTTGTAGTGCTTTCCGACATAGGGGCGCCTAAAAATCCTTGTCGAGTCATTCTGGCTGACGTTATAACGTACGATATAACCACGCCCTGACATCATGGATTGAAAAAACCCGCCCGCGTTGTCATGGCTGTAGTTGTACTGGAACACCGAGCGATTGGTATAAAGGTCATCATCGAAGGCCATACCATCTTCGGACAAGTTGGTGCCGTACACCTCATTATACTGAATCTTTATGTCGTCACTACACGCAGTCCAAATGGCCGCGAAGGCTCCAACATTGTGTGTTGTGACGTTGCTCACTACATTATGCTCCACTATTGCCTGCGACGTGAAATTTACCACGATTCCGTCGCCTCCGATCGTGGACACGGTGTTGTTACTCACGACTACGTTGGTCGACTTGGCGCTGTTAGGGTGATCCCATGCACCCCGGCTTTCGTCATAGGCCTGAGTATAAATTCCAGCCATGTCGGTGTCATGAATATAGTTGCGGTCTAGGACAAGTTGATCGAAATTCGCGGTATCATTATCGCTGTACTGATTGACGAAGATGCCGCCGAAGAATCTTCCGTCATTGCTATCAATCTTTGTCCTGACTCCATATATTTCGCAGTCTTTAATCGCGATATGGGTCAGTACACCTGCGTTGTTATTGCGAATGTAGACTGCAGTTCGGTAGGTCGAAGCATCTGCTTGAGTGCTCGTGATTGCAAGGCTCTGGATCTCCACGTTCGCCGTGTTGTAGATGTAAATCATGGACTCGGTGTAACCGGAATACATACTCCTGCGGCCCGTGCCATCTCCAATAATTATAGGTTTATTGCCAGAACCGTATTTTGCGAAGATGACCGGGTTCGCGGGGGTTGCATCGGTGTGGGGAACTAATTGGCCGACGAAAGTGCTTCCCGATTTGAAGAGTACGCTCTCGCCTGCATGGAAGGTGACCGAATTGACCTTGGCGAGTGTCTGCCACGGTGATGCGGTCGATGTACCCGTGTTGTTGTCGTTGCCGTTCGGATCGACGTAATACGTCGTCGGGGTCGGCTGGGCTGTCGCAGGCTGATTGAATGTGAATGCGGCGGCGGGTGCGATAGCTATCGTACGTAATATACTGCGACGCGAAAAAGTGGTACGGCTCACCACGACGTTTCCTTTCGTGATTGGGATCCTGTCGGGCCCCAGAACGGCCGTGCGTAGAGACCCTCGGCGAGGACGTGGTAACGATATCGTGGCGGGCGTCACAATTCAAGGGTGAGGACGGCTCACAGTCCATCGCACCGCCCGTTCCACTCTTCACCGCGCCACCGGCACGCCCTGTCGGCTGAATGGCCAGCCAGACTTTGCGCGCCCCATAGACGCTGCAGTTCGCCGGTTCGACGCCTCTGATCAGGGTTTCAGACCCTCATCGGCCTTCCCCGGCGATGGGGACGGGCCCGCACATGTTCGTAGTAGTTGGACTGGGCGACCTGCGCACCGGTATCTGGTTGGCCGCCCGCGGCCTGGCCGGTACACCTATGCGGCGGCCGTTAGATGCTCGCGGCGCCGAGCAACGCGGCCGCCTCGGTGTCCGCGCTGCGCACAATCATCGGGTGGGGTGGTTCGGCTGTGGCCAACCCGGCCTGTAGGGACGGTGCGATGACGTCCCAGGCGGCTGTGACGCCGCCACCGACCACTACGGCCGTTGCGGCGAAGCGAGCCAGGTACGGCGCCAATGCAACGCCCAGCGCCCTAAAAGCAGCGTGGAGTACTTGCGCGGCGGCTGGGTTTCCGGATCGGGCGTGTCGCACGATCTCGGCGATCTCGGTGACGCGGCGACCGGTGCGGGATGTGTACGCGGCGCTGATAGCCCGGGTGGAAACGGTGTTTTCCAACGGTTTTCCTCCGATGAGCAGTAGGTCGGCGCGGCCTTGTTCTGGCACATCCGGACCATCGGTCACCAGATGGCCGTCGGCGACAAAACCGGTCCCGACGCCGGTCCCCAGAGTGATACCAACCACGCGGCTGTGGCCGTGGGCCGAGCCGAAGTGGTACTCGCCGAGGGTGAAGGCCATTGCGTCCCCGATGAATCGCACGCATGACGGGTGGGGCTTTATGCGGGTCATCAACTCCATCCCGACGTGCACTCCGGTCAGTGACTCGAACTTGCCGACATCGCGGTAATGGGCGACGCCGGTGGCGTAGTCGAACGGGCCGGGAACAGCCGCGGACCACACCGCCTCGGCGGCGCAGCCAAGCGTCGTTGCGGCAGCAGCGATGGTGTGAAGCAGGGTTTCGGCGTCGGCGTCGGGCTCCAGGTCACGCCGCACGCGGCTGCCCACCTTCCCGGATGCGAGGTCCACAAATGCTGCGGTCACGTGCGAACCGCCGACCTCGATCGCGGGCACCGGCCTGGGTGCGCGCCCCGCCGGTCCGGTCACCGGGTGACAAGGGTGGGGTAGGTGACCAGGTGGGTCGGAATGATGACCCGCTGCGAACCGCCGCTGTGGGGGGCGACGCTCTCCGGGCTGGTGGGCCCGACGCGAGTGAGCAGCAGCCGAGCGGCTTCGCGGCCGACTTGTGCGGCGTCGTAGGCGACCAGGCTGAACGGAAGCCGGAACAGGTCCGCGGATTCGATGTCGTCGAACCCGGCCAGGGCGATCGGCGCTCGATGTTGTTGGAGCACCCGCAGGGCGCCGATGGTGTTGCGGTTGTTGGCCGTGAGCAGGGCGGTCACCGGTTCAGGCTGCGCGAGCAGGCGTCGAGCGGCGGCCTCGGCCTGGTCGACCTCGCTGCGGTGACGGTGGACGCTGCTCTCGTCGATCTCCAGACCTGCGTCCTCCATGGCGGCAGCGAATCCTCGGTACCGTTCCGATCCCGTCCACGATGCCGCGGGCAATCCCAGGAAGCCGATGTGTTGGTGGCCCTGCGCGATCAGTTCGCGGCAGGCCGCGTACATGCCGCCGAAGTCGTCCACCAGGACGTAGTCGACTTCGATGCCCCGCGGCGGGGTTGCGGCTAGAACGACCGGTGAGCCGGACAGCGCCTCGGCTCGGAGGTGATCGTGATCATTGCTGCAGGGAACTACCACGAGTCCGGCGATCCTGCGGGCGGCCATGTCAGCGACCAGGTCGCGTTCTCTGCCCAGGTCGGCCCCGGTGGCTGCGATCAGCAACCCAAACCCCTGTTCGGTGGCCACTTCCTCCATGCCTACGGCCAGTTGGGCGTAGAACGGGTTGGCCAAACTGGTGACGACCAGGCCGATCAGTTCGTGGGCTTGCCCGGATCGCAACCGCCGGGCCAGGTCGTTGCGGCGGTAACCCAGGGCCGCGACCTCGGCGAGAACGCGCGCCCGGGTCGGTTCGGCGATGCCGCGCTCTCCCCGGATGGCCCGGGAAACCGTCATCGGGCTCACTCCCAGGCGAGCCGCCACGTCACGCATCTTCACCGCGGGCGGTGGTTTGTCCTCGCGTGTGCTCAACCTTTGTCCGAATTCATCTGACGAGTGCCTTGACCAGGCGTGCGGACCGGTTGTCCGCGCACTGCACGCTATAGTGTCCGACCGCAGCCGGGATCGCTATGGTCTCTGCATAGCCCAGCCCGTGGCGGTGGCCCCGCTCGGTGACGATCTCGACCTGATCGCCCTCGACCAGGGTCAAGACATGGAATCGTCCTTCGGTGTGCTGGGGGGCTACCGCGCTGGCGTCCAGTTCCAATCGGTGCACTTCGAAGAACATGTCCGGGAGTCTGCCGATCAGGTCTTCGTGCCATCCGGTGCCGGAGGTCAGCAGTCGCGGTGATTGCACCAACTGGTCGGCTATCGCCTGTCCGGACCGCGTGGGGTCCAGATTGGCGAAAGCATGGTCGACGTGTACGGGCCGCTGCCGGTCGGTGGCGTCCCGGCGCAGCCAGTCGTAGAAGCGCAGCGAGTACAGGTAGGGGGTGGCGCTGACCTCGAGCACGACGTTGCCGGAGCCGCTGCCGTGCGGGGTACCGGCCGGGATGAGGAACAGCTGATGTTCCTCGGCCGGAAATGTCTGCACGAACTCGGTGATGTCGAACGGTAACCCTTCGGCATGTGCGCCGTGCGCCGCCTTGTGAAAGTTGCTGGGGGAAGCGCCTTCTCGCAGCCCAAGGAAGATGACATTCCGCTCTCCTCCGACCATCACGTAGTACGTCTCGTGCTGGGTGTAGGGCCAGCCGAACACCTCGCGCATGTAGTCCGGTTGGGGATGACAGTGGACCGAGAGATTGCCGCCGTCCACGTTGTCCAGGTAGTCGAACCGGATCGGGAACGACGTGCCGAACTGGCGGTGGACTTCGTCGCCCAGCAGGTCGACCGGCGCCAGCGCAGCCAGTAGCTGAAAGGGGATTTCCACCGCTCGGTCCGCGTTTTCGCCGACGAGGACACCGCTTTCCGGTGCGATCAATTCGTAACCGAGGGCGGTGTTGGGACCATCTGGATTGTGGCCGAGATTCCGTCGGGCCCATTGGCCGCCCCAGGGGGTGCTGTTGAACGTCGGCAGAGTGCGAATGGGCTGCTGCGCAAGGGAACGCACCGTGGCCCGCAGGACATCGCCCGGTAGCCAGGTCGGATCGGTTGGGTCCTGCAGATCCAGCCAGAGATCAACCTCATCGATGTGTTCGTCGCGGTGCCGGTCCAGCAGCGGCCAGTCGATGTAGAACAGACGCTTGGTCGTGGCAAGGACCTGATCAGGGGCGAACAGATTGCGACCTGTGCCGCGGGCGACCGCCTGCTCTGCGTAGCGTTTTGGCAGATCGGCCCACCACAGGGTCCGGACGCCCGGCACCGCCGCTGCGCCGGGGCCGATGATCAACAGGGCGCCTGCAGCAGCGATTTCGGGTCTGGTCAGCAGTTCCGGACGCAGCAGCTCGCTCAGGGCGCCCATTGCCAGGTGTTCGAAGTCCGGGTCCTCGGCCAGGTCCGGCGATCGGGTCAAGCGGACGATTTCCGCCCATTCGCGTCCTGCTGTCCGCATGTCTATGGTCTTGACGGGGCCGCCGAAGTGGGTCGATGTCGCGGCGGTCACGTCCCGGATGGTCGCCGCCCAGTCAAGCGACGCCGGGCCGTCGACCGCCAGACATCGCTGGCCCGAGGCCAACGTGGCCGCGGCCGCCTGCCAGCCGCGACCGACCGCGCCCTGCACGGCCCGGTAATGCGGCCGCGGTTCGTAACGAGTAGTTGTATCAGCTAAGGGATTTACGGTCCGGGTCACATCACGGACTGTAGGTTATGTTATCGATACCTTCAATCTGACGTGGCCTCTTGCGCAGAGCACGCCGGGATCGATAACGTCACTGCCGAACAGACGACGACGTCAAGGAGCGCAATGAAGCCGACTGCTGCGGCGGCCGCGGCCACCAACAGGTCACCCGCTGGCGCGGTCGATCTATTGGCTGGCCAGGTTTGCCGGGCTACGCCTCAGTTCTGTGGCGCACGGCCCCCGACCCGCCCAGTGCTCGCCAGGTGTCCCGGCCGGCAACGGTGACCGGTCAGCCGTGACCGACCGTCGACCCATCCAGGCATTTCCCTTCCTCAGAAAGGCTCCTCGCATGCGAAGTCTCCGCCGGCCACTCGCTCTGGCCACAGCCGCACTCACGTTGATCGCTCCACTGGCCGCGTGCGGCTCGTCGTCATCTGGCTCTACTGCAGCCGGGTCATCCGCGGCGGCGCGTGCGGCAGCGTCGGTGACGTCCGCGGCGCAGGCCCCGGCAGCATCGATGCAGTCGTCCGGGTCGGGCGCCGCGCCGGCCTCTGCTACCAGCGCCCCGGGCTCGGCTGGTTCCTCCAGCGCTGCCGCTGCTGCCTATACCGGCCCGCCGGTCACGATCAGCGTCGAGGGTTGGAAGGGTGGCGGCGCGGAACCGGCGAACGTCGACCAAATCAACGCAGCCTTCGCCAAAGCCAATCCGAACATCACGGTGAAATACGCCTATGTCCCACCGAATGATGTGTACCAGCAGAAGTTGCAGTCGCAGTTGCTAGCCGGGAACGCCGCCGATGTCATCATGGCCGATCCGCAGAAGGTCCAGGCATGGGGAAAGTCCGCTTATCTCGCGGACCTGACCTCGGCCGGATGGACCAGCCAGATTGGGTCGGGTCTCAAGCCGTTCGTCACCTACCAGAGCAAGGTCCTCGCATCGCCGATGGAGCTGAGCCCGGTGGGGGTGTACGTCAACATGGACATCCTGGCCAAGGCCGGCGTGACCGCGCCGCCCACTGACTGGCCGACCTTTCTCAGTGTGTTGGGTAAGCTGAAAGCAGCCAACCTGCCAGGATATTCCTTCCCAGACGCGCAGGGCTTTATGGCAGAGTTCGTCATGCTGATGTCCGCTGCGACGACGGTGTATCAGAAAACGCCGGACTGGGATCAGCAGTTCATGGCCGGCAAGGTCACCTTCCCGAACTCCTACACCACCCCGTTGGAACAGATCAAGGAGTTGGGCGACAAAGGGTTCGTCAACTACAAAGAAGCGGTCGGCACCGACGAGGCGACCACCGGTCAACCTGATTTCATGGCCGGCAAATCGGCGTTCTTTGCCGGCGGGTCATGGGCGGCCGCGGCCATCAAGAAGGCCCCTTTCAAGCTGGCGTTCATCCCGTGGCCGGGCGGCACGTCCGGAGTCGCACCCGGTGTGTTGGTGTTCCCTGGGACGATGTGGACCGTGAATGCCAAGTCGAAGCAGGCGGAGGCCGCGAAGGCCTACGTGGACTTCTGGGCCCAGTCAGCGAACCTGGCGCCGTATCTGTCCGCCGAGGCTGCCATCAGTCCATTCAACGGCGCCGCATCCACCGACGCTTTCCTCGCCCCCATGACGAAGTCGGTCGGACCCGGCGGGGTTGCCTTGTTCCCGTCCAACAGCTGGGATCTGGCCGCTCCGGAGACCAAGATCAGATCGATCCTGCAAGGCTTCTTGCTGGGTACCACCGACGTGGCGGCGACCGTGAATGCCATCCAGTCGGCGGCGGCACCCCAGGGCTGAGCTCAACCTGATCCCACTGGGTAATTTCAGAGTCCGGGGCCGCGTTCGGCGTGGCCCCGGACCTAGTGGTTCGTCTGTGAATTGATCTGGTTGAGGGTCGTCCGCCCGCGGCGGACTTTGACGATGATGTTTTCGGCGGTGGCCTTCCAGATGAACGGTTTCGGGTTTTTGTTCC
>JAABUU010007784.1_pt1 | contig 10884 bp, 13 predicted proteins | sample 5559301 | NCBI WGS metagenome assembly JAABUU01 (sample SAMN10711884, study PRJNA513360) | rock metagenome | isolation source: Antarctica rocks | place: Antarctica: Victoria Land, Richard Nunatak white
AATGCGCCGCAGCGCATCTGGCGCTCGGCGCATTCGTGTCTATCTCCGCATGGGGCGCGGCCGGTACCAGCACGGCCCCACCGCGGTGCCCCGTTCCTCGCTGACGCCGGACTGGAAGGGCGAGCCCCACGCGGATGACTTTTTTAGTATCGCACCGCCATATGAAGGCTGTGTGTCGCGGAGGTTAAGAGTGTGTGATGCGTAGAGGAGCGGCCGGAACAGCCGCTCGTGTACGCCGGTCTTATGGCACGGGGAGGGACGGTGGTGTCTGCGCGCAATGCGTCTGGCTCCAGTGGTCCAGCAGCCCATCCCACGCATCTGGCGTTACGCGTCGCACCGCACCTGGCGTCGGCCAGACCTGGAGGAGGCTATTTTTGCCCAACGCCCCGAAAAGGTAAAAGTTCCTAACGGATGTGCATCTTGCCTAGCATCCTGCGTCATCGCAGCCGGGCGAGAAGCCAGCGCCTCTGCACACTATCCGCACGATGATTTTGGCAACAGTATATGCACGACGAATGGGAGAATAGCTACCCCGCTTGAGGCTGGAGTGCAGCGATGTGCAAGAAGTAAACTTTCTGCACGCCATCGCCGTCATGACGCAGGCCGCGCCGAAGGGGACGAGACGGGCCAGCAGAGCCGCTCAGGCGAACTTTTACCTTTTCGGGGCGTTGGGCACAAATAGCCTATATCAAAATATCAGAATATTGCCGTATACACACTCCTTTGGCTACGAACCGCAGACCCAGGCTGTGGCCCAGCCTGCGGAGTGCCTTGATGCACCCCCGAACAGCGCCATTGACACCGCCACAAGCGTCCCCTGGTCGCGCGTGTTCTGGATCATGTCGTCAGCGGCGGAGCGTAGGTTTCGGGCAATGGACGCGCCCGCTGTATGTGCCTGTTGACGGTGACAAATACCGCCAAGACGACGCGGCAGGCGCCGAACGCCAGGACCGTCGGGACGACCCCGAACGCCTGGAGCAGCAGGCCGGCGAGCGCCGCTCCCAGCGGAGCGCCGGCGAAGATGATGAGGTAGAAGACGCTGTTCACGCGACCTTGCAATTCGTCGGGGATGAGCGGGAGGAGGTAGCCGAACTGGACCACGTTGTAGATCGGCTCCATGGCGTAGAGGCCTGCGGTGATGGCCCCCAGGATGACGACATTGGGAGCCAGGGCATAGAGCGGCCACAACAGGGTCGCGATCCAGGTCACCCCGACGATGACCCGCCCGAAGCTGAACCGTCGCTGGATCGCACCCCCGGCCAGCGCGCCGACGATCCCCCCGATTGCCCCGATTGAGAAGGCGACGCCGATGAACGTGGGCGGGGCATGCATCTGCCGCGCGGCCACGATCAACGTCAGGCCGGTCGCGGCGCCGACGAAGACGTAGCCCGCCGCGACGAACGCCATCGCGCGTATGAGCGGGTGGGTCCAGAGCCAGACCAACCCCTCCGCGATCTCGGCCCGCAGGCGGCGCGATGCGGCCGGCCGCACGTCCTGAAATGCGGTCTTGATGAACAGGAGGGAAACGACCGATACCCCGTAGGACAGGGCGTCGGCCAGGAAGGGGACGGCGCGGCCCAGCCCTTGATAGAGGGCGCCGCCGAGGGCCGGCCCCAGGAGCGAGCCCACGCCGTAGTGGGTGGCCTCATTCCGCGCGCGGGCCGCGGGCAATTGCGCGGGGGTGACGACACGGGTCAGGGCGGAGGCTTGCGCCGCGTTGAAGAAGACGAACAGCGTCCGCTCGACCATCACGACGCCATAAAGCTGGAGCGGCGACAAGCGTCCCGCCCACAGCGCCACGGGGATGCTGCCCAACGCCAGCGCCCGCCCCGCGTCACAGAGGATCATGAGGCGCTTACGGTCCCAGCGATCAACCAGGGCGCCTGCGGGCAGGCTGAAGAGGAGGTACGGCACGGCGCCGAGGGTGGTGATGAAACCGGCCCGCGCCGGCGAGCCGGTCAGCTCTAGGATGAGCAGCGTCAGCGCGAACCCGGAGACATTGCCACCCAGGATCGAAACGGTCTGCCCCGCCCACAGCAGCATGAAATCGCGGTTGCGCCAGAGCGAGGCCATGCGGCGAGACGCTTCGCGCGCGCCGCCACTACCCATGCCTTGTACGCGCGTCCGACGACATAGCGCTCCTTCAGTGCGTGGTATGCGTACTCTAAGTATATCCTGGCCCGACACCGTTTGAGACGGCGACGACACTGGCCGACGCGGCCGATCGTAAGGCCGCCCCGATGACCTGGAGGTCGGCGAGAGCGGCGACGGCCGTCCCAAGTGGAGAATCTCCGGTGACAATGGCCCGATGAAAGTCCTTGAACGCTGCCTGGAAAGGGTCGACGGGCGGGACAGGGATGCTGCGTTCTCCGCGCGATGATGTCACCGTGATCAACGACGGAGTGAGGGCCAAACGCCCCTCCGTCCCGTAGAGGAGCAATGCCCGTGACTCCTGCTCGGGAGCACCGACCGAGAAGGCCACATGGCCGATGAGACCAGACGCGAAGGCGAGATTTAGCAGGAGCGTATCGATAGGTCCGAGCTCGTCCGGACAAAAGCTGGTGGTCAGGGCGTGCATCTGACTGATCGGCCCTCCCAATGCGTGCAAAGAGGCGACCACATGCACACCGCTGTCGCTGAGATATCCGCCAATATGAGCGGGATGCCGACGCCAGGGTGTGCGAACGTAGGGGTTATCCGGCCGCATCCGCGTGAGCCGCTCCCAATGGAGCAAGGTGGGCTCCCCCACGGCCCCCTCAGTGAGGAGCCGCCGGGCGATGCCATCGACGGGTTGGTATCGGCGTGTCTCGGCCACGAGCAGGACTATACGATGGCAATCGGGGAGGGCGGCAACCACCACGCCCTGTTCAACGGTCGCGGCGATCGGCTTTTCCAGGAATATATGTTTCCCGGCCTGCGCCGCCAGGATCGCCAGGGGCGCGTTCATCGCGATCGGTGTAGCGATGTCGACAGCGTCGACATCCGTCCGGCTTACCAGTTCTTCGGCATCGCCGCAGACCGTGACATCGCCTCCTATGGCAACCGCAACTTGTTCAGCGCTTGTTCGCCCACGACTACACACGGCAACAACCTCGAAAAAATCGCGCAGCGCAGCTAGGGCGGGCAAATGAGCTTTCCGCACGATGGTCCCCGCACCGACGATGCCGAGACGGATCTTGTTCATGGCTCAGCTCCTCTCTTTAGGTGACGGTAGAGGCCGCGTCATACAGCGCTTGGCTGCGTCTCGAGGGACCCGTTTCGTGGGGGCCATGGCTGAGCCGAACGCTCCTCCCCCGATGATATGGCTATATAGCCGAGGCGTAGGCCTCCACGCTGCGCCGGCGCTGGGCGGCATACCAGTCCACGGTCGTTTGCAAGCCGACAACAAGACGTGTGCGCGCCTCGAACCCGAGATACACGCGCGCGCGGCTTGTTTCGAGCATCCGTCGCGGCTGGCCGTTCGGCTTGCTTGTGTCCCACACGATAGTGCCCGTGTACCCGACGATGTGCGCGATCGTACCGGCCAACTCTCTGATTGAGACCTCGAAGCCGACCCCAATATTGATAGGTCTGGCATCGTCATACTCCTCGGCCGCGCGCACGATGCCCTCGGCGGCATCGTCCACATACAGGAACTCGCGCGTTGCCTCCCCATCACCCCAAACCACAACCCGTTGCTCACCGGCTTCTGTCGCGGCGATAAAGCGCTCAATCAGTGCTGGGATCACATGCGACCTAGCGGGGTCGAACGAATCGCGAGGCCCATAGATATTGACGGGCAGGAGGTAGATCGCATTGAGCCCATACTCTTGTCGGTAGGCTTGCGTCTGCACGAGGAGCACCCTTTTTGCCACACCGAATGGAGCATTGGTTTCCTCCGGGTAGCCATTCCATAAATCATCCTCGCGGAAAGGGATGGGGGCAAACTTCGGGTAGGCACAGACACTTCCCACGACGACGACCTTCTCGACCCGGTGGAGGCGCGCTCCTTCGATGAGTTGGACACCCATCATGATATTGTCGTAGAAGAATTGACCGGGATGGAGACGATTGGCGCCTATACCTGTGAACGCTACTCAATTTACGGCCACTTGATACGATAACCGCCGCCATGCTCGTCCTGCTGTCTATCGGCTCTACAACGGCGTCAGCGAATTATTTTTTCCAAGCAGCAAGGACGACGACATGAGCATCGGAAATGGTGCCCCAGCGTGGCCGTCAGTTATCGTATCGAATGGCCGGATTTCGCGTAGCGAACACATATACCCCCAGAACGGGCGGCAAGGTGGATCACGATGCTGGGGTGCGTATCCCGAAGCAACCGTTCTACATCACTGCGACACACCAGATCATAATCGCGCCGACGCGGGACGAACACCTGCTGGCAGCCGCGTGCATGCAGCGAATGCACGACTGCGCTGCCGACGAAGCCGGCTCCACCAGTCACAAGGATGCGATGATTGACGAGATCAATCATTTGGTTCCTCCTGTTCCGTTACAGCACCATCTCTGTCCTACTCGTTGCCGTGGCAAACGGTTCGCCGGACGCGACCTGGCATAGTATCGCGGCGTAGCGCGCGCCGATCTGTGGCCATGCGGTACCCGCGCCACGCGCCGCAGCGCGCCTCTCGCAGCGGGTGCGGTAGGATGGATCGTCGAGCATGCGTATGAGACCCTGGGCTAGGGCGTCGGCGTCGCGGAATGCGACGAGCAGACCGCAGCCATCGCCCAGCGCTTCAACCGCATGCTCGTAGGGCGTCGATATGATAGCTTTCCCGTTGGCGACCGCCAGGGCGAGCATGCCGCTGGTAATCTGGTTGTGCGCCAGATAGGGCGTTACGTAGATGTCCGAGGCCTGCACATACGCGATAATCTCGCGATCCGAGAGATACCGATCGATGAAGCGGACATGGTCGCGCAGGCGCAAGTCGCGTACGAGCGCGTAGAGGCTGGCGCGGTACTGCTCGCCCAAATACTTTCGATGCTCGGGGTGCGTTTCTCCGGCGACGATATACAGCGCATCGGGATAGCGAGCGACCACCGTCCGCATAGCGCGGATCGCATATTCGACCCCTTTGCGTGGGTCTAAGAGGCCGAGCGTGCTGATCACCATACGGCCTTGCAGGTCCAATTGCCGCTTGCACGACGCACGGGAATGGTCATCTCCCGCCGATACGCCGAGCGGAAGATGCACGATAGTATCGGATGTGATGCCGTAACCATCGCGCAGGATCTTGACGCCAGTATCGGCCATAACGGTACTCACAGACGACAAACCGACGATGCCACGAATCACGTCGTATTCGAGAGGCGAGGGGGATGGTCGCACCGTATGGAGCGTGGACACGACGCCCGTCTCCGGCCAGTTCTTTCTCACCGTTTCGAGGAAGCGAACCGCGTGATCGCTAATAAGCTCCTCGTCCCACTGGCCCCACAGACCGTATTCGTGCTGCAGGCATATCACGTCGGGGTTGATGCGATCGATATGGTCGATTGCCCGGAGGTACTCGTCGTCTCCGCCCTGTTGGATGCGACCCACAACGATCGGCCCGTAGTCAAACGACTCATCTTTCGGCTCGATGGCTATGACACGGACCTGAAAGCCCGCCTGGCGCGCCAGGATATGGCTCAACGCGCCCGCCGTGGCGGCGACGCCGCAATGTCTCGGTGGATAACTGCTGACAAGAACAGCCCTTAGGTCACGCATGACACCGTGTGTGCCTGACGCAGATCGGGCGTCGATCTGTCCCTCATCGTCCTACCCCATAACTCGTACATGCGATGGTCAGTAAACCGTCCACTGCCACGATCATCCCCAAAAGGCATGCATATACATCATATAACGATTATATCATATAAAGATATTCAAGGCGCGACTCACCCCTGTCGCCATCGCGCGGACACAGGGCGGTCACGACGGCGAGGAGAGCATCCAGATCGTAGGGCTCCTCGATCACGGCGTCATACCCACGCGCCCGATGGTCAGCGTAGGTCGCGGCGGGGTCCCGCGTATAGATCATGATGGGCGCGTCCGTCCGGGTCCGCAGGTAGTCGAGCCAGGCATAAGGCACGGCCCGCGAGCGCACGAAATGGTAGCTCAGGACCGCCCGGAAGGCGGCGTGGCCGCGCGTCGCGAGCAGGGCCAGCGCCTCGTCGGCGCACGCGACGGCGTAGCCCCCCTCGCCCAGGACAAGCGCGCACAGGTGCGCGATGGCTGCGTCCGGCTCGATAAGCGCGACGCCCTCCTGCCGCCTTGTGACGCCGGTCGGGATGCCGCTGCCCGTTTGGGCGCCGCGAGAGAGGCCATTGGCGGTTGTACGTCCCACGCCTCGCCGCATGATCGGTGACACATTCGTCCTGTTTGCCTTGGCAAGAAAATGGGTCAAAATCAGTTAGGTCCACGCCTACAACGCGTGCTCCGACCCCTCAAATCTTGCCAACGATGATAGGACAGATACGTAACCAATCAACTGGCGAGGCGTGGTACGTCCCTCTTACCGTAACGGGTGATAGATGGGGTGGAGGATGGATGGCGGGTGCCCGGCGTTTCCACTTCGATGTACGCAGAATGCCCCTTGTCCCTATACGACCGCTTCCACGTCGCGGGACACTCACCATGCCTACCCTCACTGTAGCGCGCCAGGGGGCGGGGGCGCATAAACAGCGCCGTAGCAAAACATAAAAAAGTATGAATACGCCGTCGCCGCGCTCAGGGGGACGGGACGAAACGATAGCCCGTGTTCCACTCGGTCTGGATATAGCGCGGCTGCTCCGGGTCGTCGCCGAGCTTGCGGCGTAACCGGCGCACGAACACGCGCAGGTAGTGAGCCTCGTGTCCGTATGCTGGTCCCCATACCTGTTCGAGCAAGTAGCGCTGGGGGAGGGTGTGGCCCGCGTGACGCACCAACTCCTCCAGCAGGCGATACTCGGTGGAGGTCAGGCGCACCACCTCCCCGCGCACCCGCACCTCCCGGATGGCCTCGTCGATGGCGACGTCGCCCGCGACGAGGGAGGGGCGCGCCGCGCCAGGGAGCGGGGGCGCCGCGCCCCCGCGAGGCGCGCCCGCCGGGCCAGCGCGCGCAGGCGCGCCAGGAGTTCGATCTCGTCGAAGGGCTTGGTCAGGTAGTCGTCGGCGCCGAGATCAAGCGCGCGTACTTTATCGAGCGTGCCGCCGCGCGCCGTCAGCATCAGGATGGGGACGGTGGAGACCGCGCGGATGCGCCGGCAGACCTCGAAGCCGTCGGGCTGACACGCCGCGAAGAGCCGCAGGGCGTGCCCGCCATCCGGCGCGATCTCGACCCGGCCGCCCGGCCACGTCAGCCGCGCGCCGTAGGCGACTGCCTGCGCGATGGTCGCGTCATCCTCCGCCACGAGTAACGTCAGCGTCATCGCACGCCTCCCTCAGGTCGTGGGGCAAGGTGACGTGAAAGGTCGCGCCCGGCCCCCCCTGGCTCTCGGCCCAGACGCGCCCCCCGTGTAAGGCAACGATGGCCTGGACGATGGACAGACCGAGGCCCGTCCCGGCCACGGCCTGGTCGAGGCGGTGGAAGCGCGTGAAGATGGCCTCCACGGCGTCGGGGGGGATGCCGGGGCCGGTGTCCCGCACGATCAGATGCACATCTCGTGCCGTGCGCCGCCCCGACACCGTGATGCGCGTCCCTGGCGGCGTGTGTGTGTGTGCATTGGCCAGCAGATTGACTACCACCTGCTCCAAGAGCCGTGCGTCGCCCACCAGGGGCAGGGCATCGGGCAGATCAAGGTGCAGCTCTTGCCTCGTCGCGCGCAGCTGGGGCTGGACCACGGCGAGCGCCCGGCCCACAACCTCGCGCAGGTCAAGCGGCGCCGGGTCCAGGCGTAGCGTGCCGGCTTCGATCTGGCTGGCGGCCAGGAGGTCGTCGATCTGCCCACGCAGGCGCAGACCGTTCTGGCGCGCGCCGGCCAGGAGCGCGCGCTCGTCGGGCCTGAGCCTATCGTGGGCGCCGACCTCCAGTAGGCCAAGCCCGGCGCCAATGGCCGTGAGCGGCTGTCGCACGTCGTGCGCGACCATCGCGATGGCGGAGGCGCGGCGACGATCCAGCTCCGTCAGCCGGGTGGCCTCAGCGCGCCGCGCCTCCGCCGCCTGGTGTTCGAGCGCCAGGCGACGGGCCAGCACGGCGACGCCGCCCCCCACCAGGCCGAGCACGAGCAACTCGGAGCCCATCTCCTGGAGATACCCCGTCCGCGGGGACCAATAATACAGGGTGGGGTTGACCACGGCGACGAGGGCCGCAGCCGCGCCCGTGTAGAGCAAGGCGCCACGCGGGCTCAGGATGACGGCGGCGCAGACAACCGCCAGGAGGAGCAGGATGAAGGGGAGGCTGCCGGGGACCGTGCCCAGGGCGTAGACGAGCCCGGACAGCGGCAGGTCGAGCGCCACCATCCCCCGGAAGAAGCGGGGGCGGGGGAGGCGGCGCCCGAGCACATCGTAGAGCAGCGCATACCCGGCAAAGAGCGCGAGCAAGACCCAGGTCGGGACGTGGATGCGCCCCATGCGGGGCGGGACGAGCAACGCGACCAGGAGCAGGCCGGCCAGGACGGCCCAGCGCAGCTGCATGAGCGCGTGGCGCATGAAGTGGGACGGCTCCACGGCGTGGGCGGTCCAGAGGTGGGCCAAGCGTGTCATCATCCTCCCGTCTCGCGTGCTCGTCGCGGTGCCGGTACGGTGGCCACAGCCACCCTCACAGTATCGCTCCCTGCGTGGGACAGCAGGAGCGGGACCGTGTGCCGGCTAGCTCGCTCACCCATGCGGGAGATCGAGGGTGGATGAGCGAACTAGCCGGCACAGGGGCGCGTGCGGCGCCGGCCACGCTCCAACTCAAGGCTGATGGCGTGTTTGTCTCTATCAGAGGCCGCGACCTATGCGACATAACAACAGCGCTCGATGGGCTCCCGGCCCACCTCGCGCGCCTGGACACGCGCCGCGAGGAACGCCGCCTCGTCTATAACGAGGGCCGCTGGCGCATCGACCCGTGAAGGGGGCATGCGGTGGAACACGACATAACGACGGCACCGGCGGTCGTGGAACACGACACAACCGATGTGGTGGCGACCGCACACGACATAACCGATGTGGCCGCACCTGAACGCGACAGCACCGCCACGCCAGCAGCCGCGTCGGACGGGCACGCCCCGCGGCCCGTGTTGTATGTGTTCGTGCCCCCGAACGTGCGGGCTTTGGCCCGCGCCGTCGCCGTCGTCCTCGATGAGACCATGCCTCCGCCCATCCGCACCACCACCCGCGCGGTGGACCGCCTCGGCCCCGAGCGGGCGCGCGCCGTCCTCGGCCAGGCGCTCACCGTCGAGGCGCAGGGTGGGCTCACCCTTCCCGATGGACACCGCCGTACCCCTGGCGGCGTCTTCTTCTACCTGGTGCGCACCAGCGACGCGATCAGCCGGGAGGACAAAGACGACATCTTCCCACCCCAGTTCGGGCGCAACGGGCGCACGAAGGCCGCGGGCTCCGCAGCGACGCAGGCGACGCAGGTGACGCCCCCACTGCCCGCGCCGTCATCGGCCTGGGCGGATAACGATTAGAGCGTGTCCACAAACCTCCCACCTGTCCCCCTCACGTTTTGATCGATCCCAGGATCCGTTGGTGCCATCCACCCACGATCCTGCGTCCACCAGCGGTCACCCGACGCTCCGCACCCGCCCCCGCGCCGTTCCTGAGGGTGAGCAACCGCACGAGGGTGGCGGGCGCGTCCTCCGGCGGCCCCCGCAACCACCGATGTGGTCCCCGTTGGGTCGAAAACGAGACCTGGGAGCTGGGGGGGTTGTGGACACGCTCTTACCGCCGTGTCATGGCCGCGCTACAACAAGAGATAGGGAGGGCAACCACCGTGAAGATCACCGTCATCGGCCGGCCCGGTACAATCGTCGAGCAGGGCCAAGCCGTCGTCCTCACCCTCACGAGCGAGAAAGTGCCGGACCTGCCTAAAAGCCTGCCTGTGCCGCCCGCCAGCACGCGCTGCACCGTCTTCGTCGCCCGCAAGCCATGGGCAAAGGTGGCTGAGGCCCTCGCCGCCGACCCCGAAGACGCCGCCATTATCGAGGGCTACGCCGCCCTCGACCCGCGCGTGGACGGCATCGCGGTCTACGCCACCAGCGCCACCACCAAGCGCTTACAGGCTGCCAAGCGCATCACCACGGCGACGGCGACACCCTGAGAGTCACGGACGCAAGGGTACCATTGTTGCCGTGCGAACGGAAGCGGCATACGGGATGCCCTGTTACCTCGTGCCAGACAAGTGTGGCGCTGCCCCCGTTGTCGCGCGCCCATACATACGCTAAAAGTAGCGGTGCCTGCATCACGCCGTCGTGATCCGCTCCCACGTACCGTCAGCGTGCTGTTGATAGGTGAAGAACACGCTGCGCGGGTACAAGGCACCAGTCCAGCCAGGGTGACGGACGGAGATCTGCCAGCGGTCCTGGTGCGCCGCCTCAGCGTCGACGTGAGCACGGGTCACCGCGCAGCCAACGCGGGCCAACTCGTGCCAGAGACGCTCCATCTCAACCCGCGTCATGCGCGGGTGAAAGAGCCCCAGGATCTCCTCGGGTGTGTCCAGTATCATGGCTGGTCTCCTCTCACCACATCTGTCTCCGCACCGCGTGACGTGCGTGGCGCGTCTGTGCGGCGCGCTCATGGTCGGTGCGGAAAAAATTTGCGTACCCGTCTGCCCGTACAACGTCCCATGAATACGGTAACAGCTCACCCCGACGCTCACGCCGACGCCTGGCTACCTCCTGGATTCGCCCGCTTGAGCACACGAGGGGACGCTCAGGAGCAAAAGATAAGGCTTTGCTACGTCTCATATCCCCTTTCACGCCGCACCACGCGTTACTACA
>JAABUU010007789.1_pt1 | contig 10883 bp, 17 predicted proteins | sample 5559301 | NCBI WGS metagenome assembly JAABUU01 (sample SAMN10711884, study PRJNA513360) | rock metagenome | isolation source: Antarctica rocks | place: Antarctica: Victoria Land, Richard Nunatak white
AAGAATCAGGCGGAGACGGGGATAGTTCGAGGGAAGATGTGCTGGAGGAGAAGCGGTGATATTATGTGTAAAGTCTCTAAGAGATCGTAACTTTTTTTTCTTTCCAGCGCTTTGGTTTATGACACTCGCTCCACATGATACCCGACCGGTCTTCGATCGTTATAGATAGTGATAGGATTTAAAAAAAGGGGGGGTTTCTTCATTAGTTTTTTGGGAATCTAGCCGCAGGGGGGGTTTAGCATTATATATATATTATATAAACCCCGAACTTAGGATTAAGGATTACCGTTTCCGCTCGGGAAAGGGAGCAGGGCCGCTTTAGAGGGAGCAAGGGGGAGCAGCGAGGGAGTTAGGGGGAGCACTGAGGGAGCAGGGGGGAACACCGAGGGAGCGTGAGGGAGGGAGCATGGGAGACGCAGGGGGGAGCATAAGGGGAGCAGGGGGGAGTATATTGGGGCAGTGCAAAGGTGCAGCAGTGGGAGCCTGATATGGCTCCATCGACGTCGGCTTGAACTGCTCTCATGGTTGCTCGATATACTACTACGTACGTATTCAGTTCCGCTTGCTGCCGCCACTTCCTAACAATAATTACACCTTCGGTAGCGGATAAATACGTCCGCCGCTGCCAAGACGCTAGCAAAGAAGGGTATATGCCTTAGCGAAAATATATGGTTTCCTTTAACTGTATCTATTCAGTAATGGTTCAAGTTACCGTCTAAAGGCGATATTATAATGTATAACTGATCTTGACCTGATTTAAATCGAATGTCAACGCCTGTATAGGATCATGTGGCCAATTTGTATTCAAGTTCGCGAAGTATAACAACTGGAATTCCAGTGACCCATACAGATGCTGGTTCTGAATAATCATATCTCGGAATTTCGGCCAAGGTGGCATTTCCATCCATGGTGGACGTGGAATTATTTGGGAGTGTTGCAGAGCCTGCCATTCGAGGGCGGTCTTATATATCGGCGGGATCGGCTGGTGGTAAATTAAATGGGGAGGTTTCCTAACACAGTTGCAGAGGGAACGGCAGGGTATTCGAACGTGCTCTCCCCGAGTCCGTGGGACGAGGAATCTGTGCCGTGCTCTAATTGTGTAAGTCGGCTCAACAGAACCTGGAGTCTAGGAAGATTAGATCCGGTGAGCCCTTCGCCGTAGCCACGGGCAGAGGCAGTGAGGTTGGATTGGTAGTTGGCGATGTTGGCCACGAGGCGGTGGACGAATGTTTCCAGCGGTGCGATGTTGACGGAGACCTGCAAGGGGTGGAGTGATGGCGGAGACAGCGAACATGTCGAGCTATAGGAGGGGGAACAGCCATCAGAGACTGTCTCCGGAGATGAGAATGCCAAAGGTTGTAAGAATGGGGAAGGGTATGGTGGCGAGACAGGTGCGTGCTTTGATATGTGTTTCTCATCAGTATAGGGAAAGCTTGGGTTCCAAGGAGCTGAAGTCCGTAAAACATATTATATTTGAGCAAAAAGAAATTATAGAAAGCATCTACGCCTTATCGAAAAGTCATTATAAAATCCTAGTATTCATAGCATTGAATTTCTAGGGAATCAATAGATTAATATGTTTTTTGCTAAATCAGAACGGATTAGTTTTAAAGCTTTGTTCTACCGCGTGATAAGCATCATAGCCATAGAGCCAGTTTTGCACTTTAGGGCAAGTCCATCGACTCGGGAAATTTGCTCTTACTTCTCCATGAAGCATTTCAGTCATTAATTCATCCCTGGCTTGTTGTTCTGGTCCGTCTTCCAGATGAAAATCTCCCCTCTGTCCAAAAGCTTCTCTTTGAATCATCTCTACCCTCCCCTTTCTCAAGTCCCGATATGATTGCGCCACTCTTGGCAGTTGCCTCTCCTTCGATCCTTGACTCACTTTCCCCAACAAATACCCTAGAACTGCGCCGTCTTCCAATGAGGTATTCGCGCCCTGAGCAAGGTACGGCAGCATAGCATGACAAGAGTCCCCGGCCATGATGAACGTCCCCTTGGCATTGGCCCATTCTGGAACCTCGTTCGCATCCAAATACGTCAGTCTCCATTTCGCCGTGGTTTTCACCTGATTTAGGAACTTCTGCAACAGCGGATCCCACTGCTCGAACAATTTCTTCATCTCGAGTAAATTACCACCAATCTTAGTGATGCCCTCTGGTAGATCGTCAGGACATAGAAGCACTATGTTATACACAGTGGTCGCTCGCATAGCGTATGCAACAACGTGGGATCCTGGCCCGATCCAGAAGTTTGTCCCTTCGTCTTGAATGAACTTTCTGAGTTCAGGCGCATCGGGTCCGCTGAGATCAGAGACATCAATCACGATTCGATAGGCCAGATCCCCTGTGGGCTTTGCGGGACGGGAATTTGCAAGGAATTGACTCCGTGTTGCGCTCCAGATCCCATCAGCACAAATCACGACATCTCCTTTGACCTTCTTGCCACCGGTCGACTCGATCTCAACTTCTGCATTGTCGAAATCAACGAAGACGACACGGCTATGGTAATGGATCTGGACACCGATATCTTCGCAACGTGCTACTAGAGTCCTCTGCAAGTCGACTCGGTGCATACCCCAGAACGGAGCTTGATAGCGAGATAAGATCTTGTCCTGGAAGTAAGGCTCACGGGCTAGAATTTTGGTTCCGTCGAATCGGCGAACCGTCAAAGACTTGTGAGATGTTGCTTGCACACTGAGATTGTCATAAATCCCCCAACGCTGAAATAGACGGGTGGCGTTGGGCGTTAATTGTAGTCCTGCCTAAGAAATGAAATTAGCGTAGAATATAAAGGGGTAGGAAATGAATGATCACAAACCCCTATTTCGTCTAACTTTTGGACCGCCTCCAATACCGTCACTTGATGTTCTGAATTCGCAATCTTGATGGATATGGCGGCTGCGAGACCAGCCAAGCCAGCACCAATGATAATAACGTGAATCGACATTCTTTGTCGAGAGCAGCAATTCGACTGTGATAAACCTGGACGATGTTTCGAATGTGGAGAGAGAAAGCCAGATTCACCTTGAAAGAGAAAACTGTTTGTATTTGTAAATTGTTATGAGCCAGCATAGAGCGGATCATATGAGTGTATTCTAACTAGGAGTTCAAAGCTAAAGAACAAAGATGTCGAACACGTCGAGGGTCTTATACCCACGAAGGCGCGCTAGGCCGCTAGCGTGTCAATACCAGCCCTATTCTAGTCTATGATAGACTAACATAATCTATGTTAGACTAACTCAAAGAGTGCATGCTGCATGCTCGCAACATTATCTCTCTTCTTCATCAAACAATGTTCTCATTGCTACAGTTTTAGTCGACTTTTCATCATGAGTGATGAAGTAGAATATAAATCATAAATGTATTGCTTTCAGTCACGACTTTGATGAAAAAGATCAGTTTATGTTGTTTTTTAGTTCATATTTGCAACATGTTGCAGAGCTTGTTCTAATTCTGCTGTCAAAATTTCTGATTTTGAGTTTGAGTTTAAATTTCAATTGTATAACTTATTTTATATCATTTATACATTGGTTGACAACGAGATTCATCTGTACGTGATGTCAACTACGAACCTTTTGATTCTATTCTGCGTCCGAATAGAAGTCAGAAGAGTCAAGAGATCTCAATTCGACGCAGTTCAAACGAAGTTAGAACGTTGCGTGGTCATGAAAGCTGCCGTGCAGAGTTTTCATCCATGCGACAACACCTCTTCTAACAGCTACAATTCATGAAGACGACAAACGACAAGCCGAGGTCAGTAAGAGATGGAAAGATACTAGGTAGAAGAGTCGATTCAGATGATGAGCCTTGAGTTCGTGACTACAGTGATCGAACTTGAATGTCATCTTCTTTTAACCTCAAAATATGGGCATTGCCTAACAACACGGTCCCGCGATTGGCCGAGCGAGAGTGCTTAGCAATCCCCTCCCGCTGGCGGCCGCCGTCGGACGCCACGAGATGCCCTGCGAGGCTGCGACTAGGTAATTTCGTCCAACAATGTCAGCTACTACCTCATTTGGATCACTTCCGAAGGCACGACGCAGATCGTTCCGAACCTGATCTGGACCTGCTCGGGCCCGTACAGCCGATGGCGCCGCCACGGTCGGACTCCAGGTCAAGTAAAATATATCACGTGATCGTAATACCTAGCGCACTGTGTCTGGTCTCTACCTAGGTATCCAGCATCTGAGAAGTGCAGATGGACCTCTGTTCTTCATTAACCTTCCATCTCATCCTCTTCTATTAAAGACAACGGAATCACTGTTTTTCTATCATCGCCTCCCCCAACGTTCAGTTCATCCTCTCGAGACATATATTCATCCTACATTCATTCGGAACCAAAATGTCTGACGACAAAGTGGCCGCCAACATGCCTCTCAAAGATCCGGAACTCGCTGACTCAACGACTCTGAATGGCAATGGAGTCGACGAAGAAAAGGCTGAAGCTGAAAAGCCACCGCCCGAGAAAGAGATCCCTCCCGAGGAAGGAGTCGCTGGCTGGATGTGTATTTTCGGTGCCTTCTTTTCGATCGCGGCCAGCTTTGGCTTCCTCAACGCGTGCGTGTCTCCAAATTAAACATGAAGACATCAATCTGACCCTGGAAATACGGCAGGGTTGGTGTTTTCCAAACTTACTACGAACAGACCCTTCTGAAGGACTACACGCCTTCGGATATTTCATGGATCTTCGCCCTTCAGTTGAGCTTGATGTGGCTCCCAGGACCCTTTTTTGGGCGACTGGTTGATTCGTACGGACCGCGCCTCGTTTTGATCCCGGCGAGCATTGCTTGCGTCTTCGCCTTGTGCATGACCAGTCTCAGCACAAAATATTACCAGTTCATCCTGGCTCAGGGACTAGTATTTGGTCTTGGAGCTGGTGGTATCTTCACAACGGTACTGCAAACTCTGGAAACACTCCTCAATAGGCAATACTAATTTGGGAACTTGACAGAGCTTTGTATGCTCAGGCCAGTGGTTTGTGCGCCGCCGCGGCCTCGCTATTGGAATGGCTGCTGCGGGCAGTAGTTTTGGTAAGACTGGATGGTTACGCTTTTTGCGACGTGGAAAAAACTGATGATTGCAACAGGCGGCATCGTCTTCCCGATCTTCCTGAACAAAGTCCTGGACGAGGTGGGATTTGCCGGCATGGTTCGATATTCCGCTCTATTTGTCGGAATCCTCCTCGCTTCGTCGTGTTTGCTCATCACTGCTCGCCTTCCAAGGAAGAAGTGGAACCCAAAGTTGAATTGGATTGACTTCAGCTTATTCAAAGACCCGGCTTTTGCTAGCTACACAGTCGGCGCTTACCTCGTTATGTTTGTTGCCGTACTTGTTTTCCGGCGGCAATTCAGACTAACTTCGCTCTAGGTGGGGACTGTGGTCTCCTTTCGATTTCCTGCCAACCATGGCCGAGAGTCAGGGAGTAAGCACGTCTCATGATATTTCAACATAACCAATACTGACTTCGTGCCATCGCAGATGTCTGCCTCGTTGTCTTTGTATTTGATCTCCATCATCAAGTTAGTCCTTTCCTTTTCCTTCTCCTTTTCAGATTCGGGTTTGCTGACAATACTACGCAGTGCCGGTTCACTTCCAGGACGTATCATTCCAGCTCATTTCGCCGACAAACTTGGGTTCTTCAACATGATGGTCTTCGTCTCATTTCTCACCGGAGTCTCGATCCTTTGCCTCTGGCTCCCGTTTGATACCCACCCTTCTCACGCCGGCCTCATAGTTTTCGGAGTTGTCTTTGGATTTGTCAGTGGGGCTTATGTCAGTCTATTGATGCCATGTGCAGCTAAGTCTGGCAATTTGGAGAATTTAGGTCAGCGTTTTGGCACATTCCAGAGTGTGATTGGAATTGCGTAAGTTATTCATTATTCACCGTTCTTTTCTTTTTCTCTTCTCTTTTTTTGGTGGAATGACTCCCAGCTAAATCCTCGACATAGTTCCCTCACCGGTCTCCCGATCATGGGCGCCATATTGGAGACAAAGAGTGGATTTAGGGGCATGCAGATATTCTCCATCGTTTCGATTCTTGTGGGCACCGGCTCCATGGGCGTAGCTCGATACATTCTTGGCAAGAGCTCTCAGACTTTCAAGGTCTGAGGGAAAGCTCGTCGCGGCTTGAGTTTTCAAGGCCCTCACAAGTCAAACTTAGAAACCGAAATGAGACATTACGAAAGCGTCCCTCTGGCGATGCGCAGCCGCATTCTCTTCTATACGAAACTTCTGGAAACATCGCGTTCTTTTCTGAAGTAGTGCAGCTGGCCGCTGGGAGTACTGAACCCGTCGGAAAATATTTAATGCCATCAATACTAGACAAGAGGATTCGATTTGCCTATGATGTTTCGAGGTGCTCTCATTTTCTTCTCTATGATAAGCAAATTTCCTCATTCCAAACCCAAAGTTGGGTAAAATCGCTCTTGGTCGCGCCTGAAAGTGATAAAGTTTAGAAACAGTTTTATTTGGGAGCTCCATTCGTTGAATCCTGACAGTTTCTTGTTTGAATTTCTGTCTCCACCCACCGAGGCAGGTAGACAAAAATAAAGTTAACAATTGGTAGGGTACTTCACATTCTCTTTACTCTCCTGTAACTTCTTGCCTGCTTGTCCTCGCGACTACATTCAGGCGTATGTTGGTTGGTGTTTAGGATTGGAGTTGTTTTCACAGGTTCTCGAGGTGGAACTCGAAGTGTTACAAGCAGTAGTAAATCAAAGGTGTTATTGATCCATGCAGTTGAGCATGAAGCTTCTATCTAATGGGCGAAGACCTAGTCTTTGGATAAAAACTTCGCTCCCGTGACTCTGTGGGATGTTCCTGATCCATATGATGCATTCAAGCGATAGTTAATCCCTTGATGCTCTGCCAAGCCTCAAGCTGCAAGTTGGCATGCGTTCACAACTCTGCCCAACAGTCAGATACCCAATCTTTGCATTATTGCGCTTCTCTATTCAGAGCTTGCAACTGGAACTCTATCACTTCTGAGTGGGACTGACGCCCATGGCTCGGGAAACCCAGCACCTCTGATGCTCCAATTAAATTGCTTCGTTCCCATCTTGGCGGGCTCCGTTCCAGAGTCGATCATCGCATTTCCAGCGGGTAGGAACATGTGCTGCTTGACTCGGAATTCGGGCAGGTGATCGTATGGCTCGGAGACACGCTGTGCGTGCGCAGTGCAGCGAATCAACTTGGCAAAATGGCCGTCGTCCTCATGCAAACATGCGCGCTCGAATATCTCTGCCCAGCCTTGATTCGGCAGCTTGGGCGGATGAGAAACAATCCAGTCCAACCTGATCTCCGGACATCCCATCCCCGCATAGGTCAACATGAACACCCTGCCAGTTTGTTCCAAGAATCTTGCCTTCTGCGCTGGACTGATGCACTTCTCTTGGAGAAATACACTGTGTCCGATGCTCGCTGTGACACTGTGAAGAAGATAGAAATCGAACCTGCACTCCTTCGGAGGTCGCTGGGCTGTCGCGAGAGTTAGCATTTATGTCTGTCTATCAAGGGAGAGGGGCAGATTTCTCCTGTATTTGGTTGCCTTGAGTAGCAGTGCATTTGAAATCGAAGGGTGTGTACGACTTTGCACCTTAACATCTCTGGCTACTACTCAAAACTACCCCTCGCGAAAGAATAACGTTATGGAGAAAGAACGTACCCCCAGCGGTACCGTACACTATCAGATGACTTGAGTCAGCAATGTTCGAAAGGAAGTCCCTTGATCACATTCTCGAACAGAGCGGACTCACCTGCAGTATTAATCAGTTCTGCGGTGGCTCGATCAAGGTCATTCGGATCAACTCGGTATCTTGCTGCAATGCGGCAAATCTCCGATTTCGCTTTGACCAGAATTCCATCTCTTGCTTGTTCTAAGTCCGCGGCCCACTTGCCCGAGGGTCGTCTTTGGGAGTGGTAGTAGTAGCTAGAACTCGTGCTGATTACTGGATCGGCCCTTTCCAAATCAAAGCATGCGCTTAGTGGCAAAGGCGACTCGGTAGAAGTAGCCGCCATTGCCTCTGCCGCCGTGAGGTACTCCGTATACCACGGATCATTGTGAACACAAGCTTGAGCAAATGCCTCAGCTAGAAGAAGGGGCTGTTTGAACTCGATTGCAAAATTGAGGTGGATCAGGCCATGGACATATCCTATGTTATGCAGAAAAGTCAGCTTTGTTATATCGACATTGATATCCATCGAGGATATTAGGACACTTACCCATATACATTCGGAAAAGGATGTCGTCTGCAACCTCACTTCCGTCGAAAAGATACTTCTGCAACACTTCCTCGTACCCAATCTCGTTGATCAGGCGCATGAAGAATCTTTCAAAGTTTCTGAAATTCTCCTCTTTTCCCAGACATCTCTTGAAAACTTTTGAGTCTTCCATGTCAAGAACAAGCGCTTCCTGAATAGCAAAGGCGCCTCGTTGAACCAAGGTGTTGCGATGGTGGAGATAGCGAATAGTTTCTGGCTTCGCACCAAGAGCCCAGAGAGTGATATCATGATGAGCAATGTGGTTATGCAAGTATATCTAAAATGAGAATTAATCAGTGGACATTCTTTGGGGAGAGTCATTTTAGAAACTTACGCCCATCTCATCTTCGGTAGTCTGAAATATGTGGTATTTGGCATTATTGTCTTGCAAAACTTCTGCAACAGCCTCAGCACTTTCCTTTGTCAAATTATCGGCATGTATTATCCCCGGAGTCTTGACCGGATCAAACTGGAACGTTGTTATCTTCTCCATATTGGTGAAAAGCTGTCGAAATAGTATCAAAGAAGCGATCCGCAAGGAAGACAAGCGGGTGGGTACTTTAATATTGCTATTGCAGCGATTGTCCGCATCAAACCACAGATAATGTTAGCTTTTAAAAGTAGAGCAGTTTGTGGCTCATGGCCCTTCATGTGCCCATTCCAATTTTCGGGGATCATGAGATTCGCCGGCATGCCACCTACGCTTCAGGAATAAAGAGTCTCTCCACTCCACCACCAGATGTGCCGCACTCCTACATTCCTCCTTTCCCCTTTTGGAATTACCTCTTCTGGGTTTATTCCTTTTGGGGATTCTCCGTTGGCCTTTTCAGTTTATTTTATAATTTTTTTCAAGAGGGAGTAATGCCGCAATCGTACACTACATGGATGTACGTCGCGCATACCATGGCATGTTGTTATGGGGAAGTCGTTACAATTATTGCATTTCTCTAACCTACGATTTTACCAGCGCCCGAAAATCGAAAGCAAAGGTCCATCATGGAGAGTTTGATCACGAAGATACAGCAAGAGGCTGCTTCAGCTACCTATGTCGGGCGCAAAAAACTTCTAGACACCTTGCGGGACTTGCAATACAGCATTGAGGCTCCCGAGGATACCATGCAAAGAGTGATGCACTTGGTATGCTTCCCAGACTTACGAATCTTTCCTCAACTCCTGTCCCCGCAAAGTATCTCAACCCATCTTGTTGATTTTTGTACTCTAAGCTAAATTTATCTGCTTAGAATCTTCAATTCGCTGTAGTCCGTATTGCGCTCGACTTAAATCTTCTCAGTATTATCCGTGAAAGCAAGGCGCCCTCCAATCTCCATGACTTAGCAGCAACACTCTCAGTAGATCCTCTGCTCCTCGGCAAGTATTGGAACTTACGACAGCCACTATTTTATGCCGCAGGTATTCTAATATTTGTATAGATCGTCTTCTGCGATATCTGGCGGCACTGGGAGTGATCAACGAAGTTGGCAAAGACTCTTATACTCCAACTAAATACACATTCAATCTCGCAAAACCCGAGATACAGGCCGGAGTCAAGTTCTACTTTGACACTTGCAACCCAGCATTTCAAGAAATGCCTCGCTATCTTGCGCAGACCGGCTACAAGAACCCTACCAGTTTCACAGACGGCATTTTCCAAAGGGGCAACAAAACCGACTTGATCACATTTGACTTCATTCATGGCGATCCATCGAGAAGTGCTGGCTTCAATCTCTTTATGAAAGCACAACGGGGGTCCCAGACCAAATGCTTTGGCATTTACCCTTTTGAAGAGGAATCCAAAGGCTGGCCGGCGGGAAAGCCCCTCTTTGTGGATGTTGGTGGCGGTTCGGGACATCAAACTGCCGCCTTCAAAGAGCGATTTCCGAATCTGCCAGGCCGTGTGATTCTGCAGGACCTGCCGGAGCCGGTCGAGGACGCAAAAGCGGTTGTTCCTAGAGATGTCGAGCGGATGGCGCACGATTTCTTCAAACCGCAGCCGATCAAAGGTAATGAAACCCCAATTTTGATGCCTTACAGTTGCGTTTGAAATTGAATGCATAATAGGTGCCAAGTATTATTACCTGCGGATGATATTGCATGATCATACAGATGAAAACAGCGTAAAGATCTTGCAACATTTGGCACTTGTTATGGGGAAAGAGTCGGTGATTTTGCTAGATGAAATGGTTTTGCCGCCTGAGCACGTGGATGAGGTGTCGATGCAAGCGGACCTGGGCATGATGGCATTTCATAGCGCGATGGAGCGGTCGGAGGAGCAGTGGGCGAAGCTTGTAGGAGCTGCAGGATTGAAGATCGACAAGGTGGTAATGTATGCGGAAGGTTTCAATCTAGGGATTGTTACTTGCGTTCTTAAGTAGTTGTGGCTTCCTTGTCGACAGAATTGGAAGAGCAAATACAATTCTATCCAGCCACTACCGTAAAAATTGGGGTCTAAAATATTATTCTATTTGTGGTTTTTTCCTCATTTTCCTTCGGGGGACCATGTTTAATTTAAGAAATTGGGTACCACTAAACATACACCCCTTTTTACTACATTGACGCCCCCCACTTACTACATAAACGCCCCCCGTTTACTACACATACATCCCCCCCAAATAGGTTTAGCGG
>JAABUU010007790.1_pt1 | contig 10882 bp, 11 predicted proteins | sample 5559301 | NCBI WGS metagenome assembly JAABUU01 (sample SAMN10711884, study PRJNA513360) | rock metagenome | isolation source: Antarctica rocks | place: Antarctica: Victoria Land, Richard Nunatak white
GCGGCAAGCAGGGCAGCAAATGGCACAGGGCGACCTCACGAAGCGGGAAAGTCGCCTCCATACAGCCGCTACGTCACCCCGCCACCGCTCACGCACAGGCCGATATGCCAGAACTGAATGGCCCTGAAACACCAACGGGGACTGACCATAGAACAGGATAAGGCAGTTATCATGTCCCAGACCGACACCAACATGGCCACCGCAATCACCAATGCCAAGGCCGCCACCGATGGCAAGAAGGCCAAGGCCGCACCGGTAAAGGCCCCCGTGCGCCAGGTCGCAACGCAGGGCCAGCGCGAAGTCATTGGCTTCCGCACTGCCGCCCGCGAGTGCCCCGACGCCACACAGGTTTCCAACATCGTCCGCGCGTTCGGCCTGCCCGACGTGGACTACGACGCCATCCGCGAAACCACCGAGGAAATGGTCGCGCGCAGCGCCGTCGCCCTGCAAGGCAACCTGTCCGAGAAGGCCATCGAAATGCACCTTGGCCGCATCGTGGACGCACACGTTCGGTCCGCCCACGGAGCCGGACTGTTCTACGGCACCAAGGCGAAGCTGGCCCGCGACCTGAACAGCAAGGCCGCCAACGAGCACCGCGACGAGGACCGCATGGGCGTGGACGGCACCCCCAACGACGCCGAGCGCGCCCGCGAGTTCGCCGCCATGATGGGTGTGCAGGCGTTCGCCTTGCTGGCCGCAGCAGAGGGAGCCGTGGACGCCTACGCCCAGGTCACTGGCAACGATTGGAAGCCATACCAGGGCACCAGCCGCCCCGCGATGGCCGTGGACAAGCAGGCCGCCGCCGCGCAGATCGCAGCCCTCGGGTTCTAGGACAGACGGCGGGGGCCGGACGGTCCCCGCCAACCCTTCCACCTATCAGGGCAGGCATGGAGACGGATGATGCCGCACTATCCCGGATACACCACAGGTCTGGATTTCCTGGACGATGAGGAACTCAGCCTTGAGTTGCTGAGGGCACTCTGCGAATGCGCCCGCGGATGCCTCGATATGGAGGGCATGAGCGCCCGCGTCGAAGCCATCCGTGACGAGCTGGAAGGTCGGAGAGACCCCTAAGCGGACGCCACAGGCGGGGGCCGGAGGGTTCCCGCCACCACCGCCCCCGTTCCTGCCAATCCATAAAGGGCGAAACCCATGCGTTTCTTGAAGCGTTTTCTAAAAGGGCCTCCCGTCCACCCGCGGCACAAGGAGGAGCGCTTGAAGCTGGGCGCGAGCGGATGCCAGTTGGTCGCAATCGCCGTCGTCGGAGCGGCTTACATCGCGCCTGAGTTCAACCACGCCCTTGGAGCCTCGCCCGGAATCACCGCCGCCGCGGCACTCCTTGCGGCCATGTTAGAGGGTGTGGCCATGAAACTTCTGCGCTATATTCCGGTTGCCCCTGAAGCAGCCGCAGCCAAGGAACCGAACAATGGTTAGTTTCCTGCTCAACGCCGCAATGGTCACAACGATCTTTGTCGGTGGCACCTTCCTGACCGTCCGCGTGCTCGACTACCTCACCGACGGCGTCTGAACCCCGCAAACCCCGCCGGCGCATTGTCCCAGCGCCGGCGGGATATCCTGGGCTGGCCTCGCCACGGGTCAATCCCGCCCCTGCGGGGCGCCGCGCAGAACGCGGCTCCGGCACGCGCCCTACGGGATTGACCCGTGGCGAGGCCAGCAAGGAAGCAAGGCAAAACGTGTCGGGCTGTGATCGCTCCCGGCCATCTCAGCCGCGCAGCAACGTAGGCACCACCCAGACTGCCACCGATAGGGCATCCTGAACCTGCATCACGCCGCGACGGACAGCGAAAGCTGCCGTGTCTTGTGCTGCCCAGGGCGCGCATACACGCCACGCTCGACCTGCACCACGAGGCCCAGCCGCTTCATCGCCCCAAGGTGGCCCGTCGTGGTCGAACCTGGCCGTCCGATATAGGCCGCGACCTCCACGACCCGGCGCGGTTGGCTCAGGCAAGCGAGGATCGCGTCCCGCACCGGTTGCGGCCGGGTCGGCACCAGCGGTAGCGCCGCATCCGGCATCCCATACAGCCCGTAGCCGACCCGCATCGCAACGCCCTTGCGCACCAGGTCGTGAAGGCAGCTCCGTGCCTTCCCCGGCCTGATACCCAGCAGCCGGCTGACCTCTGCTGGCCGGCGAGGCTGCGTCAGGCTGGCCTGCACCGCGTTGCGTAGCACCAGGAACTCGCTGGTAGACGGGGACGAGTAAAAGCCGGCCGGCGCCACCACCCCAGGCTCCGGCTGCGAAAGCCGTCCCTGCTCGATCAACGGTGCCAGCGCGGCGCTCAGCGCCGTGGGCGCTTCGCCGACCTGCGCCGCCACGTCCCGCACCCGCATCGGCCGATCCACCATTGCCACCACTGCCCGCACGAGCGCCGGGGCCGTTCGACGCACCGCCTCGCTCCGGAAGCCAGCCGGCGCGAACAACCCGTATCCCGGATAAGTCAGCCGCCCCGCATGGACCAGCGACACCAGTTGGCGGCGCACCGAGGCTGCCGGCCGCCTGGCCTGCGCCACAATGACGCCTAGCCGCATCGGCTGCTCGATGGACGCGACCAGCGCGTCCAGCTCGGCGATGTTCTCCCCAGTCCGCACCCTGCTCATCAGCCCGCACACCCCTGCTGCTGGCGATCTCTCGCCCGATGCCGCCAGGGTCCGATGGCAGGATGCGAACGGCATCAGGGATTGTCAGGAAAAGTTTGTGCTTGTTGACCTTGAGCCGTTCGCATCCCCACGGCCGATGATCGGGGCATGGGAGGGAACGCCATGCAGCTCGACTTGGTGGAATGGATCGCATACCAGGACGACGTACCTGGTGCGTTGCCGCCCCCAGCATCAGGCGCGCGTGTTCATAATGAACACAGCATGCTTTCAACCCTTACGGCCCATGATGCTTCGTGTGTTCATTCTGAACACACCGCCAACGTGCGGCCGATGCGCCCCATGTCGCCGCATCGGCTGCTGGTCTGCCTTGCCGTGCTCGGCTGGTCGGAGCGTGAGCTGGCCCGCCGGACCGGACGGCATCAGACCACCATCAAACGCTGGACAGGGGGCGGCGGTGCCGTCGATGGCGACACCGCTGCTTGGCTGGAACAGCTGGTGTCGTTCCACCTCGCGCATCCTGCCCCGCGTCGCGGGGCAGGATTGCCGGCCTCTTGCTAAGCCCTGGCCTGCACCGTCTGGTTGGCAGCCGAGCCTAGTTTGTTGCCGAACGTCGAGTAGAACTGCCCCACCGTCCAGCCCGTCATGTTGTTGTTCGAGAGGGCCTTGTCCGACACGAACTGCCCGAGTGGGGTGGAGGGGTCGGCTGTGGCCATCTTGCTGCCAGGACTTGGGCCGAACACCCACGCCCCGTAGGTTTGCACCACCGTTGCGGGTTGCTGGGTCGCCTGTGATACAGCGCTTGAATAGTCCTTGGCGATGTAGCTGGCCACCTGCGCCTGCGCCGCCGGATTGGTGATGTCGCTTGCAGTGTAGGGCAAGTTGTACTTTGCTATCGTGCCTGCCCAGGTCCCCGACGTGATCTGCCACGGTCCCGTGGCCGAGGACGACCCGTTCGCGGTGCCCACGTTCCGGAAGCCAGACTCCAGCTGACCAAGGCCCGCCATCGCCTCCGGGGTCAGGCCCAGTTGCGTCGCCGACGACGCTGCCGCTGCCCCGTAGGGAGTGGCCATCATCGCATCCATCGCCGGCGTGCCACCGCCGGAGTAGGCGGTCCAGTCCGTGGACGAGCTGGACATGTCCGTTGACCCGTCTGTGCTGGTCGCGCTGCCCCCGTCGCCCATGAAGGAGCCGGAGCCGGCCGGCGTCACGAAGGTCGGCGCCCCGACCTCCGGGATGCTCGGGATCACCTGGGCCGGGACGCCGTTCATCGTGACCGGCGCAGGGTCGGCAAAGGCATGCAGGCTGATGCCGGCCACCAACGAGGCAAAGCCTAAATTAAGCCAGGAGCGTCCCATGTCAGTGATACGAAAAGACAGGGGCGCCACTGGCACGGACGCCCGCGACCAAGCAAGTCGATCCTGGATTCACGTCAGACCGATATTCGTGAATGGTTTCGCTGGGCACGTAGCCGATCTGCCCACCGTTCGCGAGGACCCGGCTGAACCCGCTGACGTTCCTGCCGCCCACTGCAATGGCGGACAGGGTTTTGCCGATGACTGCCGAGCTTTTGGACGGGGTGGCGTAGATTGGCAACCAGTCTCCTGTGCCCTTGCACACCCAAGGCTCCGCAGGCTGAAAGAGCTGGGTCTTTGGAACGGAAGACAAGGGCACAGGCGGGCCATGATCGACGCGTCCTCGTTCCTCCATCCGCTGTTGCGACATGCGGTCCAGCTCCTGTGGCGTGAAGCCCGGTTGCTGCTGCCCCTGCCGCTGCTGCGCCTGGGCGTGCGGCAAGCCGCCCGCCAGTAGGCAGGCGGACACCGCCGCGAGTATGGTCCTACGCATCATCGTTCCTTTCTGATCCACACTTTCACTTTCTCCCGCCCGGATGCGAACGGGAACCGTGCCCCTCACCACTGGGCCTGGACCGCCTTCACCTGGCAGAACAGCGTCCTGTCCGCGCTGCGCACGGCCGACTGAAGGCAACGCTGCACGCCGCCCGTCTCGAACTTCCACTGGTAGGCGTGCAAGCCATAGCCGCCCAGGAACAGGCCCAGCGCGATGCCAGCGACCAGCGCGGCCGACCCCCAACGGTGCGTGCGGTCGTAGCGTCGTTGCCGCAGCACCAGGGCACCGCTCAGCTTGGCCGACACCTGCTCCGTGAGCTGGTCCACCGTGTGGTTGACCAGTTTTTCCCGGTCGCTCTCCGATTGCTGAGCCATGATCTCGTGCCGCTTGTTGTGTTCCTGTGCCAGGCCCAACGTAGTCTTGAGCACCTCGACCTGCCCGTCCGCCGCCGCCTTGGCAGTTGTGACCACGTCGATAACGCGGATTTCCTGCTCATCGAGCATCAACGCCTGGGCAGCGAGGGCGCGCTCTTGCGAGCGCACCCAAACTCCCAGAGGACCATCTGGATCAATGCCGTCCCTCCACGCGGCTTCCCGCGTCTCTACGGCCGCTGCGCGGAGCGCGTCTGCTGCCTTGCTCATGGCAGCCACTCCGCTACGCCGACATCGGCGAACTGCTCCTCCAGACGGTCCAGCCAGATCTTCACCATGAACTGCCGCACCGGGTCCAGCGGCTTGCCACTCACTCCAGGCTTGTTCGCAGCGGCATCATAGAAGCTCAGCCCCGTCGCCCGCATCTCCGCCATGCAGGGAAGGCGCGGAATGAGGATGATGCGGACGCCACCGCTCGCCAGCTTGCGAAGCTCAGGATGGTCCATGATGAGGTCGAAGGCGCCAATCGTCGTTTTGCCCGCCCGCACCAGGCTCTCGTTCAAGAACAGGATGGCCTGCGTGCCACGGAAATAGCCCGCGTCGTGGATGGCGACGATATGGTCGAAGTCGTCCTTCTCCGGACCGCTGAAGTAGAGAGGCAGGCAGGTCACGCCGGCCGCCTGGCAGAAGGTGGACAGCGGCAGGTCTTGCCCATAGTCGGACAGCACCCGATCCCCGCCGCCAAGGTCCAGCACCAGTGAAGACTTAGTGCTGACCATCTGGCCCACCTGCTCGGTGATCCAGTCCTTCATGTCCGCCAGCTCGTCGGTGGCCGGCACGCTCGCGCCACCCGGGGACCCAGGCGGATACAGCCCCGCCAGGGTCGGGTTGCGCCGGTCGCCATCGGCCACCATCACCGACCGCCCGGCCTTGCGGGCACGCTGGATCAGCATGTCGCACACCGTGCTGCCACCGACACGGCCCCGGCCGAGCCTCGTTGCAAGGACGGGAACCAGAGGCTGGGCCACCTTCGGTTCCGTGGTCGGCTTCTCGTTGTCACGCTTTGGAGGGATCGCGTTCATGTTGGTCCTCAGAATAGTGGATCGCCATTTGCCTTGCGGCCGCTACGGAGGTTCATCATCTCGCGCACGGCCTCGATGGAACCAGGGACAGGTCGGCTTGTGTCCTTGGGTGCCTCCACGGACGGAGGCGGCGCCGGCTGCTGTTGCGGCAGCGGCGCAGTAGGCAGGGCGGCCGTATGGCTGCCCTGATGCTCGCCCCCTACAGGGGACGGCGCATTCGGTTGAGTGAAGGCGGGTGGCCGCCAATCTGACGGGGCGCGCGGACGTGTTCCTGAGCCAGGAGGCGCAGCAGGTGCCCGCTTAGCCCCTTCCGCTTCAACATCACGGCGGACCCGTTGCCACGATTTGCGGACAGATTCGCGAGTGGGTGGATCGCCGCTGGCACCTATGATGCCAGCGTTGGTGAGTTCTTCAGCTACGGTTCGCCACGAGGGTTTCAGCTCCTCGAACATGGCGGAGAGTTCCGCCATGTTGGCTCGCAGGAAGCGATACAGGTCCTGCCTGCCACCGTAGGGGCGCTTCGCAAGTCCGGCCGCTACGCGGGTCATCTGTCCGTCTGTCATGCCAGCATCGTCGCTGACGCGGATGCGAACGGGATTCTCTAAAGTTGACGCCCTCTCTGAGGGCTGGCTGACGCCCGTCCGCCTCCACGGCGCATACGTGCGGCCTCCATGCAGCCGACATGGTGCCTCCAGGTCGCATACATTCTGCCTACGTGGCACCTCCACGATTTCAGCAGGAAGTCAGCATACACCATTGCATTCCTCCGGAATGCCGGCGGACGCCGCCGGCGCCGTGCGCCGTTCGCGTCCGCATCGCCCATGCTCCCGGAGAGCATGGGAGCACGCGCAATGGACATCGAGACAGACGACACGCTGGTGCAGATCAGCAAGGGCATCCGGGGAGCGAACGGCGGCATCGCCCTGATCGCCGGCATCCAGCGGCAGCACGGTGAGAGCCTGGAAACCATCATCAGGCTGGTCACGCCGGAGAAGAAGGACGCGCCGGACGGCCCCTCCTTGGAGGAACTGATCGGCGCGCTGCTGGTCCGCCTGGACAGCCAGTCGGCCTACCTGAAGGACATCACGGTCGGGCTGGCAAAGATCACACGCGACATGCCGCTTGATGTGGTCCAGGCCATCGCTGACAATTTCGGCCTCGATCCCACGCGGGACGCCAAGCCGTGATGACCTTTCGCAAGCTGGCCGCCAACTCGGACGGCAAGCTGATCCGCGCCTACCTGACGGAGCACGCGCCGGAACCGGAGCCGGACGCCGACCTGGAGCCAGGGGCACGTCCGGATGCCGGCAGTCGCCTGACCGCTTACTACACCGGCCGGGACAGCCGGGCGGCCTGGCGCACGGACATGGCGCCCGAGGCCGCTGACGCCTTGGGCATAGACCCAACCCAGGCGCCAACGGATGCCGAACTGGATCGATTGTTCGAGGCCAGGCGGGCGGACACGGGCGAGAAATGGCCGACGACCCGGCCACGCGAGATCAGCGCCTACGACCTCACCCTGGCGCCGCACAAGTCGGTGTCCCTCGCCGCCGAGTTCGCCGCCTCGCCGGCAGAAGCCGCGGCGATCTGGGCGGCGATCGACGGGGCCAGCGACGACACCATGCGCTACGTCGCCCGGGAGGTCGGCTGGGCGCGCAAGGGGGCAGGCGGCAAGGACGGAGCCGATCCGGGCGAGGTGGGCTGGGTGTCCTTTCGGCACCACACGGCCCGGCCGACGCTGCAGGTCAAGGACGGCGTGACCGGGGTGACGTACCTGGCGGAGGTGCCGATGTCCGGCGACCCGCACGCCCATGTCCACCATGCCATGTTCAACATGGTGGCGACCGAGGGCGGCCGCGTCGGCTCGCTCGACACCAGGCGGCTGCAGGACCGGGTTCACGAGTTCGGCGCCTACTTCCAGGGCAGGCTGGCGGGGCGGCTGCGCGAGCTGGGCATGCGCACGGCCTATGACGTCAAGGAAGAGGCGTTCGTGCTGCCGGCCATCTCGCAGGCGGCGGTGGACCTGTTCTCCAAGGGCCGGCGCCAAACGGAGCGGAATGCCAAGGCATACGCCAAGCGCCAGGGGCTGGACTGGGAGGCGCTGCCGGTCGAACGCAAGTTCGGCATCCTGTCCGCAGCGGCCGTCGCCGAGCGCCGATCCAAGGGGGATGGACGCACGGAGCGGGAAACCTGGCGCGACCAGGCCGAGGCCATCGGCTGGACGCACGCGACGGTCCTGGAAGGGGCGGAGGCGCCCGCCATGACCGACGCCGAGCGGTTCAACCAGGCTTACGACTTCGCGGCCCGCCACCTGGCCACAGAGTTCGATACCGCCGCGGTCATTGACCATTCCAGGCTGCGGACCTACGCGGCCCGGGGTCTGATCCAGACCGGCATTTCCGAACCCGAGGACATAGACCGGGTGGTGCAGCTGATCGAGAACCGGGGCATCACCCTGCGCGGCGAACGGGTGAGGCTGATCGTGGGCGAGTTCAGCGACAAGGTTCGCGTCACCAACACCGCCCAGGTCAGGATCGAGACCGACCTCGCCGACCATGCCAGGGCGGCTGCGCTGGACAGGAGGGATGCGCTGTCCGTGGCCGCCCTGAAGGCCGCTATCGACAGCTCCGGCCTGGACTTCGAGCGCGAGCCGGAACATGGGGCGGCGCAGAAGGCAGCCATCTACAGCTTGGGCACTGGCGGCCGGCTCAGCTTTGTCACCGGCGTCGCCGGGGCAGGCAAGACGACGCTGCTAAAGCCACTTGTCGCCGCCTGGCAGGAGGACACCAGCCTCGATGCTGCCGGTCGGGAGGTGATCGGCGTTGCCACGGCTTGGCGGCAGGCCGACGCGCTGCAGGATACCGGGATCAAGCGCACCTTCGCGCTCGATCCCTTCCTGCGTGGGGTGGAGGACGGCCGCATTGCCCTGTCCCGCAACACCGTCCTGGTGATCGACGAGGTGAGCCAGATTGCGCCGCGCCCGTTTCTCAAGCTGCTGGAAGCGCAGGCCAAGCACGGTCTGACCATCAAGGGACTGGGCGACCGCGAGCAGGCGCAAGCAATCGAGGCCGGCGACACCATCGAGATCATGCAGCGGACCTTGCCGCAGGAGGCCATGCCCGAGCTGCTGACCACGGTGCGCCAGGCTACCCCGCGGGCGCGCGAGATCGCCGGCCTGTTCCGGAAGGGCGACGCGCAAACGGCGCTGAACATGAAGCGCGAGGACGGCACCGTGCGGATGGTCGGCGGGGACCAGGACGAGGTGGTGGCCCACGTCGCCGACCTCTACATCCAGCGCCGCGACGCCCTGCGCGCGGCCGGGTCGGCGATGGGCGTGACCATCTCCGCGCTGACCAACCAGGACGCCGCCGACATAAGCCGGGCGGTGCGGGAGCGCCTCAAGGCACGCGGCGAGCTTGGCCAGGAGGAGGTGGTCCACCAGGCCATAGACCAGCGCGGCGAAACCTACGACATGCCCATCGCCACTGGGGACAAGGTGCGCCTGTTTCGCAAGACCTATTCCCTGATCGAGGGCAAGCCCGGGTTCATCGGGTCGAACGGTGACGTGGTAGAGGTGGTGGGGCAGTCCGTGGACGGCCTGCAGCTCCGCGATGCGGACGGGCGCGTGGGGGCCGTGCAATGGCGTGCCCTGAAGGACAGCCGGTCAGATCGGCTGCTGCTCGGCTTCGGCCATGCCCTTACCATCGACAGCGCCCAGGGCATCACCTCGGGCGAGCACATCAATGCCCTGCCGCGGGGCACGGCCGGGATCACCGCCTTCAAGAGCTACGTGGCCGAAAGCCGGCATGTGTCCCAGGTTTACACCGTCATCTCCGAGGCCGCTGCGTTCGAGGCGGTCAAGCGCAGCCGGGCGGTTGGCGACAAGGAGCCGATCACCACCGGGCACCTATGGGAACAGGTGGCCAAGGACATGAGCGACAAGCCCTATAAGTCGCTTGCTCTTGATCTCGTGGATGCTATCGAGCGCAGCCGGGAGGAGGAAGTGGACCGCTTCATCCGCACCGAGCACCGGGTGTTCGCCCAGCGCGCGGCAGGACGGGACCACGCCAGCGAGCTGCGGAAGCGCCGGCGCGATGCAGAGGTGCGGGCGGTGCTGGCCAAGCACATCGTCCCGCTAGCCGCGGCAGTGGATCGAAGGGAGGCCGCAATCCGTGAGCTGGTTGAGGCAATCAACGTCTTCCCGGAGGTCGTGCGTACGCGGCTCAGTGTTGAGGTGATCGCCGCGAACGAGCGCCGCGAGGCCGATCTGGACAGGGCGGCATCCGCCAGCAGGTTAGGTTTCAGTCCTGGATTCTGAGTGTTAGCAGTGCAAGCGGAGGCAGCGATAGCCGAGAGCAGCAAAATCAAGTGGGCGGATCACACGTTCAGCCCGCGGGTGGACTGCACCGAGGTCAGCCGGGCCTGCCACCGCTGCTATGCGGAGAGCTGGGCCAAGCGGACCGGCAACGCGGCCCTCTGGCAAGGCGAGCGCCGCCGCACGATGCCCGAAAACTAGTGCAAACCGCTCAGGTGGTATGCCGCCGTCCAGGGTACCGGCGTGCGCCCGCGCTTGTTCTGCGCCTCGCTTGCCGACGTGTTCGACAACAAAGTGCCCAACGCATGCCGCTCGGACGGTATCGTCAACTTCTGTTCGAGGTCCGTTGTGCGGCGCAATCTTACGAGCCTTCGAAGCCCACCCTACGCATCAAACGGCTGTCGCGTCCCGCCTCTGGTAAGCGAAGATTGCAAGAACTCATTCCGTAATGCGTAAATTTGATAACGCCCGACATGGCCTCCCAAGCCTGCAAACCGTCCACCAAGGCGGGGCACTTTCACTCGCTATCATTCGCCTCACGCTCTTCCGTCTGGCCTACCCAAACCGCAAATGACTGCCCGAACCAGGATTTTCACAACGGAATATCAATAACGACGTGATTGCGGAGTGGTGATGTATCCTGTGCCGGC
>JAABUU010007793.1_pt1 | contig 10879 bp, 13 predicted proteins | sample 5559301 | NCBI WGS metagenome assembly JAABUU01 (sample SAMN10711884, study PRJNA513360) | rock metagenome | isolation source: Antarctica rocks | place: Antarctica: Victoria Land, Richard Nunatak white
ATCTTGCGCCTGCATCACCGGCCTCCATCATCGAGGATCAGAAGCCGGTCAGGCAATCAGCCAGGCCGGACGCTACCCACCCTCAACGTGGAGGAGCCGTTCTTCCTCGTCCTCGACGGACAACTGCACATCGACCTCGAGGACCGCGACAGCGTCACCCTCGACCCCCACCAAGGCATCACCATCCCCAAGAGCGCCGTCCACCGCACCCGCGCCCCCCGCCGCACCTCAATCCTCATGATCGAAGCCGCCGGCGTCTCGCCGACCGGCGACTAAACGGCCGCTTCCCGCCAAAGGATCGGCTCGCGGCTCGTCGTGGGGCGCAGGGTAGGGAGGTAGCCCCGGCTGTGCGAGCCTTCGGGCATGATCACCGAAGACGACATTCGCCAGCTCGCGCTGGCACTCCCAGGCACCTACGAGCAGGCATCGTACGGAGGGCGACCCTCGTGGCGGACGGCACCGCGGATGTTCGCGTGGCTGCGCGACGATCCCGAGTCGCTCGTGGTCTGGGTCGAGGCAGTCGAGGACAAGGAAGCCCTCATCGCCGCTGATCCGTTCAGATTCTTCACCACGCCGCACTACGACGGTCAGCCCATCGTCCTCGTGCGCCTTGAGGCGATCGACGCAGACGAGACCGCCGAGCTGATCGTTGATTCGTGGCTGCTCCGCGCACCCCGATCACTGACCCGGCCGGCGGGCGACCGCCGGCGGTTGATCTCGACGCTCACATCACCCAGTCGCGACGACCCCGGCTACCGAGCCTCCGAGTAACGGTATGCGGGAGCAGGTCGGGTTGAGGATCCGCTCTCGGCACGCGTCGCGTGATCGAACCGTCTGGCACGCCTCCCGGTCTTTGACGTACGGTCTGCGGGTGGCTTATGCGGCTTCTGGCGCCTGATCGACGTCAGGGTAGTACTGCGGGGCCTCTGTCCGGTCGTGCATTCCGTAGTCTCGGATGATCCGGATCTGGCGGTAGCGGGCCTCGGGCGTCTGGCGGTTGATCCAGTCTGTTGCCGCGTCGGGACTTCGCCAGGAGGCGAGTAGGAGACGCTTGCCTTCGTCGTTGATGTCGGTGTACCACTCGGTGTCTGTGAGGTCGTCGTTTGGTTCGGGTGTAGCGGGGCCGTGGGCCCCGGGTGCGACCTCTGCCACGGTCGCGGCTGCGGCGGGCCCGGTCTCGGTGACGTCGAACCGGGTTTTCGGCAGCTCTGGGCGCTCGCTGGCTGTAGCGACCTCACCGACGCGCAGGTGGTAGTCCTCAAAGACCTCAAAGCGCCCTTGCTGCTGTACGTCGTGGTGCAGGCTCTGCGTACGCCAGCGGATCAGGGCCTTCTCGGACTCCCACGTGGATAGCGACAGGAGCTTCCCGTCGGTCTGTTCGCTGGCGTATCGGTCGTTGTCGATGAACCCGGGGATCTGCTCAAGCTCGGGCCGCAGCATGCCGGCGAGCTCCAGATAGCGGTCCCATTGCGACTTCTTTGGCCGGACCTCGAACAACACCACGAACATTTCAAAATCTCCCTTGCTCGATCACTATCGGCCCAGACGGCCCGTTCTCGACGGGCTTCGGGCGGCGGGTCAGAAATTCGGCTGTCGTTGCGTGAAGCGCGTGGCGGCGGAGCTCGAGATGCATCAGGTGTGTGGCGCGCTCGATCACCACGTCTGACACGTCGGCCGCCGCGCTTAGACGTTCCGCCAGCCACGTCGCGTCCGAGTCGGTGCACAGACTGTCCCATTCGCCGCGCACGATCAGCACCGGCGCGCGGATCGCTGCCGGGTCATAGGGGAAATACCCGGCCCACGCGGAGGCGATGTCGACCGCCGGTCCGCTCGGGGTGCGCACCGCCGGCGGCTCGCGCGTGCTTGCCATCGCGTCGCTGGATAGATATCGCGCCGCCCACCGATCGAAATTCTCAAGCACCGGCGGCTGGCCGTCGGGGACGTCCTGCACGAAGCGGCTGTACTGCGAGTTGAGCGTCACGTCACGATAGGCGGGGAAGCTCGGGATCTCCGGCTGGGTCTCGCGCCGGATGATCGGTCCGAAGAACACGAGCCGGTCGATCCGCTCGGGCTTGCTCGCGGCGTAGCGTGCTGTCGCCAGCGTCCCCCAGGAGTGCGCGATGATCGAAATGCGACTCGCTTGGCTTTGCTGGCACACATAGTCAACAGCACGGGCGATCTGCGCGGCGAGCGGAGCGCGACCCAGCGGTAGCGCGGCGTCCGGCACCCCCGCCATCTCGGGGTAGCGGTCAGAGCGACCGTAGCCCGCAAAGTCAAGCGCCCAGACGTCCAGGCCGGCGGCGCTGAGCGCATCGGCCCAAGACTCTCCATCAAAGCGGTAGCAGCTCGCCAGCTCAGAGGAAAACGTGAACCCGTGGACGAACAGAACCGGTCGGCGGTCTCGCCCGTCCTCGCGCTCGACGTGCAGCAGGCTGAGTCGAGGCTCACCCCCAATCGAATGCTCGTCCACGAACCAAACCTACTGCAGAAACGCGTTGATGGCGGTCAAAGTGTTACCGGGTTACGATGAGCAGCCAGAGAGAAGCAGAGGCCACGACGTGAGAGTGAACCCGCCCGACCCCGACATCGCCACGATCGCCGCGGCGATCGGCCAGCCCGCCCGCGCCAGCATGCTCAGCGCGCTTCTCTCTGACGCGCCGCTATCAGTCACCGAGCTCGCAGATCGCGGGAGCGTCTCACCCGCGACGGCCAGCCTGCACCTTGCTCGACTTGCCGCGGCGGGGCTCGTGATTGGCCAGCGCAGCGGGCGTACCCATCGCTACCGGCTCGCCGGCGTGCAAGCCGCACGAGCGCTCGAAGCGCTGCAGCGACTCGCTCAGCCCGCGCCGACACGGTCGCTCGCGACCGCTAACGCGGCGCAACAGATCCGCTTTGCGCGCAGCTGCTATGACCATCTCGCCGGCAAGCTAGGCGTCGCGATCACCGACGGACTCGTCCAACGCGGTCATCTGAAAACAGGACCCGACGCCTTCTCGCTCACCCCCAGCGGCGAGCAGTGGTTCGCATCGCAACAGATCGACATCGCCCACTTGCGCACTGCACGCCGCGGGTTCGCGCTGCGCTGTCTTGACTGGAGCGAGCGTCAACCTCACCTCGCCGGCGCCCTCGGCGCCGCCCTGCTCACCCGGTCCCTAGACGCCGGCTGGGTAAGCCGACGCCACAGCACCCGCGCGCTCACCCTCACAGCAGCCGGCGCTCACACCCTGCACCAACAGCTCGGACTCGAGCATCCGTAAAAATGAGACCCGTAGCTGCGAACCACCCGGTCAGGGAGGTCCGCAGTCAGGAAGCTCACCGGGCTTAGTTCCGTCCAGCAGGCGGATCGTGCTGCGGGAGAGCAGAAACTTGGGGCGCCGGCAGGCCGGGTGGGGGTCAGGCGAGAAGGGTGAGCGTGAGGGCGCTGGTCCACCAAGCCTGGATCTGGTCTGGCGTCCAGTGGCGCTCGATGAGCTCGTGGTACACGTCGATGGTGCATAGCGCTGCGTAGGCGTCGACCGCATCCTGGACGTTCACGTCGTCGCGCAGCGTGCGGGCCGGCCATGGGGCGAAGGTGTCGCGGCGGAGCTGGTCTCCGTGCGCGCGGCCCTCCCGGTAGGCGCCGAGCAGATCGGGTTCGGCCCGTCCGGCGTCACGCAGCAGGGCGATGACGTCGCCGCCGTCGGTGAACAGGCGCCGGTCGGACTCCACCAGGGCCGCCAGCTGGCCGGCGGGGTCGCTGGCAGAGATCTGCGATGGGGACCTCAGGACGTCGGCGGAGGACTCGGCGGCGTCGATGAGGGCTCGGGCCAGCCCGGCTTTGCTGCCGTAGGCGGCGTAGACACTGGCCTCTGAGACGCCTGCCTGCTCGGCGACGTCACGCACCCGGGTCCGGGCCCAGCCGCGCGCGCGAAACAGGTCCCGCGCGGCCAGCGCGATCTGGGTGCGCGTGGTCTGGGCCTGCTGGCGACGCAGCGGCGAGCGGTACGGACGCTGGCGCGGGATTCGAGGATCGTCGTGGCTCATCGCTACATTCGATGAGTCACACTACAGCGAATATGAAAAGGGGAGGCATCATGGCGACGTTGACGATCCTGTACGGACAACCTGAGGACCCGGCCGCGTTCGAGGACTACTACGCCAACCGGCACCTACCCTGGGCCAGCGAGACGATGCCCGACGTCCAAGGCGCCCAGCTGCTCCGGGTTCTGGGCACCGCGGGCGGCGAACCGCCGCTCTACTACCGGATCGCCGAGATGACTTGGGCCGACCAGGACGCCCTCCAGGCCGCGCTGGCCTCCGAGGAAGGCAAGGCCGTGCTGGCCGACCACGAGCAACTTCGCCACCGGCGGCGCTGTCCTGCTCATCGGACAGGAGGATCTGCCCTCATGACTCTCCGCCTCGAACACCTCCTCATCCCCGCCCGCGACCAGGAGCGCTCCGCGCACTTTTTGGCCGATCTGCTCGGCCTGCAAGTCACGCGGGATAGCTCAGGCAGCTCCGCCGCGCACTTCGCCGTCGTTCGCGTCGAGGACATCACCATCGACTTCGCGACGATCGAGCAGTTCGACCCCCACCACCTCGCCTTCGCCGTCGACGACGAGACCTTCGACACGATCCTCGACCGCATCAGCGCCGCCGACCTCCAGTACAGCGCCGACCCGACCCACCAACGCCCTGGCGAGCTCAACGACAACAACAGCGGACGAGGCCTCTACGTCCACGACCCCGACGGCCACAACCTCGAGTTCCTCACCCGCCCAATCACCGCATAACCCGGTAACGGATCCCCATGCGATGCAGGTCGCGAAGCGGTCGGTCGGCGTCGGCGACCTCGCCGAGAACCATTGATCAGGCAGCCGTAGTATCGGAATCGGACTCGGGCGTTTGCGGCAGACTGCGCGGATGAGTCCTTCGTACAACCGGTTCGCAGGCCAGAGTCTGGACCCCCTGCGGGCGTTGAGCGACGGCGTGTTCGCCCGTGTTTCCCCGAGCGAGGCGCCTGACGAACTCCCTCGGTGGCGCCCTGATCCGTCGGCGCCCCCAAGCTACGTCCATCAGACGATCGACACGACCCTCGCCACTCTGACGCCGCCGGTAGCCGACTAATCCGCGGGAACCGTCGGCCGCCGCACTCGCTTGACGAGGGCCGTTCCGCGAGCGGATCGCGTTGCGGGCCAACCACGGTGCTTGGTCCGGCGGTCGTGGAACCGGGTGAATCGCGCAATGGCATGACCGGCCTCGACTATCTGCTGGCTTCAGCGACAAAGCCGGGCGAGGACCAGAGCGCCATCGCTCACCGATAGCGGATCCTCTTGCGGGACGGATGGCTTCCCGTGTCAGCCCCCGCGAACCGCGTGGCGTGGGCGCCGGAATGTTGGAGCGACCTGATGCGCGCCGTGGAGGTGAGCGCCCATCTTGGGTCTGAAAACTCCGTTTATGTCGGACCCGAGGAGCACTCGGGCCGGCGGTAGACGCTGGCGGGTGACCCGTCCGCCCTCGCGTTTAATCTGACCCGAGATGACTGGTTTCGGAGATAAGCGCTGAGCGTGACCGAGCGGCAGCTAGAGCTGGCCGCCGGCGACGAAGGGGTCGACGGCGTCGAGGTTCTCGATGCAGTCGTCGTGGGGGAGAGGGTCGACGACGTCGTCGCGATGTCCAACGTGGTGCTCGAGCCGTCGGCGCTGGCGCAGCGGAACCTGTTTGGCGAGGCGGAGCGGATCGCTGCGCGGGCCGCGACCGCGGGAACGCGGCGGCAGTACGCGTCGATCTTCCGTGCGTTCGGGGACTGGCTGCAGCGCGAGCTGGGCCGACCGCCGGTCGTCGGGGATCTCGACGCCGACGTGATCGCCGCCTACGCTCGCCACCTGGCGACCGGCGGCGGCCGCGGCGGACGCCCTGCCGCGCTGGCCACCCAGCGCGTGTATGTCTCAATGGTCCGCGCGCTCGCCCGTGACTTGGGCCGTGAGCAGGAGACGATCGGCGTGCGTGCGCCGCGGCATGAGCCGGGGCCGCCCGAGACGCTGACTGACAGCGACTACGCCAACCTGCTGCGTGTCCCGGACCGCCGGGCGCTGGCCGGCAAGCGTGACTACGCGCTGCTGCGCGTCCTGGGGGACTGCGGGCTGCGCTCGGCCGAGCTACGAGGCCTTCGCGCCCAGGACCTTCGCCGCCCGCGGGTCAACGCCCGCCACTTCCGGCTGTTCGTGCGCGGCAAGGGTGGCCGTGAGCGCGAGGTGCCGGTGCCCGAGATGGTCCAGCAGGCGATCGAGTCGTGGATCAAGGTCCATCCACTGGCCCGCGGTGTTGGGCTGCGAGACGAGCATCCGCTGTTCATCCGTCTCGGCCGCTACGCCCATGAAGAACCTGTCGCCCTGTCCTCGGAGGCGGTCTACCGGCTGGTGCGTCGCAGTTGTCTGGCCGCGGGCGTTCCGGACCGGCTCGCGCACCCGCACGCGCTGCGTTCCTACTGGGCCACCCACTGCCTCGAGGCTGGCGTCTCGGTGCACGAGGTTTCAGCGCGCCTCGGGCGCGTCGATCTGCGGACTACCGCCCGCTATGCCGCTACCCGCCCAGAGCGCATCGATGAGATCGCCGACGTGCTCGACCGCCGCCACCAGGCCACTCGCCGAGCGGGAGGGGGCTGAGACGTGTCACAGCGTGCTCGCGCAGCTGCCGCCGAGCTTGGGGCATGGGTGGCTGAGAATGAGGATTTGCTGCGGCTGGCCGGGGAGAGCTTTGACCATGAGGGGGAGTGGCCTCAGGCAGCGCAGCTGACCCGCCGGCATTTCGCGTCGCGCCCGCGTCGGGACTACGCGCCCGGATCACAAACGCATCGCGCCCAACAAATCCGTTGGGTACAATCAGGGCATGGCCGTCAAAGAGACCCCCACACGTCGCCGACGCACAGCCGCATCGCCTGACAAGTCCGCCGAGCAGCCGGTCAAGGTCAACCGCAGCACGACAGCGCGAGCGGCGCGAGCGTCGCGCACCGCGACCAAAGGGCGCGCGGCCGTCGCGATCGAGCGACCGGCATGGCGCCCCGAAGAACGCACCGAGTTTCTCATCGAGCACGTCGGCGGAGTCACCGCGCTGGCCCGGGCGCTCAACGTGTCGCCCAGTCAGCCATCGCGGTGGCGCACCGGCGCAGAGGTCCCCAGTCCCGAGGTCGCCGCCCGCCTGCTCGACCTCGAGCACGTCCTCGCGCTCGCGATGCAGGCCTGGGATTCCGAGGTCGTGATGGACTGGATGAACAGCGCCAACGGCTTCCTCTCCGGCGCCGAACCGATCGAGGTCCTTCGACAATCCGGGTCTCAGGAGGTCATCGGCGCGCTGCAGGCGACCCTCAGCGGCGCCTACGCCTAGCGCGGGTGCTGCTCTACCGCGTCTTTCCCTACGTGGCGACCGCGCGCCGCGGCCAGCCGGGCCATCCGCTGTACGTCAACCCTCACCAGGGCGCCGGACGCTTCGACAACCCCAGCCGCTATCTCGCCTGGTACACGGCCGCCGAGGCCACCAGCGCCGCCGCGGAAACCTTCGCCGACCTCACCAGGTGGTCAAACGCGATGTTCGCGTTTCCCCTGATCCCAGATGCTCGACGAGCGTTGGGCATCTTCGAGCTCCCGGACGGACTGCCGTACGTCGACCTCGACGATCCTCAGCGGCTCGTCGACCTTGGCGTCCGTCCGTCCCAGGTCGTGGAGCGAAACTTGCCCTACACGCAGGCTCTCGCCGCCCGCATTTACGACGAGCACCGCTACAACGGGATTAGATGGTGGTCATTTCACCGACCCCAATGGCGTGTCTACTGCCTCTGGGAGATCACGCCGAGTATCGCCCAGATCGACCCTCTCACCACCAGCCACCCGGCCGTCCAGGACGCCGCTCACGCCCTCGTCAAAGACGTCTCTTAGTCGCCAAACTAGGTCTGCGAACATTATCGCGCGTCGATAATCGCGCGCTCGTTGATGTCGATGCGGAGGTCTTCGGTGGTCCCGCGGCCATCAGTAGCGGGAAGGCGGCTTCTCGCTACCTATTCGACCGGCGCTTCAACAACCCTGCTGCACGGTCCTCACGAGTCCGTTCCCGCTCCGCAATCGGTGAGCAGCAGCCGGGCCCTCACGAGCCACGTAGCCGCTGGCGTTCCAGAGGGAGAGCCGGAAGAGCCCAAATTCGATCGATCGAGACTTCTGCATCTAGCGATTGCAGCAGCGGGCTGTCGCGGCTGCTCGCGCCGAGTGGATCCCGCAAGCGGATCGCATTGGCGACGCGGACTTGCGGGCTGTGCGGGAGTCGGCAGAGCCTGCGAGCGACCTTGGCACCGATCCGCGGGCCGTGAGGCCTGCGGGTCGCAGCTGCGCCTCGAGCTCGGGGGATCTGCACGAGGTGCGACCGAAGCCGGTTGCCGAGACGCACGCGCTCGGTGATGAGCTGGTTGCGGTAGTCGTTGAGGATCCGGATCTTGAGCGCCTGCTCGTCCAGGAACGCCACCGGGAGCGTGTCGATCCCTTCTCGCAGCGCGGCGCGAGCGATGGCTCTCGCGTCAATCGGATCAGACTTCCCGGACTCACGGACAGCTCGCCTGGAGGTCTCTGTGAGCCCCGGCGAGACGCGGATCACGCGATCGCCGCTCGCGACCAGCCCCCGCTCTAAGCGATGGCGTCGGCGAGGCGGCGCAGGTGGACGGACGCGGTCGCCGGGTTCGAATCCGGTTGGGGTATAGGCGATAAAGCCCTGAAATTGGAGGATGCAAGGATGCAATTCGGTTGGTTTGGCGCAACAAGCTGAGCGGAGAGCGGGGTGTTCCCAAGCAATGTTCCACAGGTCGCGGTGGCCGTCGCGAAAGCCGGCATTGGGATGTCTCAGAGTTTTTGGGTTCATCGTGCAGAGCGCTCACGAGAGGCCTTCACTCTTCCGGGTCTGACTTCGCCGCCCCTGACCCGTCGCGCCGGCTACCATCGGGTCTCAGCCCCGCCGGGATGGCTGCCCTTCGCCGTGATTGATTTCCGGATGCCTTCCGTACACCAACGTCCCTGACGGATGGCGGCCGGTGATCAGGTAGGAGGCTTGCAGGTTTGAGCATGAGACACGCTGCGCGCTGGGCGTGTGCCACGGCCGTACCTGCCAGCCGCCCCCTGATACGGGCATGAAGACGACGATGGGGGATCCGCTGCGAATCTCACGCCCTGGCTTGTAGCCGACGTGACCGACGTCGAGGTGAGTCAGCCAAGCCAGCGCGCTTGCGTATGCGACGTTTGTGACGGGCTCTCCACAGGCGCGGACGGCGCGATACCCACCGAAGGTCTTGATCGTCGCTTGGAGTAGGCGGATCTGTTCGCTGCGGCTGCGTTGTTTCTGAAGGTCAGGGCCCTCGGCACTGATCCGAGCCATCACCCCTGGCACAAGCGCGAGCGTCAACACGACGGCGACGGCAACGCCCGACCACCGCGGGAGTGTCCCGCCCAGTATCGCCTGCTCGTTCACCAGCAAACCGATGCCGATGCCGGCGAGCACCGCCCCCACCGCGCCGGCCTCGAACATGAACCGCGGCAGGACAGGGAAGCCGTGCAGCGCAAAGACGCTCTCGACGCCCACCCACAGCACCACCCCGCCGGCTAGGATCAGCACCACCCGGTAGCCGCGTCGGACGCCGATCACGATCGCGGCCAGAGCGGCCATCCACACCGGGAGGTACTGGAGCGTGGCGAACTGATCGATCGTGCCGCCCACTTGTCCGTTGTGGAGGACAGGCGGGGTATTCATCGCCAGCTGACCCGCGACATCCGGCCGCCCGTTGGTGATCCACGGGATTCCAAACCACATCACCGCCACCAGAACTACTGCGCCGACGAGCATCAGCCGCATGTCCGGCACCTTGAACCAGGCCCAAATCGTGTACAGACACAGGAATGGCCACACCTCGGGCCGGCCCAACGATCCAAGCACGGCGAAGGCCAATGCCCAGCGGTAGCGCCGGCACAGACACATGTCGATGGCGGCCAGGCAGAAGGTCACGATCATGGGGTCTGACTGAACGCTCAGGATGTAGTGCATGTAGTCCTGGACCCCAAGCACCGCGGCCCCGGCGAAGATCGCGGCTACGAGCGGCGCGTAGCCCGCTACCGGCGCTAAGGACTTCTCATCCGACGGCTGCTCCCGGGTGACTCGATAAGCGATCCGGCCGGCAAATACGCAGCCGGCCAGCGAGATCGAGACCGCCGTGATCATCCACAGCCACAAATCGAATCTGCCGGCCAGCGCATAAAGGAGCGCGAACAGGAATGGCAACGGCTTCCAGGAAGGAGCGCCGCCGAGATCGAGACTCAGGTGAAGCGTCTGATAGCCCCACACCAGCCAGCCGTAAGGGTCATAGCCCGGACGGGTCCGCGCCCACACGAGCAAGAGCGCCGAAACGACGACCAAACCGACCCCGACTAGCACCCATACGCGCCGACCTGTCATCGGCCGGGGGGTAGGCGGCTGCGATGCCGCAGGCAGCGCTGCTTCCAGCGTGGTCTCTGACACGACCGACGGCAAGCTAGCAAGAGGAAAGTCACGTGACGCCCCAGAAGCGATTCATAGGATCCGTTGATCGTGCTTCTGGCCTGAGGTACTCGGCCAGGCTCACGCCCAGCCTGTGCCAGCCGCGGCTCTCCTCGGTCGGCACGCCCTGCGGGTATCGTCAGAGCCGGCGGGATTGAGACCGATGCGGGATGAGATGCGGGCCAGCGGCGTCGTCGGACACCCCATGGAGGTCGTAGCGCGGCGCGAAGCCTCGAGCTCAGCCACTTCCTCGCCGGTTAGCTCGATCCCGAGCGAGGCCACCATTGCGGACCTGTACGCAGCTCAATGGCGCACTGGCGGAAGAAGTTCATGAGCTTCT
>JAABUU010007796.1_pt1 | contig 10875 bp, 12 predicted proteins | sample 5559301 | NCBI WGS metagenome assembly JAABUU01 (sample SAMN10711884, study PRJNA513360) | rock metagenome | isolation source: Antarctica rocks | place: Antarctica: Victoria Land, Richard Nunatak white
GTGCTACAGCTACTTCCAACTCAGCCTGCACTATCTCACTCGCCTGCTCGCCCTGGACTGTCCCATCCACTGCTCCCTTCGCTTTCGGCCCGAGCCGCGGGCTCCCCTAAAACTGTCATGAAGTCAGTACCCCTCCCCCTCCGGGGGGGAGGGGCGATACCTTGCCTGTGACGCGAACACCTACAGGTCCGGGCAGCACCGTTAGAGCGGCTTGCGTCCGTGCCTGGCCTGCTCCGATGGTCCCTCTGGGGCTTCCAATTGGGCACAGGATGGGCCTACCGATCTGATATTCCCCCTCCCCCCCGCGAGGGGGAGGGGGTTAGGGGGAGGGGGGGCGCCGGACACGCTATGATGAGTCCTTACGCCGCGCCCGGCCATCACTATCAACCATGCCATCGTTACTCACCATCCGCCCAGAGACCGTGCACGATTACCCGGCAATCGCCGATCTGCATGCTCGCGCCTTTGGCAACCGTTCCCACGAGCCAATGGTCGTCACGCTGCTCCGGCACCGTGCGGCGTTCGACCCTGAACTGTCGCTGGTGGCGGAGTGGGATGGGCGCGTCGTGGGCCATGTGCTGTTCTCGCCCCACACCATCCGCCTGCTGGGGCATCTGACGGCGGCGGTCAATCTGGCGCCGATCGCGGTTGAGCCAGGCCGTCAGGGCCAGGGAATCGGCGGCGCCCTGATCGAGGAGGGGCATCGGATCGCGCGGGCCAGGGGATATGCCGCCAGTTTTCTGCTGGGGCACAGTTCGTACTATCCGCGCTTCGGGTATCGCACACGAGCGTATGGCCGGTCGGCGGTGACGGTGGCGGCCGTGACGCTGACTGCTGACCGGCTGGAAGGGCAGGCGCCGAGGCCGGAAGATATCGATCAGCTCGGCGTGCTCTGGCGGCAGACTGAATCGGAGGTGGACTTCTCCATCGAACCTGGCCCACATCTGCTGGACTGGATCAGTCCCAATCCCGCGATCCAGGCATTGGTCTACCGGCGGGACGGGGAGGTGGTAGGCTACACGCGGATTCACCGCCTGGAGCCGGCCGAGCCGCGCATCTTTCTGGCCCGAGACGGGGAGGTGGGACAGGCGATGGCCGGCGACATTGCTCGACGGGCCGGTCCAGCTGTGGAAACGCTCACCCTACCGATACATCCTGCCGCTGCTTCGGCCACAAGCTTCCCGGACGTGACCATCGCAGCCTGGGAAGCAGCGATGGCCGTGCCCCTGGCAGGGAGCCTCCTGCAGGACTATCTGGAGCTGGTGGCACGCGGGCAACGCCCGCCCGGGATGGTGGTGTGGCCGGTGGCGTTCGACCTGGGGTGATGCCCGCCCGGGAGATGGAATCGGGCCACAGGGCCGGACCTGGCTTCCCGAAGGATTCAGGGTAACCGGGCCAACTGCTCGGTCCACCAGCGCCACTCCGCTTCCGCGCCGTCGACGCCGGCATCCAGCGCCAGGGCCTTTGACCACAGCAGTGTCATGGCCCCGGACAGCACCGCGGCGGCTTCCAGCTGTTCCCACTGGGGCTCGCCGATCGCCCGGCCCAGGGATTCTTGCAGGAGCCGGCGATAGCGGTCCAGCACCTGTTCGCGCGGGCGGGCCAGCCGGCTCCCGTTGACGGCCAGGTAATACCCGATGTCGAGCGTGGCGGGCCCCCACCCGACACCCGCCCAGTCGAAGGCGGTCACCCGGCCGCTGGGCAAAAAGGCGCAGTTGCCGATCTTGGCGTCGCCGTGCAGCAGCGTACGCGGCAGGGCCACGAACCAGCCGGCCAGGTGGTCTGCCGGACGCAGCAGCAACTCGCGCACCGGGGGCGCGACGCGAGCCAGGGCGATCTGCCAGCCGCGTCGCACCTCGTGAAAAATCGGTGGGGGATCCGCTGATCGGCGGAACTCTTCATCCGCCGCGGCCGGTCCCAGGATGCCGAAGCGGTCTTCGGGGGTGGCCAGCCAGGGTAGATCGAGGGCCTCGGAGTCCCAGAAGCGAGCGTGCATGGTGGCGAGCGCGCGCAAGAAGGCGTCCTCCTGGACGGTGCTCAATGGGCCGCCCGCCTCGGCCATGATGTATTCTCCTAGATCGCCCATCAGCAACCCGGCCTGGTCCGCGCCGAGCGCAAAGGCGAAATAGGGGCAGGGAAAGCAGTCCCACACCTCGCGCAGCGCCGGTTCGCCGAGCAGCAGTGCCTCGCGCCCCTGTGTGTCGCGTGTGCGGTAAGCCGTCCAGTCGCGCGCCGGCCATACCCGCTTGACCACCAGCTTCACCGCGTCGCCGGTCTGCAACTCCACCAGGATGCGCTCCAGGGTAGCGCCGGAGAGCCCGGTCATGGGCCTGGGACCACGCTCCACCCGGTCCACCGGGCCGAAGATAGCCCCCAATCGATAGGGATCGGTCAGGTCGGCCGGCGATGACACGCGGGTGATGGTACGAGGACTCATGGTACCAACCACCCGCGCCCTTCCGCAGAAAGAGCCACCGGCATACAGACCCGCGACGGCTCAGGACTGGGGTAATCACCTGCAAAAAACGGCGTGAGGCTGCGAAAAACGTCTATGGCTCGTCCGCCCAACTGCGCACCAACGTGTGCTGTTTGTATATCTCAGACAATGTCGTGAGCGCCGCGTTTTCGTCGGGCAAGTACGGGATGTCAAATTCCCGGTGAAGGAACCGAACGACTTGCTCCAGCGCGATCCTATTGGTGGGAATGTGTAAACCTCCTATTGCCTTGTCCCAACTCCGCCCGCTGCGGTCCACATGCACATGTGGCCACAACGTGTTGGGTACGTCGGGATGATTTTCAAAGCGAAGGAGGGAACCGACAGGGTCCGCGATCTGGTAGTAGTACTGTTTGGTGGATGGAACCAGATTACCCTTCGTGTCCTCGAACATTTCAAAGACGTGGCTGACGCTCAGGCTCAATGCGAGCGTTTCTCCTGAGTCTTGAACGGACGCGGGCGGCGTCAAGACCAAGCGCTCCACATTTTCGACAGCGTCCGTGATGTAGTGAAAGTATGACTCAGGGGTGATGCAGGCGATTACCTGTTGGAGTTGGTTGCGAAACTCCAAGCAAACCTGCGATGCGCTTCCCGTAGGAACACGCTGACGCATCCCGCTCCAGCCTACTGTCTGGCAAACTTACGAACGGATTGGAGATACATGATATAAGGTACGGCGTCAGGATCGGGCCAATAACCAGCATCGACCTTCTCCATGAATTCTCGCGCTGACATTCCGAGGCAGCGCTTCGTCTCAGTCTCGAAGATGCGTCGAGCCTCTTTTGTCGAGGCAGCAACAGCCTCCGTGTTTCGCTCTATGGCAACCATCGGCATCCCTCATGGCACTCATCATAGCATGAACCCCATCTTTGACTATACGACTTTCGACCCATGTTCCGCTGTTACACCTTTCGTGCGCTCGCGTTACACAGAGAGAGGCTGCGATTTAGATGGGGCAGCGGGATTCTTGGTGGTGGAGGTGAAAGGATGGGTGCTCGACGACGATGCGGTGCGATCGTCCTGCTGTGCGGCTACGCGGCGGCAGTTGCTCTGGTAAGGATCGCATCGTGAGACGCAGTGCGCTACTCCTCGCCTCACTGGTCGTATCCAGCCTACTTTTCGCTGGGCAGACACCACCTGCCGCCTCAGCCGCCGGCGCCTGCACCATCGGGCTAACCCTCCACCTCCAGCCCGGACTGCCTGGAGCCGTCCTCCTCCCGCGATGGGTAACTCCTGCCGCGGATGTTCCCGTCGGGCCGTTCTACGCCTCGCTGCCGGTCTATCCGGGGGCACACCGCCTGAGACGGGTGCGGGACAACCCGATATGGTCGTATCCCGCCACACCGTATCTCCACAGCGGGGTGGCCGAGTACCGCGTCGCCGAGAACCCGGACGACGTTTCGACCTGGTATAGCGACGCTCTGGCGGCCTGTGGGTGGAAATCGGATGGAGCCTGGACTTCGAGCGCCGGCGTCTTCACCGACGGCATCGTCTTCGTCTCGCGCGCAAACCCGCACCTGCAGGTCCAGGTGGGTTTCGGCGCCGCCGTGAACGGCGACACGCTGATTGGCTATGGAGTGCTGGACGAGACGCTGCCGCCGCGGCCCATCGCGTCGTACCTGCACGGACCGTTCTCTCGGGTGAATATCGCGTACGGGCTGTCCGCGCCTTCAGGCCAGACGGCCCACATCATCCACCTATCCATCACCGCCCCCGCCACCATCCACCGGCTGGTGACGCGGATCAACTCCCTCACCGATATCCTGGCTGGTTTCGGGCGCAGCCACCCCGGCAGCGGAGACAGCCCCGCGTGGCTCACCTTTGTGCGCCCCGACGGCCGGCATATCGGCGTCTTCGACACCGTCCTGGAGCTCCGGGTGCAGCACACCCGCACGCTGTTCGACGGAGACCGCGTGTGGCCGCTGATCAGCAGCCTGGTGAAGCGCTGCCTCACGCAGCACGCCTGCCTACTTTCCCTTTCCGCGCGCGATTCCACGGCCTATGGCTAGACCGAAGATCCAGACGACTCCGACGAGCACGAGGAGCATCACCAGGAGAATAAGAAGTTCGGGTAGATGTCCCGCCAACATTTCGCTCCTTTCACCATCTACCGACTGGAAGTGGGAATCCTATACCGTATAAAAAAAGTCTATCACCAATGCGCGCGGACCCGGGCTTAGCTTTCTTCCTCGCCATCCCGACCCTCAGAGTCATCTTGAGCCCGTCCGCCGCCTTCTCCATGAGTTCGTTGATCCTATCCGTTTGCATAGAGTACCTGTCCGGTGTGAAGTGCTTCATACAGCGCCGTACCTGACCAGGTCCCCCGAGTTCGAACGTCTTCATCGGAATACACGAGTACGTCAATCGGCATGCGTATCTCACGTAGTGTTCGCCGCAGCCGAATCATCTCGCTAAAGTGATTGTGGACAGAGGGCAGAATAACAACCAGATCCACGTCACTGTCGGGCGTCTCATCGCCCCGCGCGTATGAGCCGAAGAGAATGATCTTCCGAGGGTGCGCGACCTCCACCAGCAGTCGCACAGCCAGATCGATGGTGTCGGAAGTCGGGCGGCTGATCTCGTTGGCGCGGTTAGTCACCTCGCATTCCCCCTTGCAGTTGCCCCATGGTACCCCTAGCTCAGAGCCGAAGGGCAGCGCCAGTTAGCAGTTCTTTCTCGTGAGCGGATGGTTTCTCTGGGCGATCAGCACTCTACTTTCCCTTTCCGCGCGATTCCATGTCCCAGGGCTAGACCGAAGAGCCAGACGGCTCCCCACACAACTCCAACCAGCACGAGGAGCATCACCAGGAACAGAAGCTCAGGGAGGTGTCCCGCCAATATTTCGGTCGCTCCTTTCACCACCTACATATCGAGGAAACGGGCATTGTGTACCCAATGGTACAACGCCCATATGCCTCTCGCTCTCCGCGGTCCGACACCTTGCGCTCTCGCCGTTGGTTGCTCACGGGGATGCCACTACCAACGGGAAACACCGCTGGGCTGGCCGGGCGGAGCAGACCCAGAGGGTGCCCCCCCCTACGAGTACGGTGTCGGCGTAAAGTAGGCATTCCGCATTCGGGGCACTGTCCCCGTAGTGGCCGGGTTCCACCCCGGCCAGCCCCCGGTGCTACAGATGCGAAACCATCGCCCCGCGCTCGGGCACGATCCTCTCAGCCGGAACGAACCCCATGCTGACCACCATGCTTCAGAACTGTCCGCTCATGAACCCTTCCAGGAGATCATGCTCCAGGCAGCTTATTCCCCGTCCCGGACTTCACCAGGCCGCGCATCTGACACCGTGGTCAGTGCGGCGTCGGTCCACTCTACATAGGCAGAGGCGCCCAGACGAGTGAAGATGCTGAGGGCGGCCCCAAGATCCTCCTGAGCGCGAGTCCGGTCTCCGCGCGCAACGTGCATGAGCCCACGTTCGTAGAGTGCCCGTGCCTCCATGAACGGGTAGGACATCTCCCTGGCAAGCTGCATGGTGTGCGCAAACGCCTGTTCCGCGTTGTCCCAGCATGCTCGGCGTCGCTCAATCATGCCTTGCACCAAGAGAGCCGTGACGAGATTCTCTCTGTTCCCCTCATCCTCTGCCCCTCTCACGGCCTCCTGTACCGCCTGCAAGGCTCCCTCCGTGTCGCCGATTTCAGCACGTGCCCAGGCGATGAGGGCCAAGATGGTCGAGACATGCCCGCCCTCCGACGCCAGGAGAGCGTCCAGCCGCGGCAGCGCGTCTCCTGGTTTCCCGACCATGAGGTCCTGCTCCGCCATCATGATCTGGGCGTAGCGGGCCACCTGAATATGGCCGCAGGTCTCCGCCATCGCCGCTGCACGAACGAGATACTCCGTGGCCTGTTCCCATTCACCCTTGAAGAGCGAATACGATCCCAACGATGCGATCGCATATGCCAGGGGCCATGAGGGGCCGATCGCTTCGAACGTCGTCACCGCCCGTGTGATGCGCCGCTCGCCCTCGCCGACCTCTCCCAGATGGAGCAACAGATTGCCAAGAAACATCAGCGCTTGCCCAATCTCCACCGGATTGCCGAGGCGTTCGGCCAGTTCCAGGGAGCGCTCCACAGAGAGCCGAGCCTCCAGGAAACGGCCTTCGGCGTGAAAGCCGGCTGCGAGGCTTTGTAAGAGCGCACGCGCCGTTTCCAAATTGCCGGCACGTTCCGCCAGAGCCAGCGCCGACTGCATGATGTCACGGCCTTCTGTGATGTTGCCGCTCATCGAAAGAATGGTGCCGCGGCGCCCCTCCACTTCGGCCAGGATGTAGTCATTGCCTGCGGCACGACTAAGGAGTACGCCCACTTCCGCCTGTTCCAGGCTTTCATCGAAACGTCCCAGGGCGAAAAGCAACTGCGAGTGAATGGCCTTCAAGACCACCAGCGCCTGTGATGCGCTCTCAATGCCCCGCAGGGCTTCCAGAGCCTGCTCAACCTGCTCGAGACCGAGACCCGGTCTGCCCTGCCATCGATACACCCGGCCACTCGCGGCCACCGCCTGTCCAAAGCCCTCCAGGTCGCCCAGCTCCCGGTACGTGGCCGAAGCCGCTGCCAGCACCGGGAGAGCCTCCTCAAATCGCGACATCGTAATCAGCACGTCGCCCAGCTTACGCCGAACCCTGGCGGCTTCCAGGGGCCGTTGCAGACGCTCGAGCCGCTGGACGGCGTCGCGATAGTAGGTCTCAGCCATCTCGTTGGCGTGGACCATCCAGACACGATCGCCGGCGCTTTCAAAGTAGACCGTAGCCTTCTGCTCGTCGCCGGCTGCGTCGTAGTGGTGCGCGATTGCTGCTGCCTCGTCTGGACGCTGCTGCTCCAGAACAGCCGCCAGCGTGGCATGAAGGTAGGCGCGGCGATGGCGGGAGGTGCGTTCGTACAGGGTGGAACGCATCAGCGGATGGCGAAATGCGTACCCATCCCCGCGTTCCTCGAGAAGGTGAGCGTGTAGAGCCGCCTCCAGCGCGTCGAAGAGCCGTGCATCGGAGAGCGACGTGCCAAAGACGCGCTCCGAGGCTGAGCGGAGTACCGCAAAGGACGACTCCATGCCGTTCACTGCCGCACAGGTCAAGACCCGTTGCGCATCCTCAGGGAGGGTATTGATCCGAAGCATCAGCAGATCCGCCACGCGATACGGCACCGATGAGATTTTCTGTGACATGGACCAGACACCGTCCACGCGCACCAGCTCACCGCGCTCGCGCATGGCCTGAATCGACTCGACGGTAAACAGCGGATTGCCCAAGGACAGATCATAGATGCGATCAAGGATGCCGTCCGGAACCGCTCCATCCAGCTGGGATCGGACCAGATCGGCGGTGTCGGAGCGAGCGAGCCGCAGCAAACTGATGTGGCGCGACAGGCCTTCAGCGGCCAGGGCGACAAGTAGTGTGGTCAGGGCGCCGTCCGACTCCACATCTTCCTCCCGGTAGGTGCTCACCAGCAGCCAGGGCTGTTCGTGGGTTTGCCGGGCCACGTAGTGAAGAAGCTGCAGACTCGCCGCGTCTGCCGTGTGCAGATCATCCAGAACGAGGACGACGGGTTGTCCAGAGGCGATGTCGGCCGCGAACAGGCGAACACGTGCCATGTCGGAGGCGAGCACCGGTGATACCTGGTCTTGCTGAGGGAAGACGCCCGAAAACGCCGGTACCAGGCTCGAAAGTTCCGGATAGGCCTGAGCCAAACGCCGTCGATCGGCCGCTGATTGACGCGTGAGGTGCTCATCGAGCATGCCCACAAAGGGGCCATACGGCAGTGCTCCCTCCTGCTCGTAGCTGCCTCCCCACAGGATCAATGCTCCCTGCTGGTGTGCTATTCGAGCCACCTCGGCGGCCAGACGGCTCTTGCCCACCCCCGGCTCGCCCGAGATCATCAGCGTCGAGCGCCGAGAGCCGGCTGTATTTCGTTCCTCACCAGCACCGCTCAACTCACCCATAGCCAGCTCAAGGGGACGCTCGCGGCCCATGAGCGAACCCGTGGCAAGCCGACGGACAATTGTGGCCGGTAGCGCAGCAGCAGGACGTTGGGCGCCCGGATGCTTCGGGGCATGGACGGACGGACTATCACCCGCCAGGAGCGATTGGTAGAGTTGCTCGGACTCAGCTTCCGGCTCGACACCCAACTCCTCCAGCAACACCCGCCGGCACACCTGGTACTGGCGCAACGCCTGATGCCGGCTCCCTGAGAGCGCATGCAGCCGCATCACCGCCCGATGCGCCTCCTCGCGCGCCGGATCGTGCGCCAGCACCCCATGCAGCCGTGTGATCGCCTCCCCATACGCCCCTTCGCGCTCTAACACCTCGGCCAGACGGTGCAGCAGTTGCAGATGCAACTCGGCCAGCTGTTCCCGCCGTTCGATCGCCCACTCTTCATAGCGATCTTCCGGCAGCACCTCGTCGGTGTAGAGTGCCACCGCTGCCTCCAATGAGCGTCGTTCAGCTCCGGACCGTAGCGCTGTGGTGGCCGCCTCCTCGAACAGGTCTGCATTGACCTGCACCACACGCTGGTCCAGCAGCATCACCCCGTGGTTCACCTGGAGGTAGGCGGACGGCGCCCGCGGTGGCAGTCCCGGCTCCAGCGCCCGTCGCGCGTAGGTCAGCGCCTTGCGGAGGGCGGTCGCGGCCGATTCGGGGCTGAGATCGGGCCAGAGCAGGTCGAGTACCTGGTCCTGATGCAGGCGGTGTCCTCGCTGCACGGCCAGCAGCTTGATGAGCGTTCGCGCCGGTGGCCGCCGCCACGCGGTGTCAGCGATCTGCTCCTCTCCCCGTTGGGCCCCGAATCCCCCAAGCACCTGCAGCCGTAGGGGAGGTGGCTCCGACCCTGCACTCATTCGTTGCTCCCGCGCTATACTCCCTCAGGATGATTATGTTGCCGTTACTCGGCGCTGTGTCAAGGCTTGATGGCGACTCGCTCTAGCTCCCATCCCCTCCTTTACGAATCCAGAACCTGGCCCCTCTGGCCCCCGTCAGGAGTTGAATCAATTCATGCCCCGAGAGCAGGCACCAGGTCGGAATGTCGGCCCGGGCGCGCGGATCCGCTGACACGACTTCCAGGGTCTCGCCCATCGCCATCTGCTTGAGCCGCCGACGAATCGCATGCCCCAGGATCACCCACTCTTCGTTGCCGGCATCGAGTATGGCATCAGGTACACGAGGAACGTCATCGGGCCAGGCCAGCGCGTCTTGCATGGAGTGTATCTCCCTCCGATCTCACTGATAGAACGAACTGTATTAGAGGCATGTTCCCATCGTGTTCCCGGCTGGCTCTCATTCCGAACTTCGACGAGTTTTTTGCCGACTATCCCGACCGGATAGGCCGGCGGTGCGCGTTGCCCGCATACAGGCACAGAACCAGCGAGCGGATGGTCTCTTCGCGGGGGCTATCGCAGCCGAAGGCAACCCGGCAGGCGGTTTCCCTCTCCTGATAAGCGATCGCATCGATTACCATCGGCTCTTATGAGAAGCGCTGTCACCATCCCGCTCACTCTCCAGCCCCAACCCGGTGGGGGTATGCCGTCCGCGGCACGGACTTGCCCGACCTCATCACCGAAGGAGAGACTGAACAGGAAGCTCTCGCCAATGCATGGGATGCTCTCCTTGCACTTCTCGATGCCTATGACCAGCTTGGCTGGCCGCTGCCCCCCCCCTCCCCCTAACGGCCCCCCAGCCCCCTCGCGGGGGGGAGGGGGAATGCCTGGTAATCTGCCGGGCGCTTTACCAGGAGTGGTAACGGTGCTGCCCGAGCAGCGGGTGTTCGCATCGCAGACACGGTATCGCCCCTCCCCCCGGAGGGTTCATGAATGGACAGTTTCACGCCCCACAGTTCCTGCCAGGATGCGTAGAATCGATCTTCAGACCGTCTGGTGGAGGCGCCGCGCCCAAGCGGCGGCGCCGGCCCAGCCCACCACAGTACCGTGTTTCCGATTCTCGCCGAAGCAGGACCAGCATCCGCCTGACACACTCCTCCTCTGCACCGCTCCGTGGTCGCATGCACCCGGGTCCGGTCTCCCACCACGGAGCGGCGCAGGGAAGCACACTCGTGGGTGGCTCGACCGCTCCACCCCGCCAGCGCTGCCGAGAAGCAGCATGGTGGGACGGCCCAGGACCGGCGCTGCCGCGCGGTCCTTCCGTTGACGGTCTGAAGACCGATTCTACGGTGTCACTGTACGGTCGATCGTGGCCGGGCGGCGAAGCGGCATGGGCACATCCTCACCAAACTGTCCATTCATGAGCCCCGGAGGGGGAGGGGTAGCTGACTTCATGACAGTTTTAGGGGAGCCCGCGGCTCGGGCCGAAAGCGAAGGGAGCAGTGGATGGGACAGTCCAGGGCGAGCAGGCGAGTGAGATAGTGCAGGCTGAGTTGGAAGTAGCTGTAGCA
>JAABUU010007800.1_pt1 | contig 10875 bp, 13 predicted proteins | sample 5559301 | NCBI WGS metagenome assembly JAABUU01 (sample SAMN10711884, study PRJNA513360) | rock metagenome | isolation source: Antarctica rocks | place: Antarctica: Victoria Land, Richard Nunatak white
CCTCCCAGCGCTGCACCTGCTGCTCGGGCACGCCAAGCTGCTCAGCGAGCTCGCGCTGGGTCAGCCGCGCGGCGATCCTCGCCTCGATCAGCGCGATCGGCAGCTCCCGCAGCGAGTTCAGTGTCCGGTCCGCAACCCGGCCCGAGCGCAGGTCGTCGTAGCGCGTGAGCTGTGCGCGCAGCTCGTCGCGCTCACTCGCGGTCGCGTCGAGCATCGCCTGGTGGATCCGCGGGTGGACATCCGGACTCGGTCCGGCGTCCGTCTGCCCAGCGAGTGCCTCCTCGAAGCGCTTCAGCTCGGCATTGGCGATCCGGTACTGGCGCTCGTTCGTGATCATCGCGAACCCTCGAGATCAAGCGCGAGGATCCCCTTTGACTCGCCCGTGTGACGATCCCGCTGAAAGTAGTCCAGAACACGGTCCCGGCGGGTTCGGCAGCGGCCTGCGCCGGGAAGAGCTCGCCGCCGTAGCGCGCCTTCTGCTCCGCTCGGCGGTCGCTGAAGTCGAGCAGCACCGAGTCGAGCAGGCCAGCATCGACGCCGCTTACCTCCCAGCACGCGTCGAAGTCGCCTGGCAGCTCCTTCTCGGTGACGAAGCTGCCGTCCAGGTAAATGCGCGTGCATCCGGCGCTGCGCAGCGACGTGATGGCCTCGAGAAGCCCGTCAAGTAGCTCGGTGCGTCGGTCGGTGGTGGCGTAGCGCTCCACGATCTCGTCCCAGGTGGCTGGGTGGATTCCGGGCGGAAGAACCCCGCACCCGTCAAAAGACGGTATCACAACACAACATCCCCGTTGGGTCGGTTCATGGATGGAGATCGCGACAGGTGGACGCGGGCGGGCTCGCCGGGCTCGTGCTGGCAAGCCCGGGTCCACGCCGTGCGCACAAGCTCACCGACGACGTCGTCGCGTTCGCGCGCGGGCGGGCGGGCCGCGAACGATCCCGCGTTGCGCTCGGCGGATCTCGTGGAGTTGATCACCGAGCGGTTCGGGGTGCGGGTCCATCGTCGCTCGATTGAGCGCGCGCTCGCACGCGCCGCAACGCCGCAAAAGAGGGAAGATCGATGAGTCTGCCGGCGGTTACGGCGACCTTCTATGGGCCGGCCTTCCAGGGCCCGCAACGATTCCAGGGCGTCCAGGACGGGCCGTCCCGCTGGGGCGGCTTCGAAGGAGACAACCTCGAGCATGATCGGCAGGAACCGTCTCAGGCTCTGATAGCGGCGCAGCAGCTCACCCCGAAATGCGGCGTCCTGCCCGTCGGTCGGATCGGGCTCGGAGGCGAATCGGTGCACCGTTGCGGCGGCCAGCTCGAGCTCGTCGCGGCTGACCCGTGCGTTGATCGCGTTCCACAGCTCCTCGACGCCTCCGGACGGCGAGTCGAGCAGGACGAGCACCGCGGCGCGCAGCCGGCGCGCGGCACGGTCGAGATCGGGTAGCTGCCCGTACCGCCGGTCCTTGTGCTCGCGGGTTGCCTGAGAGAGCAGGACGTCGGTGACCTGGTGAAGCAGGATGAGGGCGTCGTCGGTCGCGTCGAGCTCCAGTTGCCACAGCGCGGCGAGCAGGGTCGCGGTCCGTCGGTCGGGGCGCATCCGACGAAGGGTCTGCGCCTTCGCGTTCAGGCCGTGTCGCGCGAGCATCCGCAGCCGCCCGGCGGGCACATCGTGGATCACGCGGCCGACACCGACCTCGCGCACCCCCGCCAGGCGCTGAAACGCCTCGGCCGCCTCGCTGGCCGTCAGCTTCCGCGGTCCCGCACGCATCGCTTCCAGACGCGAGAGCTGCGCGCCGGCCGGAACCTCCAGCAGCTCCTCAAGGCCACGCTGCTGCTGAGCGGTGGTGGGATCAGACAGCGCTCGATGAAGACGTACCGCGGCGCGATCCCGCGCTGATGCGACCACCCTACCCAGCACGCTCGCGCCGGAGAGCAGCACCTTCGCCTCGACCAGACGAGCGGTCGCGAGACCGAACAAGACGGTGGGGCGCTCAGCGGTCGCCCACGCTCGCGCGTCAAGCCACCCCAACAGCTCCGCCTGCGCCGAGACATCGGAGAAGTCTCGGTAGCCGTACTCGCGCTGGATCTCACCGGCATGCTCACGGTGTGTCGGCTGCCGCCTCGCATAGACCCTCAAGCAGCCCGGGTCGGCGACACCGACCTCAGCCGCAACCCTGCCAGCGACGATCTCCGGCACCTCGGCCGGCCGCGCCAGAAGGTCCCCAGGAACCGGACGGTGGCCAACTGCACGGCAAAACCGAGCCTGTTGATCACCACGCCGCCGAGCGATCAACATCCGGTCACGCTCATCGAAGTGAAACAACCGCTCAAGCTGCGCGACCGACGGAGCGTCGGCGTAGCGACCGTAGGCGGCGCCCTGGCCGTCGGATCAGGAAATCGGCCGGCACGACCCATCAACGCGAGCCGCTCGATGCTGCCAGCCGCTCATCGCTCGTCTCGCGGCATCGCCGGGCTCCCGTCCGCTGTCACCGCGGGCGCCGGACGAGGCGGCAGATGCCGATACAAGCTCGTGCGTGGAATGCCGGTCTTCTTGACGATCTCGGCGATCGTGTCCCCACTCCCCGTGCCAGACTGGACAGATGGTCGGTCGGAGTTTGCCGTCTCTCATGATCGCCGCGCTAGTCGCGGCAATCCTCGTGGCCAGCGCCACCGCTCGCCCAACGCGATACCGCCTGAGTGCCGTTGCGGAGCTGGGCCCCTCCCACACCGTGACGGATGGCACCGGGTCTGACGCCCAGACCTACACCGTGACGAGCACAGTCGCGAGCGACGGAATGCGCTACGCGGTACTCGCGATCGGCGAGGGACTCCTCAAGATCTACGACAGCAAGACGAACTTGCTCTCTGCACCTATCACGATCGACCCCCGCTGTAGCCCGGTAGTGGCCGCCGGCGGGCTGGCCGTCATTTCCTGCGAGCCCGACAACGTCCAGCTTGCGACCGAGCCGTCTCCCAGCATCCTCAACCTCACAGATCACACCCTGCATCCGGTCCCGGGCCACTTCGCCGGCGGCGACCACCCGATCGCGGTCGGACGCTACTGGATCCAAGTCATGGGCTGTGGCGGCCCGAAGCCCGACTTCTGCGTCAACTTCTACGTCAACTGGCACACCGGACGCAGACGTTCCCCACCCGGCCAGAGAAACCTCGACTCTCCTCGCTTGGCTGCCAGTCCACGTCCGCGAACATCTCTCTTCGACCGTTACGTCAACCAGTTATGGCTCCGTGACGGCTCCCGCCAGATACGCTTGAGCCGCTGCCAGGTACTCTGCTAAGACGGGACCCGGAGACCCCGATTTCCCCCTGGGCGAGTCTAGGGATCACCGGACGCGCGGCCTCGTGATGGAGCCCTTTCGCGTGCCTACGGGCCCCCAGGTTCTCCCGCAGTCCTGGGCGCTCGGGGCCGCCAAGTTCTTGCGACGTGTACCCGGCGTCGAGCGCTACCTCGCACAGCACTAGCGTAGGCAGACGTCGAGTCGATCGTCGCGCTCGCGGGTCTCCTCGACGGTCACGTCGACCGCACGGCGCCCCCTGCGGACCTCGGCGGTCGAGGGCCCAGCGTCCCCCGACCCCGTAGAGGATGAGCTCGCCAGCGACAGACCCGGGGTCCGAGAGTCGGTCATCGTCCGCTACGAGGACGACTGCGGCTACACGTTCGTTCGCGCAGCCGTCGCGGAGACTCCTCGCACGGTCACGATCGCCATCTATGAGCGCTACCAGCCGCCGCCGCACGGCATCGCATGCGCCGCCGTTGCCATGCTCGCCACCGCAACTGTGCAGCTGTACGCTCCGCTGGACGGCCGCAGACTGCTGCATGCGCCTGTCACTGTGCGCGTCGACTCGCAGGTCGCTCCGCTCCCGGAGCTTCCAGGCACGGGACATGGTCCGGGCGCGGTCCGGGTCCTCGAGTCCGGCTCGCTGCTCGGATCGTTCGGATTCCAGCTGCATTGCGACCCGGCGGGCGGGACCGTTCCCCACGCGTACCGGGTCTGCGACACAATCCTCGCCAACCCGGCGCTGCTCTACAGCTTCCCCGGGCCCGACCATTCCTGCCCCCCCCGGCGCCCCGGCCGTCTCGATCCTCGGCACCTGGAAGCACAAGCCTCTGCACTCGAAGTTCTCCGAGTGCACAGGCGGACAAGAGCAACAGGCCAGCGAGTGGGCGACTCTGCTGCCAAGCCAGCACGCCGAAGGAGCCGTGACATCGATCGAGGCATCGGGCTGGTGAGCCTCGGGGAGAACGAGGACCGAGTCGTTGACCTCCTGCGTCGCGCCAACACCGCGCCCGCAGCGTGCCAAGTCTGCACCCGGACGTTCAAAGCCGGCTACTACGTCAGCTACGGCACCGGTCACGGCCAACCCGTGGGCTGGACCGTCACGTTCTCACACGCCCGCGTCCGTCAAATCGAGAGCAACGGCGAGCTTACCGTCGACGGCGCGATCGCCTAGCGGGGCTTCACCAGCCTCCGTCACGCCCTGCATGGCTGGAGTACTCGCACATGCGCAGACACTCGCGAGCTGGTCCACAGCTCCGCCACGGGCGCCACGATCATCGTCTACGGCAGCGCGGACTTCCAGCGCCTGATCGTCACCAAGACGCCTGCGAGCTGTGCCTAACGCACGCGGCCGATGTTCGATGTCTGCCGCCCCTTGCCAAGACAGACCGAACAGCGCTCCCACCAGGCGAGCGGGCGGTTGGTCTGACCCCGCGCGACCGCGAAGAAACGCCGCGCCGGCGTGGGGGTCTCGCTCCCGCAGCAACATGGCGACCTCCTGGTAGAAGACGTGCGGCGAATTCTCGACCAGATCGTCGAGCGGCGGACCGTCGAACCGCACGACCAGCTCGTCGTAGCCGAGATCGTCTAGCTCTTCAAGGAAGCTCACGAACCTAGGGTCCCACGTATCGGCATCCTGGCCTCCGGGGCTGATGGGAGCATCCGAAGAGACCGGAGGCGCCAGGGAAGCCGGAGGCTCCCAGCATTCCCCCCGCTCGGCCCACCAGCTGCACGCCGCGACTCTCTGGCCACCTCGCCAGCCGCCGCAGAGCGCTGACTTGCGTGCCCTCGCTGGTCTAGCCCCCAGTCCGGCGACCTCCCGACGGCCGCGACCATGATGAAGGCGTCGTCAGCGCCCTTGAGCGAGGAGGTCAAGCAACAGCGCCGCCGCTGAGCACACGACCGAGCAGCAGCGCCATCATGCTCATCGTTGACACGGCGAGCGCAAGGGCATCAAGAGAATTGGTCCCGGATCGTCCGGCAGGCCGGATCCGCTCCCGGCCGCATACGCAGGGGGATCCGACCCGCAGCGCTGCCGCGGGTCTCGAGGCTCGCGTGTCGTGACCGGACGGCGGACGAGGTTGTCACAGCCCGCAAGCAGGGCGCGACGAGCGACAGCAAGGACCGACGCATGCCCGACGCCCCCAGTCTCCGTCACCGTCACCGTCACCGTCGAATGCTGCGATCATGGCGATCATGGGCTTGTCGAAGCGCTTGGCGTGGGGACTCGCCGCGCTGCTCGCGGTGATCGTCACGTTTGCAGCGGTCGATGCTTTGGCCAGGCATCCTACAGCGGTCAAGGTACCTCGGCTGATCGGGATGACGCTGAACCGGGCGGAGCGCGTACTGACCCAGCTGCGACTGCAGGCGCCCGCGCGAGCCGTTGTGCGTTACGCACCGGCGGCTGGATCCTCACGCGCTGGTGTGCTGCAGCTCAGCGCCGTCACCGACGGCGATCGGCCCGTGACCGCGCAGTCGATACCGGCGGGCGTGTCGGTGCCCACTGGCTCTGTCGTTGAGCTTGGCACGACTCATCCCCCGCGGGGCTCGCGAAGGCGCGCAAACGCGATCTTCCCACGGGCGTTCGGTAGGTATGAGATCGGCGGTGATGATGGGACCCTGACCCTCGAGATCCCCTCGGTCGAGCAATGCGCGGCGATCGACCACCTCGATCTGGCCCAGGCGCGAGCTTGGATCGTGGCCACGCCATTCGTCCTCACCAACGCGGTCCCGCCGCCGGGGTGCCATCAGGGAGGTCCACTCTCCTTGCAGCTGCAGCTTGATCGCCCGCTCGCCGGCCGGGCAGTGCTCCGGTTCCCGCCCTCGCCCCCGAGCGCCGGACTGTTCAAGATCACGACGGGCAGTTGGGGCGAGGCTAGCGATCTACCGAGTAGCCGCGCACTCGCCCTGTACTTCAGTCGAGGCTCCGACTGTGGTCTGCTCGGGGGAGCCACGGTGAGAGAGACCGTCCGCGAGATTCGGATCACGCTCACGGTCGGCGATCTCGGATCTAGCGGTATCTGCCTCGCCGATCTCCGGCAAGACGCAGCTGTCGTCAAGCTCGCCGCGCCGGTCGGGCAGCGCATGGTGGTCGACGACTTCCACGCGGCACTCGGGGGGGTCATCGGAAGGCTCCAGCTGGGCTCCAGCACGATCGTCTGCTGCCTCTCACCCGTGCACGAGATGCCACGACGCGTCCAGCTGCTCGATGCGAGCGGGAACACCGCCGCCGTTCAAGTCGTCAAGCCGGAACGCCGGTTCAGGCTGACCGCGCCCGTTGGCCGCTACACCCTCACGGCCACTGGGTGCTTTCCCCAGCCCGTTACCGTCACCCGAAAGCGCTCGGCGAGGGTCACGGTAATGTGCCCCATCGCTTGAGCTCTCGCCTTGACCTTCGGGAGCGAATTTACTCTTCAGCGCCCCCGGCAGGACTCGAACCTGCGACCCTCGGATTCGAAGTCTCCTAGTAACACAAACCGTTGGCGACTAGCGTTCCAGACGCGATGCCTTGGCGCAGCTGCTCGAAGGACTGACGTACTGCCGCCGCCGGCGACGGTGAACTCTTACCGCATCCGGTCCACGCGATAGTTGACACGGTTAAGCCGACAACGATCCGCGTCCTCATGCCGAGAGCCCCATCACGTTGCTGCATAGCGGACGTATCCGTCGTTGTGGGTGAAGCTGCCATCGCACTGTTCAGTGATCTCGGCGTTGTCCCAGTACCGGTAAGAGGTGCGCTCGTTGTGGGCCTTTCGGAACTTCGGGATGTCGCCGCTCACGAGCACGAGACCGGTCATGACGACCCCTGAGTTCGCGCTCCTGCTGGTCACGAGTGGCCTTGGCGGGCTCGGCGGGCGAGGTAGATTGAGGTGGCGATGGGGGCGAGCAGGAGCAGGACGGCGAGGGCGATCTGTAGGGCCGGAGTGGAGCCGGAGCCGGTGCAGTGCTCTGGCCCGTTGTTGATGCTTTCGCATTGTTGCGTGGCGGCGGCGCCTCCGATGATGGCGAAGACGAAGACGGGGATGAGGCCGCCGGGAAGGATGAAGGTGCCGATGAGCTTGTCGCGGGTGTTCCAAGCGCGCGAGCTCCAGAGCAGGATCACGCCGACGATCCAGCCGATCCCGCCGATAAAGGAGCCGAGCAGCAGCAGGAAGATGGCGGCCCACTCACGCGTGCCGCGCCGGTCGGGGACGAGGGGTTGCTCGGCGTCGAGGATCTCCTCGGGCTGCCCGAGGCGGTCGAGCACCGTGCGGGCGTGAGTGTCGGTGGCGCCCGCGGGGATCGCCTGGGTCAGGTGATCCTCGATCTCTGAGCGCAGCTCGTGGCGGCGGCCGCGAGAAAGCCGACGAGCCTCCTTGTCAAAGCGGTGCATGTAGTCGGCGGCGAGGGGATGCCAGGTGCGACTGGTCATGCGGGCCTCCGGTGGTGAGGATGGAATCGACCGACGTGCGAAAGCGAACCCACTCCTGGGTGAAGGCGTCAAGCGCGGCGCGGCCAGCCGGCGTGAGGCGGTAGTAGCGGCGCGGAGGGCCGGCCGTGGACTCGCGCCACTCGGTCTCGACCACCTGATCACGGCGGATGCGACTCAGCAGCGGATACAGCGTTCCCTCGCTGGTGACCATCCCGTCGGCCTCAGCCAGCGTGCTCACGAGCTCAAACGCGTAACGCTCGCCGTCGCGCAGCAACGCCAGCACGCAGAACTCCAGCACGCCTCGGCGCAGCTGAGCCACGCTCGCCTCCCTGGGTGCCATGCACTACAAGGTAGCTTGCGGAGAGCAACCTGTCAAGGGAGATCGGTAAACCCGCTCCGCCGTATGACCCGCGCGCGCCCAGCCGCCGAACCACGACCCCATCCTGTTCGCGCCCGCCCCTCTCCTGCTCGATGTGGACGAGCTCGGGGTGGTGGGGGGTGTGGGACGTGAGCCGGCAGACTCGCGGCGCGCAGCCGACGAACCCCAGAGCGCCGCCCGCTAGGAGGGAACCCTGTCTGGGAGCGTGTAGGGGATGAGCACCGCGCAAGAGTCGCCGGCATGTTCCCGACCCCGCTGCCCGCTTCTCGCTCTTGCAGGCTGTCCTCAGCGCCTGTTGAGCGCCTGTCCGTCGCCTGAGCGGTTCCGGAGGCGCTCACGATTCGCGTGTTCCGGTGCGGACCTGCAGCGCGCGCGCCCCCAGGCGCGGGAGGTCACGATACTCGAGCCCTTCGGCGAGAGCCGCGCGCCGCCCGGGTCGGGCCCGCGTTGAACGCTTCGAGCAGCACCGTGAGCTCATTGACGTCGTCGACTTTGATCGCCGACGAGCCGCGCGAGCAGCTGCCACGCCCTGACGTCGTCCATCACCGCATCGGTCACGCGGCTGATCAGATCCCGCCCGACCTCAACCCCATAGATCTCCTGCAGATGCAAAGCGATGTCCCGCGTCGAGAGCCCCCGGGAATACAGCGCGAGGATCTTGTCGTCGAACCCCTCAAAGCGCCGCTGGCGCTTGCGAATGATCTTTGGCTCGAAGCCGCCGTTGCGATCACGGGGCGTGTCGATCCGCACCGGACCGTGCTCAGTCGCAAGCGTCTTTGAGGTCGACCCGTTGCGGGTGTTCCCCGCCCCACCAGGCGGCTCCTGATGAGGCTCATAACCCAGATGGTCGGTCAGCTCGACCTCCATCGCTCGCTCCACCAGCCGCTTGGTCAGCTGCGAGAGCAGCCCGCCCTGCCCGGTGATCTCCTCCTCGGTCCGGGCGCCAGCGAGCAGCTCGTCGATCAACCCATCCGGAAGGAGCTCTCGCACCCCTTCGGCGAGCTCCGGCCGCTGGGGGGCACGCGAGCGGCGTGCAGCGCCAGCGGATCGCTCCGCTCGCCCTCCGGGCTCGCTGCGCTCACCGCCAGCGCCAACCGGCTCGACCGTGTTCTCATCCAACTCGACTCTGCTGTTGATTGTCCTGGACATGAGTCTCCTTTCGACTCATGCCTACACAGTTGCTCGGACACACCCGTCTGTCCCGCGTGGGAAGAGGCGTGGACGCAAACGAGCCGGTGGTCAAGCGACGAGTTCCTTGGCCTCGCACGGGCGCGAGCCGTTCCGCTCGCGGTCTGAGCGTGCCCGGCATACTGCGAGAACGATGTTGCGGCATCTCGTCGAGGGGGTTCTTGTCGGTCTGATTGTTGGTCGATGGTGGGCGCTGGGGCTGCCCGTGGCGGTCATGGCCCTCTACTTGGCACAGGGAGCGATCTCAAACTAGTTGGGGGACGGCAGCTTCACCAGCACGCTGTCAGACGGCGGTAGTCTGCTACTCCTAGCGGGCGTTCTCGGGGTTGCGGAAGCCGGAATAGTGCTTGGCGTGTCCATCCGCCGTTTCGCTAGCCGTTTCGCTAGACCCTCATAGCAGCGTCCGTCACCTAGGCGAACGACACCAAGGGCACGCTGGCGGCGCTTGTTCCAAGCCCCTCATCTTCGCGTCGGCGAACTATCGATCCACCCCTGTGTAGCCTCGATGCCCGGCCGGGATGAGGCGAGTTCCGCTTCCAGCTCGGCGCAGGCAGTTGCGCACCAGGTGTGAAGGGGCTCAAGAAACTCTGGGCTCGTGCGCCAACCCTTTAGCAGTCGTCCGCGCTCGGCGTGGGCCCACGGCCAGGCCCCGAGAGTGGACAGGAGCTCGCGTCCGCGTTGCCGGAAAGCACGTGCCTTGCGCGGAATGCCCTTGACCTCATGACCGTAAAGCTCCTGTTGGAAGTGATCGTTCAACGCGAGTGCGCGGCTCACGCCCTCGAGTGGAACCCCGCCGAGGTCAGCCATCACGGCCAACGCCAAGGCGCTCTCGACCTACATGGGCCACGCGAACATCGCCATCACCCTCGACAAGTACGGCCACCTGATGCCCGGCACGAGGCCGAGGCGGCCGGGATGCTCGACGCCTACCTCGCCCGCGCGGCGAACGGCTCCCCCGAGCCAACTGTCGCGCAGACTGTCGCGCAGGCCGCATAAACCGCGCCCTAGAGCCAAATCTGAGCCCCCTGCTCAGATGTAGTACATCGCCGCGCCGGCCTCGCGCGCCTCGCGCTCGACCACGTCGGCGATGGTGGTCGACCCCAGGACCGTCCGGGCGGCGTCGATCGCCTCGGCGAACACTCCGGTGCAATCGGCGCCCAGGGGGCCATCGAGGAGCTCGACGATCTCAAGCACGCTGACCTGGGAAGGCTCGCGCAAAAAGGCATAGCCGCCGTGGACCCCGCGCTGGGAGCGCAGGATGCCCGACCGGCGCAGGACGGCGAAGAGCTGCTCGAGGAACTGCACAGGGACGTCGCGGCGACGGGCAAGCTCGCCGATGGGCACCGGAGCGGGCCCACCCACACGCGCCAGCTCGGCCAGTGCGCGTACGGCGTAGGGCGACTTGGTGGTGATGGAGATCATGGCGGCGCGAGCGAACCGGCGAGCACCAGTCCTGCGGCGATCCTAGGGCACGCGGTCGATGATTCCTGTGACCGCGAGGAAGCCTCCTCGACGACAGAGCGGACGCCTCCCTGACCGCGGGGCGCCGGCCCCTCTACAACCAGCCGCGCTCGGTGGCGATGAGCACCGCTTGGGCGCGATCGACGGCGCCGAGC
>JAABUU010007803.1_pt1 | contig 10875 bp, 10 predicted proteins | sample 5559301 | NCBI WGS metagenome assembly JAABUU01 (sample SAMN10711884, study PRJNA513360) | rock metagenome | isolation source: Antarctica rocks | place: Antarctica: Victoria Land, Richard Nunatak white
AATTAAAATCAAGACAACTTGATTATTTTCTCTGAACTGAATAAGTAAAGAAGCTTAATGAGCTTCATTCTCTTGAATGCTTACACAGTGTGAATTGACTTCAAGATATTTGCTTATGCTTATGTCTCTTAACATCTATTCAAGCCAGATCTCAGTCTTCATACACATTGACATAATTATGTATTCAGTCTCAGTGATTAAGATGATGACAGACTTCTGCTTTTGACTTATTTATGACACTGATTCATCTTTAAGTATGTAGATACACTCTAGAATTAATTTCTGATTCTGCTTGTCTGAAACATAGTTGAAGTCAGAGTATTTAAGCATTACTTGACTCTCATTAAAGCTGTACATGATGCTGAGATTGATGATTGATCTTATATACTGCAGTAATTTCTTAAGTATGTATTCATGATGCTCTGCAGAATTGCTGAGATATTGACTTAATTAATTTAGTGTGAAGATGATGTTTAATTAAGTATAAATTGCTGTATACATTAAACTTTCAATTATCTGTTGATACTGTCTTTAATCTATTCTTTAATCAGTTGAGCTGACAAAATGAAGAACATCATATTTATTAAGTGAAATGCTGATGACTCTGTGCTTATCAGATTGCATGTAAAGATCCTTTAGTATCTTATTTATGTAGTGAATCTGATTCAGGTGCAGAATTCTCATTTTGCAGTTATGTATAACTTAAATGCTGAGAATTTTCTGTGTCTTTCTTAAGTTCTTAACTTTGAACATGTTTGCAAGAGCTTGCTTAAATCAGAGAATGTGTAACAGATTTGCTGAAGTTACAACAATATTGTTTACATAAAGAAGCAGCATAATTCTTTTGATGCTGTGAAGAAGAAGACAGAGATCAGTCTTGCTTTGATGAAAATTTAACTTAAGTAGTTTGATAATACATTGTTCATGTCAGTTCTGTGTGACTTGCTTAAGACCATAAAGGCTGCACAGTATGTGCAGAACATAACTAGATGCAATATTGACTTCAGAAAAAGATGTCATATAGATTGTTTTCTTCAGAAAGAATTCTGTGAAGATGTTATTGACATTCACTTGATGACACTCTAGATTCTTGAGTGCAACAATAGTCAGAAAGACTTGCAGAATGTTAAACTTAATAGTGAGAATAAAGATGTTCTTATAATCAACATTATATGTCTGTGAGAAGTCTCTTGTCACAAGTCTTGTCTTAAGCTTGTTTAAGAATCTGTTAATGTTCAGCTTAAGTTTAAAGACTCATTTACTGATCACAATGTTGATTCTTCTTAGTGACACAGTCTCTTCTTATGTTTCATTTGTCATTAAGACTGTCAGCTTCACATAAATAGCATTCTTTTACATTTCTTCTCAGATTGAGTCTTTCACTGCTTCAGCATAGATAACAGACATCAGAATGTCAGGTCTGATCACAGAGTCTTCTTTGTTTGTAAAGAACACTGTAAGTGTCAGCATAACTCTTAATATTTTGATTAAGAGCTCATTCACATCTTAATCATTGTTGTTGTTGTCTCTCTTTTGTTTTGAGATCTTGATGTGCAGAAAGGTTCTGACTTCTTTAAATGTCATCATCTTAACTTAATTAATGTTGATCTTCTCATCTAATGACTTATCTAGATTGACTGCAGTCAACTTGATCTCATATTGTTTATCTTAAGACTTGTCAGCCTTAACTGTAGTCAAGTTAGGCTGCATCTTACTATTCTAAGTTGTGAATGTCTGATCTGAAGCTGTAATCTTCATAATGATTGACTTCTTCTGTAAATGTTTAACAAATCTTCTATTCAGAAGAACATTTAATGTCTGCTGTTGCAGTTTAAGATCAACAGTGTCTCTCTTCTCACTTTTAGCAAACTTTACAGTGTAATTCTTAATGATATACTTAAAATCTGAAGCTCAAAGCTGATACTGCTTTGTGATTTTCTCAATGTAGCTCATAAAGACTCTTACTTATTCTCAATTCATGAACTTGTTACATCTGTCTTCAGATAATAATTTGAGATCAATGTAGCTGTAGCACTTACATTCTTATATACAGATATAATCAATGAATGACTTCACATCAATGAAAGCTTTCTTAGAAGTTGTCTATTTGCTGTTAATTAAAAGATCAGTTACTGTTCAATTGTAAAGATAAACATCTGTTTATGCTGTCTGCATTCAGAACTTTATTGACAGTTATATCTCTTTAATTATAATGCACACTGAGTTCTCAGTGATTTGAATGATTCTTTTGACAACATCATTCTAAATTGACATGTAGAGCACTGTGTATTGCAGTGTAATGTTAAGAGACTTGCATCAGTTATTTAGAGTAAACTTTAACTTCATTTTATTGTTGCTTTGTACAGCAAGAATCTTTGCATCAATCTGAAGTTCAGTCTTTAGCTGTCATTTTTGCAGTGTTTATAAGATCTCATCACATTGCTTCAGCAGTATTGTTCATATCTTTCAGAAGTGATTATCTACTATCTTCAGAAAGTACTGATATTCATTAAATGACAAGAATAATGAATTACATATGTCAATGAAGACAAGAATGAGAATGTTAGCTTTTCTTTTGCTTACAGTGTAATCTTACTTGTTGATGAATTTGATCAGGGCACAAATCTTATACATGTTCTCATTGTTCTCAACAATGAGAATTGACTTTTCAAGAATTGTCATCTTATGAAGATTACACAACTTCACAGAATCAAGATGAGCAAATTGTTGATGTCAAAGCCTATAAGTCTTGATCTTTTCATTTAATGATGCAGTGTTGACTTCTGAGAAATCAGTCATGTCATTGTGCAGACTTGCATCTGAAGCAGCTGTGAGAAAAGCAGTCTCTGAATGTGATGTATACACTGCAGATATCAAAGCAAATTCATTAAGACTCTTTGCAATATACTTAACTATATAGACTCTGTCTTGCTCTGATATTTCTATTATAGTCTTGCTGTGCTTATCATACATTTAAAGACAGTGTTAATTAAAGCTTTTATGCAGTTTCATTTTGCACATTCACTTTCTTGAAAGAAGATTGACCTCAAGTTCAGACACATAAAGTGTTGAACTCAGTCTTATAGAATTTTCTGACTTAACTTGCATAATGATCACTTCACAATAGTGAGAGTATAAATGTCTCTTTTTAACTCTAATTTGCTGACATCTCATTCATATAAGAAAGTCACTGAAGAGTTAAAGTTGATCAGTTATGTACAAGAAGAATTCAGAATCTGTAATTCATTCAGATTTAAGCATCTTACTGACAGTCTTCTTAAACAGAGCAGCAATTTTATCATTAACTTTCTTTTTTTCATCAAATTCAGAAAAGAAGTCATCATCATCACTGTCATTAACTTCTGTGTTAAAGACTCTGTGTCTCTTTTCTTTTTCTTTGTAGACTGACTTCTAATACAACTTAACTGCAGTCAATCTGTGCAGCTTGATTACAGTTAATCTGCTTGTTTTCTTTTAAGTATTTTGCTTAACATCAGAAAGAAATTCACAATCTTTAATGAAGTGAAAGCTGTTGCAAAGAAAGCACTTAATAAAGTAATAAGAAGAATGATCACTGTCTGAGCTAAATGATCTGCAATAATGTCACTTAATATTAGCTATGCAGTAATTCAATGAACTGCAGTTCTAATTCATTAAACATTAATCTTCTTTCTGTTTGTCTGTTCACAAAACAATGACAGTCTCATCAGTCTTAAACTGTATCTTTTTTTTCTAAAGCTTTTACAGATCTCTCTTGATGTCTGAATTGTTCTGAGTATTGATGACATCACAGATCACAACATACTTGTTCAGCAGCACTTGAAGCAGTGCCTGAAATCATCATTCTAATTTGAACAACTCAGTCATATCAGACTGAGTTGCAGCAATCTTTCTGCTGAGTTTACTCAGATAAATTCATGCTTTTTTAATGAACACATTCTCTGACATCTTATACTCAACAAACTCTGTCAAATATTGTCTCTCAGTCATCTGCAACTTCTTCTTGTATTTGAACTTTAGCACATTTCAAACATTCTTTGCACTGATCTTATTCATCAGATATTCTTGATCATCTGCATTGATGCAGATAATAAATTAATATAAAATCTTTACATCAGTTTTCTGACTTTCAAAGCTGAGATTGTCAAGAAGAAACACAGCTGAGAATCTGTTGATAGAAATGTTGATTGCTGAGATTTCAACAACATTTCATAGATTTTCTTCTATCAGTCATTTTCTCATGAGAATGAATCATTGATTGCAGTTCTTGCAAGTGAGAATTGAGACAGATCATCACTTTATAAAGAAGTTATTGAAGTTCATTGTGATGATAGTTGATATGTAGTATAAGAAGTGAATAAAGTAAAGTAATGATGTATGCATCAAAGATAATGTAAATAAAACAAATAAAAAGCTTTTATACCTCATGTTCTGTGAGACAGTAGTGCTTATTCATCTTAATGACTCATATTAAGCTGCTGATGAACAGTGCTCTTTAAGCAACTGTGAGTGCTTGTTTGTCTATTCAACAAGACACATATTAAGCTGCTGAAAGAACAGTGCTTCTGTGAACAACTGTGAATACTGATTTTTGCTGAGATCAATTCTTCTTGAATCTTCTGAGTTAAACATACTCAGCTACTGAAGATGCTTGTTTGTCTAACAGGCACATATCAAGCTGTCATCACTGTGCTAATTTCACTAAAGTTAAATTTATCATGAACCTTAATAATCAGTAACACTGCTAAAACTGAATTCACTGTGAATCTCAAAAGTCTGCAGACTCAGCTGTTACATACATTAAAAGTATGCACTTTCTCTGAGAAGCTTCTTGCTAATCTGAGCTCATAATTTATTGAAAGAAATGAATACTCATGCTATACTATGTCATCTAGTGAAATCTTTAAACTGTGTTGTCTATGGGCACATCTTGATCAAGAGAGTTACAGAAGAAGTAGAAAGAATGTTGACTACAGTTAACATAAGTAGAGTCTTCATTCAGTCTCTGATGCTAGTTCTACTCTGCTTCATAGAAGCAGCTAGAACATCACTTCTCAACAAAAGAATTTAATGCTTCAATAACTTATTACTGTCTTTACTGCAGTATCTATCTTTCACATTTTTAAAGATCTGATTGTGATTCTTTTAGATCTATTTTCATTCATTGATCTCAAAGAGATTCAATTTGTATCTATAATTACTGTTTTTATAAATAATACTGATCACTTTTTATTTTCATTGATGAATGTGTTCAGAGCTGATGTCAAAATTGATGAGATTCTTATAAGAATCTTAAATATTGTTAAGCAGAGTCTACTGATGATTTCATAATTACTACTTATTGTTGTATATGATGTAAGTGTCACATTCTTATTAATATTGCTGCTGCTATCACTGTTGTCACTATTGTTGCTGTTAATGCTTTTGCTGTAACTGTTAATGTCAATCTCACTGACTTCATCATTAACTGTCTTTAAGAGTGTAACTTCTTTAAGTTTAATAACTAATGTTTAAATTAATATCTGTCATCAAGTCTGCTTAATGTTGCATATCATTTACATATATATTATCTCTTTCTGAAACTCAGAACACTTATTGTTTCATATTTTGTGTAAATCTCTGCAGCTTACACACTTTTTAATGTTGAATTCTAAATTCTTAAAGAAATAATTCTTAAATCTATAACTCTTTACATATATACTGCATTTCTAAGTATCTCTGCATTAAATATTTATATAATCATACTTATGACACTTAAAGTACTTCTAAATGCAACAAGTCTGATCATATAACTCTGTCTTCTTGTACTCAGAGTTTTAAATCAATTCAGTTTAAAATGTTAAATTGATGTGTTCTGCATTTATAAATTTCATCATTGCAAATTTTGTCACTCATTTTAAGCTGCACAGTCATCTTATATAGTTAATTGAAACGTTTTTCTCAACTTTAATCTTATAATTTTCTGTCTATATACATATTATTATAACTTGCTGATCTTTCATTTTAATGCTCTGTATTAATATGCTGTGCACAATGACATCATAAATGATGATGATTATTTTGCTGTCTGCTTTTAAAGATATAATTTATCTAATATTACTCTGTAATGACTCTTTTTCAGTCACTGTAAATGCATACATTATTAAATTATCTGACTTCAATTGCTTGACAGCTGTAATCTTAATAGTAATGATGTTTTGATTTATAATGATGTAAATGTGACTGTTAATGCAGTTGTGTAATGTAACTGATGAGAAAATGCATCAATAATTAATGAAAACAGTGTCAATGAGTTTGATAATAATTCTGCAGTCATTAAATGTAAAAAGATCTGTGATGATGCTTTTTTCTTTAAATGATGATGAAAAGAACACTGCTGTTAAAAATGATGACATATTTACTGTTATTTAAGCTTAAATGTGTGTGTATTTATATTTTATAATGATGAAGAATTGCAATGCAGAGTTTCTGCTGATGAGAATCTTTAAAATATTCTTTGTAACTGTGATGTTGTGTTGTACTGTATTCATAATTCATCATAAAATTTTCAGATCAACTACAATTTAAATTATTTTAAATTAATTTAAAATTCTTTCTATAAAGTTCTAAATAGATCTGACAAAGAATTCAATGTAAATTCATTAAAGAATCTTCTTAAACTTATCTTTCTTAATCTTTAAGTTCATAAAGATCTGAAGTTGAGTTGCTTCATGTTTTAATTGAATGATGTGCTTTGATAAAGAGAAGAATTGCACACTTATTGCTGATCATAAAGATTTTGACATCATGATCTATATCAAGTTATAAAGTGCAATGAAAAGAGTTACTGACTAGATTTTGAGCTTATTTGATGCAGTTCTGATGAAGTTATTCTGAAAATTTGTTTTGAGCTAAAGGAGGTGTTTTTTTTTTTTTTCCGATATCCCAGAGTTCCAGGTAACGCGAGACCTTTCGCTACCTGAATAGGAAAAGCCCACAAATTTCGCGATCGTGATCTTACCCGGCGGTGGGGCCGATCAACGTCGAAAGGGCCGCAAGCTTCCATGGCCAGGAATCCACCCATATCCCGCCAAACTGCCGTCAACATGGGTCAGTCTTCATCGCAAGCAGCTACACAGTTAGTGGACGAGCCCGAAGCAATTGAGAAGCTGGAGAAGCGGAAAAGGAGCAAAAAGCGCAAGGGGAAGAAAGCGGCCGGCTCAGGACGACACGCGGAGCAGGAGGAGGAGGAGGAGATTGCTCAGACGCTCTTGGAGATGAAAGGATCTCAGGCTCGCGAAGATATTGTCAATAGCGACGACAACGATATTGCAGCTGCACATCAGCTTCTTGCAGAGAGCTCACCTGCCGGCCATGGCGCGTCGGCGATGCCCAACGGTGGCCCGGTGCAATCTCAGAAAACGTCTAAAGCGAAGCTGAAAAGCAAGAGGAACAAAAATACACAGAAAGATCAATCCTCGGAGCTGGGGGTTGGGGTGGAGGTTCACAGCTATGTTGAAGACCTGCTCGGAACCAGTTCGCGCGCTGCTGAGAAGCACGTCAATGGATCTCGGAGAGACCCACAAGTTTTTGGCTCTTCGTCCATGGCGGTACCTAGTCTTGATGACATGGATAGCAATGACGAGAACATTGCCCCATACTTGAAAGAGTATGATAGGTTAACCGCTATCGCTGAGCCAACTACGCCAACTTCACACGATGAGGGCGAAACGGACCCTGAGCCTACTGTAAGTTCTAGTCTTATACTGAGAACGGTGTGGACAATCTGCGGTATGCTAATTATCATCCGCTGTCGTAGCAGTCTCAACCTCTGACCAGTTCCATGGGCGAGAAACGCAAGCGCAAAAGACGAAGGGACACTACAGGAGCTGCCACCGCAGTTACAGGCAACGTCAGCGACAGAGTCGTTGCAGGGACCGAGCCTAGTCATGAATCTCCACGACCAGAGCATCAAGCCAATGGGACCATCTCACTCCCTCACCCCGACGCGGGCTCGGGATCGGAACGCGACGCTGTAATGGACTCGATCAATCAACGCCAAGTGTCGCCTGATCTATACAATGTCCCTCTGGATCCTGTGCTTCCCGGTATCGAAGATCCAACTTCTCCGTCTTACAAAGGAAGGTCTAAGCGGGGCAAGAAGCAGCGTAAGCGGGCTAGTGCTGGAAGTGGCGATAGGCAAAGTAATCCATCTGTCTCAAACAATCAAGAGCCGGAGCTCGATCTGGTTCCAGGCGATGGTCTTCCCAGACCCTCCACAAAGGCTTCTTCGAAACGCAAGCGACCTGTACCAGCCGACGATAGCGTTGACCATGACACTATTAGACCGAAGAAGAAGAAGAAGAAGAACAGTACTGACTATAAGACGGCACAAACAAGTAGAGTCGGTCATGGGCTAGTCCTGAACAGAACAGAGGCAGAACCAAAAGTGGGCCCTTTCACGGAAGCCGAAATCGCCAAACTATTTGCATTCCGCGATCAATACTGTGAAGAAAACGACTGTACACAACAGCAATTCATCAAGCAGATTCATGCAAATGCTCACAACAACGTGGTAAATATCCGCTTTTGGAATGAGGTCTCAGAGGTGCTTCCTTCCCGCACGCGGCACGCCCTCCAAAGGGTGTGTCGCCGCCGTTTCCACAACTTCACCAAGCGCGGGACATGGACTGCGGAAGAAGATCAGGAACTGAGGGAGGCGCACAACGAGCACGGCAACAGTTGGAAGGTCATCGGCGAGCAGATCGAGCGGTTGGCGGAGGATTGTCGAGATCGGTGGAGGAATTACCTGAAGGAGAGCGAGTTCCGCAACCGGGATGAGTGGACTGAGAATGAGGTTGATCTTTTGAAAGTGGCAGTGGCGGAGTCTATGGACGCAATGAGGAAGGCTAATCGCGAGCGAAAGAAGCGTCTAGCAGCTAAAGGCCGTACAATCGGACAGCAGAACATGGAAGAGAAGGATGTAATCAACTGGGTCATTGTGAGCGAGAAGCTCGGAGGAGCTCGGAGCAGGCTGCAGTGCTCGTACAAGTGGAAAACTTTGGGGGGAACTGCCAATAACCGCGAGGAGAAACTGAGAAAGGTCGTGCAACTGGGACCGAAGGAGTTGCGCCAGTGGAGAAAGAAGCATGCAGAGAAGATGTATCCGTACATGCTACCTGGCGACAAGTACGAACTTCTCAACGCGTGAGTTGCTCAACACAATTGGCTCTTTTCAAAACTCCGATTGCTTACTCTCATTCCTGCGTAGACTCTCTCACCTCGGCGTCCTCACCGACGACTCCTGCATCCTCTGGACCAAGGTCGGCGACGACTCTTTCCGCTCGGTCTGGACGGGCGCAGCTTGCAAATACGCATACTTCCAGATGAAAGAGACGATTCCCGGCTTCGCAGACGTCATGCCCTTTGACGAAATCATCAACACCCTGAAGGAGCAACTGGAGGAGGAGCATCCGACCGAGTTGGACATGCATTACGTCCCGACCGCCGAGAACGTCGAAAACCCAGGCAAGAAGAGCAAATCAAGCTCAAAGTCGAAGAAGAAGAAGACGAAAAGCCAGAATCTCAGTACCGAAACGGTCGCCGAAAGCGATCTCGACAACCACCACACCAATGTCGCACCAAACGGCGACAATGACGACGAATCCCGCGAACAGTCTCCGACCACCACTCCCGAAGCAGGTGAAGCAGACGATAGCATGGACGAAGTCCCCGACACGCAGACTTCCCCGGAGATGGAGGTAGAGGCAGACGCAGAAATGGAGAGCGACGCCGCCTCGTCCGATGCCCCCGATACAGACGATGACGCGGATAAGCAGAGTACGCCAGAACCGGAGATCGCGGATAGCGATCTGGAGGGACGGACACGGACACGTGTGAGAGAGACCGAGAGTGATGAGGGCGAAGATGAAGATGAAGAGGAAGAGGGAGAGGAAGGTGAAGGTGAAGATGCCGCTGCCGATGTCGATGAGCAGTTGGCTAGTAAGGTGATGCTTTTGCGGGACGCTTAGCCTTGCGCTCTCTCGTTGCCGGCATGGTTTGGAGGGTAGCAGTTGGAGGCGCTGGGTAGGGAGAAGGAGGGCAGCAGATGAGATTCGAAGGGACTCGCTGCAATGCGTTTAGGTGTCGGTCGCTAGCTACTAGTCTGCCATAGCTGTACCTATAGCTAGCTACGTACGGGTAGGAAAAGCGATTGCACGGTTCTTGGCCACCTTTTCCTTTTTTAAATCATGTATGGTCGGTTGCTGATACCTTGTGGGGTGGCACATATCATGCTTCTGAGTTCCGTCGAGAGCACACTGTATAGTACCATTACCAAGCCACTTTCTCTTATGGGGCCTTTCTGAAGTCCGATTAACTCGCCCGGATTCACGCATTCAAGGAGAAGATATACAGGGGCAGCCATCAGGCTGTTCCCTCTGGGATTGGCAGCACGCCGTCTCGGGCGTGCTGTTGAAACAGCTTGAATTGTCAATCTAATGGGATGTTTCAAACTCCGTTTCTGGGATCGAAACGGGCCTGTGATAGACGTAGACTCCAGAACGATACACGTAGACCCTTGATGAACTATGTCGTAGACGCCCCCTTGATCGAGTAGTGATTTTAGGCCTTCCACGCCCTGAACCACGCCTAGCCCACACCTAATGTCTTAGAAACTTGGGTAGAAAAGAGACCTAATGAGAGTTGTCTGCAATCCGTGATGAGGGCGTTTTCTACGACTAGTATATATATCAAAGCCTATGTATATCGCTTTGGGGGTCTACATACATATGTCACGGCCAAATCTGCATTGCTGTGTGGAAGAGAATTGCGACGATGGTGGTGATCCATCTTTCTCGCCATACCACCGGGCTTCGGATGTAAAATGGTACAAAC
>JAABUU010007804.1_pt1 | contig 10875 bp, 5 predicted proteins | sample 5559301 | NCBI WGS metagenome assembly JAABUU01 (sample SAMN10711884, study PRJNA513360) | rock metagenome | isolation source: Antarctica rocks | place: Antarctica: Victoria Land, Richard Nunatak white
CGAAGAAACAGTATGAATCATGCTATGAAACGTCTATCGACTTCATGATCTACTCAGTTCTATCGTTTTGAATAGAGACTCTCAGTTCATATTGATCATGTGACAAAGTCTTTGTAAACGACTGAAGATCAAAGTCAATCTATCAACAGTCTATCATTCAGAGATTGATGATCAGTCGAAACGAGCTAATCAAGATGTTGAACGCAAACTTCGAATCTACTGCAATTATATGCAGAATGACTGAGCTAAATGACTTACAATGATGAAATTCAGTGATAATTTCAATACATTCTCGACTATCTTGATGATCTCTTTCTACTTCAATAAAGACTTTTACTCTTGAATGAGTTTTGATTCAGATACAACTGATTACGAAATGACTCATCAACGTATTGAGACTAGAAAGATCGATGACATTATCATTTGAATGAGCGAACTTCTTATCTTCAATCATCAACAATTGAAAAAGATCAAGCAGATCACTGAAGCTCAGATAAACAAGCATAAACGAGACGTCATCTATGAAGTAGATGATCAAGTTTGATTAGTCTTTGAAAACATCAAAATCACTAGATCATGCAAAGATTTGAAAGACAAGCAGCTCAATCTCTATTCAATCATAGTCAAAGTTGAGATCTTCTATCGTCTTCAGCTATCTAAAAGCATGAAGCATATACATTCAATGTTCAGCTCGAAGTATCTATGATCTTCATCAAATGATTCTTTATTGAAACAACATTCTGAGCTTTCTAGATTGATGATCATTGAAGAGAATGAAGAGCACTGAGAAGTAGACGATATATTGAACTTCAGACAATATAAAGAAAGACTACAATACAAGATCAAATGAATCAAGATAGATCATGACGACGAATGATACTATGTCGATAAAGAAAAATTCAATGACTCGAAGAAAGTTCTGAACAAATTTCACAAGCTATATTCAAATAAGTTGCACTAAATTGAAAACACGATGAATTTTTTGCTTTTATTTCTTTTCTATTCATGCGAACATGAATGTTTGAAGAGAAAGATAATGTTATGAACATGTCTGAATCAATCAGAGTTCAGATTTAACTCTAATCAATTTGATTAAAGCAAGTCATGACGCTATGTCTAGTTTGAATCTAGCGCATTTCTTCAAGTCATTCTCAGCACTTTTTTTCATTTGTTCAGCACTTTCTTCATTCATCTCTTTCATCATTCTTTTAGATAAACACATCTGATCTATTACATCACATCTGTATCGAGTCTAGCGCAGTCTCAAGTCATTATTTATAGAAGAGCTTGCACTCTTTCTCTTCTGTATTCTTAATGTCTTGTTATAGTTATCTCTAAAGAACAATACATACATATCAGTCTTAAGTCTCTTTGATTGAATGATCTAGACATGATTTCAACACTATGAATCTTTTGATTCTATTCTGTGTTCAAATAAAAGTCAGAAGAGTCAAGAGATTTCAATTCAACGTAATTTGAATGATGTTAAAATGTTGTGTAAGCAGAAAAGTCAATTGTGCAAAGTTTTTATCTACGTGACAGCATCTCTTCTAACAGTCACAATCAATCTACAAAGAAGATTAATGACATGTCAATGTCAGTAAGAGATGAAAAGATATTTAGTGAAAAAGTCAATGTCAGTATGAAAGTCATAACTACAAGTGATTGAAGAATTTGCAACTCATTAATTACGTCAATATACTGAAACATCTTCATCACATCAACAATGTTATCAAGTAATTGATGAAAAAATATCAGATAAAATAGTCAATCTTAGTCTGAGAGTTGTGATTACAATGCTTGAAGAAGTAGTGACTTGTTGATCACGCTGATATATTGAGAAAGCTTGAGTTCATCTTCTTTACTTGACATTAAGTCATACATTTATCTACATGAAAAATTGAGAGAGCAGAAGAACAATCAGAACGCATTCTCTTTTATTGATCAGAGTCAATCATTGAACAATTGCAATTGCATATTTATATTAACAATTCATTCAACGTTTACATGACATAAGTCAAATCAAAAGAAGAAAAGAATTATTTAATACAATCATACTTTATCTTCTTATTATATGCATCTTTCTTTCATCAAGTATTTCTCTGCTCAATGAATGATAATCATTAAGCAAGAGAACGCAGTTTTTGACACTACAATCATGAGCATCATGAATGCAACAAAATTGACTTCGCGATCAAAGATTGAAGATTGAAGCATCGTTGTATGAGATATCATTAATGAAGAGTAAAGCAAAAATGATGCATCATAATTAAGTAATACAAACACTCATCAAGAGTTTACTTGAGCATCACACGCTGAATAGAAGCTATAGATGCAAACTTGATACATAGTTTCATAATCATTGTTTTGATGATGTGAAGTCATCATATAAATGATGAGTGATTTTCTCTTTTAAAGAGTTTTGTTCACTTGATATAAATAGCATAAAGTCTCTTATAAGTTGAGTTTAAATCAATGTTATAAGAATGTATGAATTCAAATTAAATTAAATCAAAATTATATTACTTGAACTAAATATAAAACAATACATCAGATAATATACAAGATGAAAGATAAGAAGTGAAAGAAAAGAGCGAGAATTCAACTTTTATATACATGAATTAAGTAATGTCAGAATTGAGCAGCAGTTTTATGATTTAAGATTGCAAAGACATGAAACAGATTTTGATGTGAATAGACTAAAATGATGATGACTAAATTAATGACTTAGTTCAATGAATTAAGACTTTTTAAAATATTGATGATACTAGATCAATTTGATGACATGCTTTATGCTTTAGATTAAAATGATGATCTGACATCATGACATCTGCTGTGCATCACATTGTCAAATGCATTCTTTTCATTCAAACTCAGCAATGAAACTACTCTTTTTCTCATGTCACTTTACACAGTATATATCTTTTTTATAATTAATTGCAAAGTCATATTTATTGATCTGTGCTTGTAAACTTTCATCTGAGTATTTAATATTAAGTTGCAAACTTTTACTGCATTTTGCAGATTTTTGCATATGATGAATTTTAATATTTTACTCAGTATGTTAAATAACACAATTAATTTATATATTTTTGCATTGAAGTAATCTTTCTTGTTTAACTTTTACATCACTATTGTGACTGCGCTCTTGAACTGAGTTAACTGTATTCTTTTCTATAAACATCTTTCTGTTATAAGTTTGCATAAAGCGAATCATATGAGTGTATTTTAACTAGAAGTTCAAAGCTGAAGAAGAAAAAAGATGCAACATGTCATGAGTTTTACTCATGAAAACACGTTAGATTGCTAGCATGTCAACATCAGTTCTATACTAGTTTATGATAGTCTGACATGATTTATGTTAGATTAACTTGAAGTGCATGATCACAACATTACTTTTCTTCTTCATTTAGCAATGTTCTCATTACTGTAGTTCAATCAATCTTTCTTAAGTTGATTTTGTTAAGCTCATGCCTAGAATCTAATCACACTGCAGCGAGATAGTGCGTAGCTGAATAGAATGTTTGATCAATAGAGATAGCTCTAACTAGAAAACTAAGAATACAGAAGAAAGAAGACAGTTTCGAGCTGTATCTATAGTAGAATGAACAAAGAAGCGAAGTAGTCAATTTGCTAAAGCTCAAATAAATGAAATGTTTCAGCATATTTCGATTCAAAACATCGTTGTTTCTTGTTCACATATCGAAATTTCTAGAGTCTATTGACTAAATTCTATTCAATGTCGACACGCTTCGTAACATTACTCTCTTCTCTTTAAAAGTCATGTCTCTATGACTTGTAGTGTAGCTCATAGCGACAGCGACTAGAGAGTTCAAATGTCAGCCTTTCTACCAATCTTTCTATTGATCTTTCAGATCATTGAAATGTCTATTGTAGTTGACTCACTATGTAGAAAATTGACTAGCTCATCGAAGAGAACAATTCTGATCATGTCATTGAAGCAGACTCACTAGTTGACACAGAAACACGAGGTAGATCGATTCACTGATAGATGAAGCGATGTGAGTAGATAGATCATTGCATTGGCGAAGAGTGTCATTGAAGCAGACTCACTAGTCGACTTGCTCATTAAAGAGATTAATTCTCATCGACTTGTCTTTGTAGCAGACTCACTAAATTGATCTTGATTTGAATTGAGTTGAATTGAATTTGATGACACAGATTATTTTGACTCGACTGATTCACGAGCTTTTTGAAGAGAGAAGAATTTGTGATTCTCTAGCAATCAACGATCATATGTTCTCGTTGATTCTATTGATCGAGTGAATTGATGCTACTGAATGAGCGATAGATTCTCTAGCAATTCAACAGTCTCATCATTGATTTTATTGACTCTCTGATGTTGTTCTTGTCTTTCAAGATTGAATCATCAGATAAACAAATCTTTAGACTCGATTCGTCCGTACAAGTAGCTTGAATGAATAATGAAATCGATATCATGTGATAAACGAATTCTTAGTTTAATGTTGAACTTGTGTCTAGAATTTAATCACACTGCAGCGAGATAGTGCGTAGCTGAATAGAATGTTTGATCAATAGAGATAGCTCTAACTAGAAAACTAAGAATACAGAAGAAAGAAGACAGTTTCGAGCTGTATCTATAGTAGAATGAACAAAGAAGCGAAGTAGTCGATTTGCTAGAGCTCAAATAGATGAAATGTTTCAGCATATTTCAATTTGAAACATCATTGTTTCTTGTTCACATATTGAAATTTCTAGAGTCTATTAACTAGATTCTATTCAATGTCGACATGCTTTCTAACAGATTTCTATCTTGACTTGTTCAAATATCATTCATGAAAGTCATTTATGATCTTTAAATATTCTTCAAATTCACTTTCATCAACGTTATATCAATGTAGATTGACGTTGTATTCTTTTCAATTAACATGATATTGTAGTCGTTTATCTCGTTTATAGTGTCTGAAGTTTAGTATGTTCTTCATCTTTCATTCATCTTTATCATCAATCACTATAGAATCAGACAATTCATTTTATTGTTCATTCAGCAAGTTTTTTGAATCTAGTTGCAGTAGATTTGATGCAAACTCTGAATGTATCTTCATAATTGATGATAGTTTCAATTGATAAACATGTTTAATCTTGATCAGAATCTTGAAAAGTTCTAGCATTTTATCATTTAGCTTCTTTAATGATCATAAGATCATTATATTTCTAGAATTCAGAAACATTATGTCATTTATCTTGTAAATCATTTTCTTTCAATGCTTATCAGTCTGTTTCTTCATTGTGACTCTGACTTTTATCAAGACTTGCTTAATCAATGCTAATGATTATTTCATGTGTTCAAATATATTCTTTGCTTTGTCTGCTTTGATTCTAGCTCAAGTGATCTCATATTCAATTGAAATCAAATCGAAGCTCATATGAGAATGAAAGCTTTTATTTAGAAAGAATGTTAACTGTTCAATTGATGACAAAATAGCATTGTTATTGACGAATTTGATCATGAATAATCGAATAAATCAATCATCTTGCATATATGAGCAGTAGTTTTGTAAATATTATTCTACATTCTGATTCACTCTTTCTGTCTGATCATTAATCTGAGAATGATAATTGATGAATAGTTTCATCTTGATGTTTAGTCTTAAACATAAAGACTTTCAAACAATCAATATGAATTATGAATCATGATTGAACATTATTGATCTTGATAGTTCATGAGTTCTGAAAATTTATATCAACAGTAGTTTGACTGTTTATTCTGCGAAGATTTCTTCGTCATCTGATCAACATGATATATAGTGTCGTTTCTTAAACAATCAATCTATGACTGTCAGAATCGCGTTGCTTTCATCACTTTCTGATAGATCAATAATAAAGTTTAATAATATATTCTATCATTGCTGCTTAAGTATGAGCAATGACTTCAGCAGTTCATTGATTTGATCTTTCAATGCTTTTGATTTATGATAAACGTAACAGTTTCAAATGTAGCGCTTGATTATTGTTCTTATCTTCGATCAGCAATATGATCATTTCAACAAGTTTAATGTTCAATTCATGTCAGAGTGATCATTGATCAAAAGATCATGTGCTTTTCTTATTAATAGTACGATTATTGACTGAAAAACTCATAGTTTATCATCTTTTCAGAGTACTTCATCAAGTACTTTGCAATTGTCTAAATTAATATCTTGACAAGTCTTTCTATTCTGTTTCATGATTATTTAATTATTAAAGCACAGTTGATTTGTTTGATTTTCAACTATAATTTGATTCTGAATAGAAATCATCTCTTTGATTGAATTTTGATTAACTTTTGATTCAAGTTTCAAATCTGAGTCAGATTCTAAGTCAGATCTGAGCAAGATTTAAGTCAGATCTTGATCAACTTTCTGATCATTTTCTATTAACTGAAGTTCAAATCTATCTTCTAACAATAACATTTGATGCTAATATAACTTATGATCATCATTTACTTCAACTGACTTAACATCTGACATTCTGATCAGCATGTTGACTTTCAGATTCTGTTTTTTCGACTGATATATGATCTTGAAGTTATATTCAGATAACTTCTCAGCTCATTTAGCTTGTCATCTGATCAGTATTTTGATGATCATGAAGTACTTCAAATTCAGATGATTGATGAAGATCTTGATTAAAATATTCATACATTTCAATTTGAAGCATTAATGCTTCAAGCAGCGAATGATGATCAGCAGTTTCTTGTCATAAATCTCGTAGTTGCATTTTGCAAGAATTATGTTCTTACTATAAAAGATCATTGAATGTAGAATGTCTTCATCATCATATTGAGATAATACTTTGTCGTTGACATAGTTTGAGAAGTCAGTTTTCAGAATAACTTCTCTGATTAAGTCAAAATGCTTCAGAATGAAAGCTGTCATTACTTATTGCTTCAGTTCTTCAAAGATCATCTGATAAATCTTTGTTCATTTAAAAAGATGATTTTTTTGAATTAACTTTATCATAAGTTGAGCAATCTTTGAAAAGTTCTTTATGAATCATTGATAGAAATTGCAAAAGTTAATAAAAATCTGCATGTGAATCAATGATCAAGACACTTTTCAATCTCAAATCATATTTACTTTTCATGAATTCATTTGCAAATCATTGATGAATATTAGTAATTCAAGAAATGAGATTTTCTGAATCTTGAATTTGCACTTGTTAATGTTTATTTGTAAATCAACTTCACGAAGCTTTTCTAGCACTTCTTTCACATGAATTCTATGTTCTTTCAATGTTTTACTGTAAATAAGAATATTATTCAAGTATATCTGACAGAATTTATGCAGACAGTTGAACAACACATCGTTGATATAGTGCTGAAAGAAAGCAGATTCATTGATTAATTTAAAGAGCATTACTTTATACTTGTAAATGTTAAAGAAAGTAATAAAAGTAGTTAAATCTTTGCTTTCTGAACTCATGCGCAGTCTATTGAGCATGATGATAATGTTAAGTCAAATCAGATACTTACTGTCTTGAATTCAAGCTAGTACTTCGTTTATTAAGAGTATTGAATAACAATCTCTTTTAATCAGAGCATTCAGTTTTCAATAGTTTATGCAAAAGCAAAGATTATTGTCTTTCTTTTTGACAAACAGTATTAATGAAGCAAAAGAAGCTTTGCTGAGTATGATGAACTTCTTCTTTAAATTCTCTTTTAGATACTTTTTGATCTTCTGCAACTTGTAGCTTGACATAAAATACAATTAATTTCTAAAAGATTGACTCTCTTCTTTTAGTTCAATCTTATGATCATATGATCAATGCAAAAGCAACTGCGTTGTCTTTTCTTTATCAAAAACATTCAGAAAGTCATGATAAACTATCAAAAGCTTTTTCTTTAGTTCATTTAATGACATGACAAAGATCATTTCATTCAGTTTCGTGAAATTTTTAACTGAGCTAAGTGCTTTGTTGATTTCACTAATGATCAAAAAAAAGATTTTGATCTTCTTATTCTTGACTAGAATTTGATATACAATGACTTTGATCATGATAATATTGATGAGTCTCTTTGTATCAGTTGACTGAAAGAAGCAAAGTTGATCAAGATCAACTTAAGTGCTTTGCTTTGCTATGAAAGCAGATTTAATGAATCTATTCACTGATTTCTGATTTATGAGTTTCTTCAAGATGATCATTGATGTAACAATCAAGTTCAAGTTCTTTCATTTCATTTTGCAAATTTCATTTGATTCAGATTTGTAAAATGCTGATTGACTGCTTGCTTTTGAAACAATAGATTTCAATGTTCAAATCTTCAATAATGATATTAATTAATTATTTGCAGAATTTAACATTTGATTTCTTTTCAATTAAAGATTTTCAATGATTATCTTGTGCTGATTTAAATGAGTTATTATTATGAGTGTATCAAGACTGAACAAGACTGAAGCTTTAATCAATTTGCAATGCACATTAGCAAGTATTCTGTGTAATGATTAAAACTAGTCAATGATTTAGTTGAAATCTGATCGAGATCTGACTCAGATTTGACTCAAATATGACTCAGCATCTTTTTTCTTTTCTAGCATCTTTTAATCAGCTTCTATTATCTTCTAGATAAACACACTTCTTTGTGTTATGAATGATCAACAGATTTCTATGATAAACACATTTCTTTGTGTTGCAAACATTTTTCAAATTAACATTTTTCTTATGTTTCAACACGTTTTCTTTGAGACTAGCGTCAATCTGAGTAACTACTATATAGAGCGTGTTCTTTTTGTTTTTTGTATCTTCTTTCTTCTATATTTTTAAAGTCTTAGTTATAACTATCTTTATTGATCAAACATTCTAGTCACGCATGCACTTTAATTAGTTTCTAGACATGATCTCAACATTACTTTAAGAATTCATTAATCACATGATATTGATCTTTATACTCATTCAAATTCACTTGACTGACAATGAAATGAATATAAAGAAATTTGTGTATCTGATGATTGATGACATTGAAAGACAGAACAACATCAAGAAATCAATAAAATCAACAAGAATATATAATTGTGTGATTGCTAGAGAATCTATCGCTCAGTCAGTAGCATCAGTTCAAATCGATTAATAGAATCAATGATAAAGAATCTTCATTGATTGCTTGAGAATCACAAAAAATTTCTCAAATCAGCAACATTCTTCTTTGAAAACTAAACACTTTAACAAATGATCTCACTATCTACTGTTGAGCATCATCATTTGCTTGATCATTAAAATCTTCATCATAATTTGATCATTTGTGAATATTCAACTCAATCTTTTCAAGAGTAATCAAAGCTTTGATTCAGTCATTTATCTTGAGTTATGTTCTCATTTATCAAAATTTCTTAAAACTGACTTCATATGAAAACATCATCAATTCTTGCCTCATTCTCAAGCATTTGATGAATTTCTGAAAGTCTTTATCTTCTGAGATATCAAAAATGTAAAGCAGCTACAACATTGAATTAAACAAGACTCAGAAGTTTTTCTAAAAGATTTAAACAATCTTTGAACTTAATGAGATCTAAATGTAGAAGTTTGTGAGTTATTTGATAAAATACTGCAGATATGAAAGACTCATTTTGAAGAAATTGATTAAACAAAAGAATGATTAAATTTAAATCTTAAAAAGCTTCAAGATCAAATGATGAAACTACAACATTGACTGCAATTGACTAAAGAAAATACTTTTATTTCTTTCATCATGTTCAATTCATTCAAGCAATTTCAAAAGCTTTGAAATTTATCTTTATTTACTGATGAAACAGAATCTTTCTGAGATGATTGACAAGAAAAGATTCGTGACAAGCTAAAAATCAACGTTAATCATTTCAATATTGATAAAGCTCTACTGATTTATATTCACTTCAGAATCAATGAAAACGCAGTCAAAGTTACTTTAACTTGACATTAACATGATTCATTGAATCTTTATAAAATGATCAATGATTTGTTAAATGAACTTGCTCAGCTATATGATGATTTCAACAAAGAGATTAACTTTCAAAGAAAATATGCTAATTTTATTCAAGAAAAGAGCAAATTCAGCAACTTTTATTTAATATTTTAACGTCTATTCTTTTATTTAAAGTATCATGAAAAGCAATTGATTGTTGATTTACAAGACAAGATAGTTTATCATCTTCATGCAGCTTGAAGTAGTCAGCTGATTCAGTCAGAATCTTTCAATGAAATTCGTAGTTATTTGATTCATTTGAACAATGAGCATCAAGTCATGAATGACATCAAAGAAAAGAAATTCTTGATCAAAATCAGAAAGTAAGTCATCTTTGCTGAGAAATGAGATTCATTGAACTCTTATAGAAAGATTGAAGTCACTACACTCGTCAATCATTCAAAGTCGTGTGACGTGATTTTAACTAGCGTCAAAGACATTAATTTACAAGCTGAAATTTGTTTCATTTGTCACAAATCAGATCATACTTCTAGAGAGTGTTTTGATTAATCGAGAGTCAATGCATTAAAAAATGATGAGTTTAATCAATTTACATCAAACTCTGAGTTTAATTCTGATTCAAAAAACTAACTATCTCTTTTAAAATCATTAAAGAGATAGAAATCATATTTTTGTACAGTCAAATCAAAGTTTTATTGAAAGAAAACTATTTTAAAAAGTTATTTCTGATCAATGTTTCTCTTATTTCTCAGAGCAATTCTTTCAATCTTCGCTCTTTGATAGATAGTGATTTCGTCATCTACATGCTAATACATGACAAGCTATTCAATAAAGTGTGTCAGAAACTTGAAATACAATTTATATTGCTAGCAAAAAAGAAGTTAATACAAGACTATAATGAGAAGTTAGTTAGAAAAACTATTACTCATAAGATTCTACTTAATCTTACAATTGAA
>JAABUU010007809.1_pt1 | contig 10871 bp, 5 predicted proteins | sample 5559301 | NCBI WGS metagenome assembly JAABUU01 (sample SAMN10711884, study PRJNA513360) | rock metagenome | isolation source: Antarctica rocks | place: Antarctica: Victoria Land, Richard Nunatak white
CGGGACGCCCACTGGGGGCCAAGGATTCCTACAAGCGGACACCCTATCACAAGAAGACGAACGATGCACTGAAGGATGCCCCGTTGCCCCTGGCTGCCTAGCACGAATTTACCAGCACCTACTTAGCAGGTCTTGCGGTAGGGTGAAAGAGACTTTCACTGTTTTCATGCCCTAATCTTCCTATGGTATGATCAGCCGCGCAAGTCGGTATCTGAACGTTCGCGCCTGACCGTGGCAGGAACCTTGCAGGGAGACTATGATCGGGAGCCCTCGCGGGGCGCCTGGCATCGGCGCACTCGCCGATGCGATGATAGAACAGGTGAGGAGAAAGCACATGGCCAAGACATTCGGACAGATGGTGGGCGAAGCGCGCCAGGAGGTCACGGCGATCAGTCCGCAAGAGGCGCAAAAGCGCATGCAGGGTGATCCCAACACGCTCGTCGTCGACGTGCGTGAGCCCAACGATCCCAGCCGCCAGAGCGTCGGCGACATCCCCGGCTCCAAAGATGTCCCGCTCGGTGTGCTCGCCATTAAAGCCGACCAGGAGCTGCCCGAGAGCTTCCGCGACCAGGACCTGCAGGACCGCTCTCGTCCGATCATTACCACCTGCCAGGGCGGAGGACAGGCGGCGCTCGCCGCCAAGACGCTCAAGGACATGGGCTTCACCAACGTGTCGATGGTCGAGGGCGGGACCACCGCCTGGAAGGACGCCGGCCTGCCCACCGAGCAGCCTACGTTGTAGTAGCTTCTACCCGGCGCCGCCAATGGCCTCGATCACCTTGCCCGTGCCGCCGCAGGTCGGACACTCACCGCCCTCGCGGCGACTCGAGCCGCCGCAGCCGGGGCAGCTATCAGTCTTTGTCCGCCTGAGCCGGCGTGTACAGGATCGGAGACGCGGTGCTCTGCGCGTCGTGCAAGATGAGGTATTTGTCGACAGCACTGCAAAAGTGGCTGGGCGTTCCATAAAAGGGTTCATCCACGTATCCGGCTGCTGTGTACTCCCCGCACTATCGTGAGGGGTCACTGCCGTTGACGGGGTCGCCGCTCGCGTAGAGGTACGCCTGCCCCGTCTGCTGCTCCAGGGGATCGCGCGTGAGGAACTGCCCCGTCGCCGGATTGTAGGTGCGCGCCCGCAGGTTTTGCAGCCCTGTCGCGGCGTCCTGCAACTCGCCGTCGTAGCCGAACGTCGGCGGCGTCGCCCCCTCGGGCGTTCCGTAGGGGTCATAGTTGACCGTGAGGCTGGCGTTGGCCCCGTCGTCGGTGGTGTAGCGCACGCTGCCTTGCAGGTCTGGCATGTACCACGTCCGCGCTGTTCCGCCGCTCGGCAGCGACGCCAGCCGCTCGGCCCCGTCCCCGTACAGATAATCAGTGACGGTCGGCGTGCCCGTCCCCGTCGCCGTCTGCAACACCTGGCTCTGACCGGCGGCGAGGTCCTGCGTGTAGCGCGTGGGCGTCCCGTTGACCGTTTGGGTGACCAGCACGCCGTCCCCGTTGTAGCCGTACCCCTCCGTCGTCCCCGCCCCCGCTAGCGCCGTCAGCCGGTCCAGCGCGTCGTAGCTGTACGCGCTGGCGCCATCGGAGAGTAGGTTGCCCGCCGCGTCGTAGCCGTACGCGCTGGTCCCCTGCGGCGTCGTGGCGGTGATGACCTGGTTGGCCGCGTCATACGTGACCTGCTGTTGTACGACGCCGTTGACCGTCTCCAGGGTGCGGTTGCTGGCGAGGTCGTAGCCGTAGTGGTAGGTCGAGCCGGGGCATTCCACCGCGTCGGTCAAGCGCTGCACCCCGTCGTAGGCGTACGTGATGACGCGCGTCGCCCCGATCTTCGCCGCGAACGCGTCGTTGCCCCCGCCCCCCGCCCCCGGCTGCAACCCACCCGTCGTGGTGATGAACGTCGTCGAGCTGGTCCGCCCCGTCACGTACGCGTTCCCCGCGCAGTCCAGCGCCGCCCCGTACCCGTAGTCCTGCCCGTTGCCCCCTAAGTACGTGCTGTAGAGCAGCGAGGCCGTCCCGCTCAGCGTCGTGTCCACCTCCGCCACGAATGCGTCGATGCCCCCATCAGCGTAGACGAATTGCGGCGCGTTCGCCGTGACCGGGAAGTTGACCGCCGCCTGCCCCGTCACCACCGCTTTGCCGCTGTTGCCCACGGCGATCGCGTCGCCGAAGTCGTCGCCGCCCCCGCCCAGGAACGTCCCGTAGGCCAGCGCGTCGCCCCCCGGCGTCAGCTTATCTACGAACACGTCGAAGCTGCCGTGATTCGTGGGCTGGTAGGCGTTCGTGGTGGGGAAGTCACCCGAGTTGTTCCGCCCCGTCACGTAGGCGCTACCCTGGCTGTCCACCGCGATGGCCGTGCCCAGGTCGTCGCTGCCCCCGCCCAGGTAGGTGCTGTAGACCAGCGCGCTCCCCGCCACGTTGAGCTTGGCCGCGAACGCCTCGTTGTTGCCATGGTCGACCGCCTGGAAGGCGTGGATCGTCGGGAAGTCGGCCGAGGTGGTGGCGCCGGTCAGATAGGCGTTCCCGCCCCCGTCGACGGCGACGCCGGTCGCCACGTCGCCCCCCGTCCCCCCAAAGTACGTGCTATAGACCAGCGCGCCACCCGGCGAGAGCTTGGTCACAAAGGCGTCGTACCCGCCACCGTGGGAGGCTGGTTGCAGCGCCCCCGTGGTGGTGAGGTAGTCACTCGAACTGGTCTGCCCTGCGATGTAGGCGTCGCCCTGGCTATCGAGCGCGAGGGCGTTGCCGCGGTCGTCGCTGCTCCCGCTCAGGTACGTGCTGTAGACCAGCGCGCCCCCGTCCTCGCTCAAGGCCGTGGCGAAGGCGTCGTTGCCTCCGCCCCGCCCCGTCCGTTGCACCGCGCCGGCCGTCGTGGGGAAGTCCAGCGAGGTGGTGTACCCCGTGACATAGGCCCGGCCCCGCGCGTCGACGGCCACACCGCTCCCCGTGTCGGCGTTGGACCCTCCCAGGTAGGTGCTGTACACGACGGCCGACCCGCTTGGATTGAGCTTGGTGACGAAGACGTCGCCGTTGCCGTTGACCAAAGACGGCGAGTAGGCGTTGGTCGTGGTGATGTAGTTGGTCGAGGCGGTCTGTCCCACCAGGTAGGCGTCGCCCTGGTGGTCCACCGCGATGGCATTGCCCGACTCCGCCCCGTTTCCGCCCAGGTAGGTGCTGTAGCCGAGCACCGGGTCGATCACCAGCGGCCGCGTGTGGTCGTACGCGCCCACGACGAAGCCAACCGTGGTCGGCCCGGTGAGCGCGTAGCGGACGGCGATGGGCTGGCGCCGGCCCGCGATATCCTGGTATGCGGCTGGGGCGGCCTGCGTCAGATCGCCCAGCGCCGTCCGCAACGTCAGGGTCCCTTGCCCGTCTAGGTCCACGCCCCGCACACCGTCAATGCCCAGCCGGATGACGCCCGGAGCGGTCCCCGGCGCGAGGTGGTAGTCGTACTCGAGCGCCCCCTGCGTACCGTGGTACACGAGGTCGACGCCGGGGTAGACGGCAGTGGCGGAGACGGCGGCGTAGGTGGCGATCCCGCTGTGCCAGCCCCCGGACGTCGTGCCCGTGAAGTAGTTGGCGGCGCCGGGGAGCCGCTCCTGCCCGACGAGCGTCGCCGCATGCGCGCCGATCAGGCGCAGGCGCACCGCCGTTTCCTCCATAGCCGCGCGCGCCACGGTCGCGCTCACAGATCGAGCGGCGCCGAGCGGGGCGGTGGCGGTGAGCGGGGCGCGTGGCCGCAACAGGACCAGCGTGGCGTCGCCCCCCGTGAGGAACAGGCCGTAACCGCGGCCGCGCGCCAGGAAGGCGACCCGCTTGTCCGTCTGGCCCACGTTGGGCTCGAAGTGCAGCGGCAGGCCGTTGTAGGCCGTCAATAGGGCGGCGGTCCGTCCCGCATCGCTTGCCGTGGCTGCGGTCGGCGACGTGGCGCGCCCGGTTCGCGGCACCGCTCCCCTCAGGCGTGCGGGCGTGCGGCGCGACGTTGGCGCGGCCAACGCGAGATGCGGCGCCGGGCCGGACGCGGTGGTAAAGATGACTTCGATGCCGCCCACGCTGGCCGCGCCCGTCACACCGGTGAACTGCACGTATAGATTCCCGCCCCCGTCGGCCGTCGCTGAGAACGCTTCGACGAGCGCCGTATTGGCCGCTCCCGCCGTGGCGGCGATGTCGAAGTTCGTCAGCACCTGCGTGTTGTTGATTGCAACGTTGAACTGGCGCTGCCCTGCCGCCGTATAGTCAATTTCAGCGACGTGCAGGCGCACCGCGTAGGTCCCGTTCGCCGTGAGGTTGCGCACGCTATAGGTGAAGTTGCTGCCCGTACGCTCGCTCTGGTAGACCGCCGGCGGCGCGGGATTGACCACGCCGCTCGTGTCGATCGCGCGCGTCGTCGTCGAGATCGCACCGCCGCTGTAGCCGTTATCGGCGGCGAAGGGGCCGGAGGCGGCGCCTCCCGCGTCGATCGCCATGTCCTGCGTCGTCGGGTTGAGCCCGACCGTTTCGGTGACCACGGTGCGCTGGCCCAGCCGGTCCACGCTCGCCTGGAACTCGCTCTGGTTGACACCTGTCACGGTCGTGCGCTGATCCAGCAGGCGATCCGCTCCGTTATAGCCGTAGGTTGTCACCGCCCCGCTGGCCCGCGTCACCTGTTGTAGCCGCCCGGCCGGGTCATAGCTGTAGCCGGCCAGTGGGACGCCGCCCTGGGTCACGCGCTGCAGCTCGCCGGCGCGGTCATAGGTGTAGCCCAGCGTCAGGCCGTCGGGGTAGGTCAGGCCGGTGCGCTGCCCGTTGGCGTCATAGCCGTAGCCGATCGTGCCCGTTCCCGGCGCGGTGATGGCCGTGGTGCGCCCCACCGCGTCGTAGCTGAAGGCGGTCGTCCCTGTCGCGTCGGACAAGCTCGTGCGCTGGCCCAGCGCGTCGTATTGTGCGTGGATCGGCGCGGGCAGGTTTTGCGCCGTGGTCCCGGCCAGGCGGTTCAGCCCGTCGTAGCTGTAGGAGAGGTCGTCGGCCGTGCCGCGCGGGTCGTGCTGGACGGTGACGCGGCCGCCCTGGTCGTAGGCGCGCGTCGTGGCCCGCCCCAGCGCGTCGGTCGCCGCCGTCTGCTCGTCGGCCGCGTCGAACGCGAAGTGGCGCATATGCCCATTGGGGTCCGTGATGGCGACACGGTGGCCGGCGCGGTCGTATTGGTCCTGTGTGGTCACGTTGCAGTCCGTCGCGCCCGTCATGCAGATGGCCTGGACGTTCTGTTGCACGAACGTCTGCTGGTCAAGTAGGTCGTAGCCGTCGGCCGTGACGTGCCTGGCGGCGTCGACGGTCTGCGTCCGGCGGCCGCCGAGATCGTAGATGGTGCGCGTGGTCAGGTCCTGGTCGGCCGGTGTGCTCGCCGTGACGACCCCTGTGACGTAGTTCTGGATCGTGGTCACGGTGCGGCCGACGCCATCAGTCAGGTAGACGGTGAGCCGTCCGTCCGGCGTCGCGCTCCAGCGCTCGGCGCCGGTCCCGTCATAGCCCGTGCGCGTGACGCGGCCCACGGCGTCGGTCACCGCGACGGTCTGCCCCAGGGCGTTGTAGCCGTCGCTCGTGGCCGCGCCGGTGGCGTCGGTCTCGCCGCTGACGCGGCCCAGCGCGTCGTAGGTCGTGGCCGTCCCCACGTTGGTGTCGCTGTTCACGGCCCCGCCCACCACATAGTTCTGGGTGATGGCGACCGTCTGGCCCAGCCCGTCGTAGGCGCTGTGGGTCACATGCCCCAACGCGTCGACGGACTCGAAGGCGCGGCCCAGCGCGTCGTAGCGGGTCCCGCTGGGCACGTTGCGGTCAGGGATACCAGGGTTAAATGATGCGCATACGGCGACGGTCGGATTGACCGGGGTCCCGCCCCCGTCGGCGCAGTTCTGGGTCGTCGTCGTCGCGCGCCCCAACGCGTCGTAGCCCGTGGCCGTCCAGCGTCCCAGCGCGTCGCGCTGACCCACGGGCTGGGTCAGGCCGTTGTAGGCGGTCACGCTCATGCGATTGACGTCGGTCCGCCCCGCGTCGGCCGGGTTGGTGTCCAGATTGACCGTCGTGGTGACGAGCCGGCCCAGCGTGTTGTAGCCATACTGCGTGACACGGTCGGTGATCGGCGCGCTGGCCGCGAACTGTCCCGTGACGTAATTGTCGATCGCCCCCGCCGTGCTTCCGTCGGCGTTGTAGCGCGTGACGTGGATGATGTCCGTGTCATGCCCGTCAGTCCAGTTCTGGTCTCCCGGCGCCACTGTCGTCGGGTTGCCGTCCTCGTAGTTGACCGTGGTGGTGACGGGCCGGTTGAGCGCGTCGTACTGCGTCTGCGTCCAGCGGCCCAGCGCGTCGCGCCGCCACGTCACGTTGCCCTGCGCGTCGTACTGGCGCGTCGACTGGACGTTGACGTCGGGCAGCGTGTTGACCGGCTGGTCCATCTGATAGTTCAGCGTGGTCGTCACCGGACGGCTCAACGCGTCGTACTCCGTGCGCGTCACGCGCGTCATAGCCTCGCGAATTGCCGCGTCACGGTGTTAAATGTGCCGGTCAGGATGCCCGTCTGCGTCACCAGCGTCTGCCGGCCGAGTGTGTCGTAGCCGTAGAGCGTGGACACGTTCTGGTCAGGCTGTCCCGGCGCGAAGGCCTGGTAGATGGGCTGCCCCTGCGCGTCGAACTGGGCCGGGACGAGGTTGCGCGTGGTCCAGTCGGCCTGACCGGCGGCGTTGTAGTGCGTCGCGACGACATGGCCGAGCGTGTCGGTGGCCGCGACCTGCCGGCCCAACGCGTCGTAGCCGTACGTGGTCGTCACATTCTGGTCGGGGTGCGTCGGGTCGAAAACGCCGGCGCCCGTATAGTCCTGGATCGTCGCGGCGACCGTGTCGTCGGCGTTGTAGCGCGTGACGTCGACCCGCTGCGCGGCGGTCCCGACGCCGACGGTCGTGGTCACGACGCGCCCGGCCGCGTCGTAGCCATAATCCGTCTCCTGGACCTGGCTCGTACCGTAGCCGACGAGCTGGGCGACCGGCTGGCCGGACGCGTCGTACGTGTAGTGCGTCACCACGCCGTCGGGCGTCCGCTGGTCGGTCAGCAGGCTCCGTCCGTTGGAGACGGTATAGGTGTAGGCGGTGGTCAGGCCCGGTGAGCCGGCCGTAATGCCGGTGGTCTGCCGCGTCAGGTTGTTGGACGCGTCGTAGACCGCGAGCGACTGGCGCCCCAACTGGTCGGTGACGGTCACGGGATTCGCGCGCGCGTCATAGCCGACGTTGGTGGTCCCGCTCAGGGGATCGGTTACCGTGAGCGGCAGGCCGGCCCCGTTGAAGATCGTGGCCGTGGTATGGCCGTTGCCGTCGGTCGAGGTGGTGGGGCTGAAGTTGGCGTCGACCTGCTCCTGCTGCGTGGGCACGCCGTCGCGCACGACGCCGGGCATGACGTTGCGGGCCGCGTCGTATTGTATTTGCTCCGTGTCCTGCCGTCCGTCCGGCCCGGTCGTTGTCACCGTCGTCGCGTCCGCGGCGTAGCTCAACGCGACCCGCGTGCCATCCTGCAAGGTCTGAGTGCTCACGCGCGGCGGGCTGGCCGAGGTATCGTAGGTCGTCTGCTCGACCGTTTGGCCCAGCGCGTTGGTGACGCCGGTGAGCAGGTGGTTGCCCGGCGTCCCGTACGCATAGGTCGTGGTGTGGCCCATCACGTCCGTCACGCCCGTGAGGTTGCCGCTGCCATCGTAGGCGTAGCCCACGCCGCGGCCGGCCGGATCGCTCACGCCGGCAATGGCCGCGCCGTTGTAGGCCACCTTGAGGTAACGGCCCGCGTTGGCGGCGTCCGTGATCTGAATGAGCTGCCCCTGCCCGTTGTACTGCAAGAGGAGTTGTCGTCCTTGTGGGTCCGTGATGGCGGTGGCCCGGCCCGTCGCGGCGTCGAAGGTAATCTGGTCCTGTGACTGCCGCGTGTCGGTGTAGACAGTCCCCGCGCGCACCAGCGTGTCATAGACGCCGGGGAAGGGCCGGTACTGTCCATTGCCCAGGTCAAGGAAACGCAGCCGGTTGCCCTCGGGTGTGACGAGGGTGACCACACCTGTGATCGGCGTGATCAGGCGGGTCGCGTAGCCGTCCTGCCACCCGTAGCCCAGCCCGGCGGTCCCGTCGCCGGCCTCCTGCGACGAGTAGGTGCGCGCCCAGGCCAGGGCCGGCCCCGGCGTGTCGACGGAGAGGTCGGTGTCGCTGGTCCACGCGTTGCCCGTCCGCGTGTTCACCGGGTCGCCCACGCTCAACTGCGTGGCGTCACAGGGGCAGTCATTGGGCACGAGGTTCTGGTCGCCGAGCAGGACGCTCGTCGGGGCGACGTGGGGCTGGGGTCCGCTCGCGCCGCCGGAGCTGGCACTCATCATCAGGCTGAGCCCGCTGCTACAGCACTCCGTATAGTCGATCTCGATAGGGTAGAGGCCGGCCGCCGGGAAGGCGACCGTGACTTGACTCTGGGGCGTCGTGCCGTTGGTCCCGGTCATGGGGTAGGCCGCGTCCACGACCGGGTAGCCCGTGAAGGGACCCGTTTTGGGCGCGCTCGCCGGCACGGCCGGCGTCGCGGCGACGGCGGTGGGCTGTTGCGACGCGTTGTCGCGGTTAGGGCCGATCGCTAGCGCGTAGCTGTCGTCGACATTGGTCGTGAAGGTGACCTGGCCGGGCTGCACGATCGCCAGGGTAGCCGTGAACACGGCCTGGAAGGCGTAGAGCGGGACCGTCCCCGTCACGCCGGCCTGGTACTGATGCCCGGCGTCGGAACTCCAGGCCGGCTACACGGCGCAACTGCCATCGGCCTGGGGGACGACGTCGGCGAAGGGCCGGCTGTACGAGGTGATCGGGGTGGTGTTGGTCGGGAAGGTACAGCCGGCCAGACCGGGCGAGGGGTTGAAGTTGATCGCCCCGAACTGTCCGCTGAAGACGGGGGGCGTCGCGGGGGTCGCGGTGAAGCTGTAGGTCGCGTTGGCGCTCGCGAAGAACGTGCCATAGACGGTGTTGACGCTGGGCGCGTCGACGGGGCTGGCTGTGTCGGGCGTGTTGGGACCGGGCGCGGTGTAGCCCTGCAAGGGCGCGGCGGAGGCTATAGCGTCGGCGGGCGCCACACATGGCGACAGCGCCGTGTAGCGACCGCGCGCCGTCTCCCGCCCACGGATGACGTGGGAGGACTGGACCGTGCGAGCGGCCGGCGCCCCCTCAAGGGGCACGAAGCCGCGCGAGGCGCGCAGCCCTTGGAGGGGGCGCGCAGCGGCGCGGGGATGAACCCGCGCGGGGGCGCCACGGCGTGCAGCATGGGGTGGGCCACACTGCGAGACGCCGCGGGCGCGCCCATCGGTGCGGAAGCGGACCCCGCGGCCCCGGGCGGCGACGCCGCGACGATCAGCGCACAGACCAGAGCAATTAGCGACAGATGACGACGCGCCAGACGCACCCGAAACATACCCCACTCCCCTCTCTCAATCAAGCCAACGCGCCAGCCGCCTGACGTGTTTAGAGCATGACACAAAACAGGATGAGAAAGCTATCACCCGCGCGGATGATTTTTCCTCACCCTCCAGTGGCGATAAGCGGCAACGCGACGGGCGTGACCCACGTGCGTATGGTGTTTGGGTCTAGTCCAAGGGCTCATCCCCCGCCAACGGGCGCCGCTCCTCGTTATGCGGAGAGCGGGATAACTTGCGCCGCATATTGAAGAGATGCGTCTTGGCCGTGTTCGCGGAGACCCCGAGGTGAGCGGCGATCTGCGCGACCGTGTGGCCCGCCATGTCGAGTTGGCGCACCTCCCGCTCGCGCTCCGTGAGTGGGCGGCGCACCGGAGTTCCACGCGCCGCGGAGACGGATGCATCATCAAGCAGGCGCAGCTTGTCGCGCAGGCGCACGCCCAGCCACGCCGGCGGCAGCCACACCAACTCGGACGTGGTGTGGAGGCGCAAATCGGCCACGAAGCCTTCGTCAGGATGGCAGATCAGTACGGGGCATGTGACCCGTGGCACGATCGCCAAGCAGCGATCGAGCGCATCGGGGGCGGCGGCGCAATCGAGGATGAGCGCCGCGCTGTGTGAGGCCGCGTCCAACAGCCTCTCGGACGTGTCCACCATCTCCAGTGTCAGACCGGCCTGCGCGACGTGGAACCCCACGCTAGCCGCGAGCGCGGGATCGTGGACCCAGAGCGCCATGCGCGTCCTGCTTGGCACGCCCTCGTCCAGTCCTCCTCGCACCGCCGCCCGCTCCCAGGGTGTGAGCGCCAGGCCCTCCAGACGGGCGCCATGCCGGCGCTCGTGTGCGCCTACCAGTGCGGCTAACAGACCTGGACTAATCACCACGCCGCCGGCAAGCACCGTCATCAGGTAGTGCGACGCCGCCTCAGGGGGCGTATCCTCCCAGGCCAGGCAGCCGGTCACGCCCAGATCTAACAGCGCACGAATCGTCATGCCGTCGAGCGCTGCCCGCTTGTCGATGACGATCACTTTGCTCATGTCGCTGGCCGCGCGTAGGTCTCGCGCGAGGGACACGAGGAGGCGTCCAGGGAGGTCGGCGGCAACGAGGATCGCGGCAGGGTGGAGACGCGCGGCATCCTGTGCGGCCTCAACACCAGGGCGGACATCGCTGATGAGGCGCGGCGCCGGAGAGGCGGTTAGGGCCGTCCGTAAGCGAGTGGCGTGAAGATGGTCCGAGTTCACAAGTAGGATGGTCTGAGGCATCGTTTCCGTCTTTCCGGCGGACGCATACATGTATGCATGGATGTGAGGGATAGCGCCCGTCTATAGTTACTCTAGTTTTCGCTCACAGCATGGCAGCAAGGGAACGCCTTTGGTAGAGTGCGGGTGCTAAGACCGTCCGATCCAAAGGAGTTCCCTGATGCCCTCCGCAGTCTATCGT
>JAABUU010007817.1_pt1 | contig 10866 bp, 13 predicted proteins | sample 5559301 | NCBI WGS metagenome assembly JAABUU01 (sample SAMN10711884, study PRJNA513360) | rock metagenome | isolation source: Antarctica rocks | place: Antarctica: Victoria Land, Richard Nunatak white
ACAAGTGCCGCTGTGTTTCTTAACACGTACATCACGTTCTCCACTTGCTCTCTTCCTCTCACTCATATAGCTGGGGCGTGACCATTTTTTTCACGAGATGAAGGAATTCATCCAGATCAAACGGCTTATACAAGTCTAAAATCGCTTGGTCATCGTCAATGGTCAAAACATGAGCGGGCATGAGGACTTCACTTCTCAAAGGAATACTTTGATTTCCCCCCGAAGGGACAGTGGCAGAACCATTCTGTGTATCAACACGGAGGACCATCTAGAGTATACCACAATGTCATATTAAATATATTGTTTCTATTTTTAGTGAAATGAAGGTGCAAAGAGAGGCTTTTTTCTTTCAACGAGCCTTCAAAGAGTCAAGTACTCCCATAACGCTGCAATAAACGAGTAAACAGCATTCATCATTGAGAACTGACGGCGAAGAACTCTCTTTTCCCTACACCTTCAGTGCTACTTTACGCACGTTCACTACGTGTACAAGGAAGAGATACCTCAGAAGGAAGGTCTTTTCAGAAAGGAACAAGAAATGGAACGGGAACAGCTCGTTGAGAACACCCTTGTCCAGCACTATGGTCTGCCCTTCGTAGAAGGCTCACTTGCTGGATTGATAGCCACGGTGCCTATGACCCTCTTCATGCTCGCCGTGCAATACCTCTTGCCTCAATGGCAACAATACGCGTTACCACCCGAAAGATTTACCGATAAATTTGCCAAGCGGATAGGGTTGAGGAAACATATGGATAAACCACAACTCTTGGTGGCTTCCTTTGTCTCCCATCTTGGCTTTGGAGTAGCGATGGGAGCCATTTACGGTCCGCTGACGAGGATCGTCCCTCTCCCCTCCGTCCTGAAAGGGATCGTTTTTGGTCTTGTGGTTTGGCTTACAGTCTATCTTGGATGGCTCCCAGCCATAGGAATGTCAGAAGCAGCCACCAAGCAGCCGATCCAGCGGAATGCGCTCATGATTGTGGCCCATCTGGTGTGGGGAGCGGGAACGGGAGGAGTGATGACCCTGCTAGCAGGTGTTTTTGACAGTCTTATTCGTGGCTACCTGCTCAAAAAAAGGTAACGAAAAACCGACTCATCCTCAACTATGAAAGAGAACACGAGGGGCCTTGTCCGTGTAGCAAGAAGCTTTTTGGGTAATAGGGCTATATACCCGTTGGTTCTCCAAAAGCCTCTTGCTGTTTGCGAAGTTGTAATAAAAAAGTGGCTGCCCTTCAAGAGTTGTTGCAATTCCATCATGGTAGAAGTATGCCCAAATGGATACATACATGCACTTGGTCGATATAAACTCGCCTTTTCACAGCATGATCCCCACAATTTCTCTCACTCACTCATTTATTCATCCATCCAGGTAGGGGTTTCCGTAGCAGTCAGACAATTTACAACGTATAGCAGTGATTCGTCGTATGAGTGGTCACTTTACTGTATTTTTCACGCTGAAAAAGCGCAATATCAGGGGTTCAGAGACCTAAACACTGTTCCTCATAGCCAGTATCAATGGTATAGGACGTGCTTATCATGGACCCCTGTCTCTGCACTGCAAGCGGCTTTACACGTTTAACGTTGGTTATTGTCCAAGTACTATGGGAACCCCAACTTCAACTCTTTCATACTGATGAGATTATAACAAATAAAATGTTAATTATTCTGTCTCACAAAACGCTCGTTTATTAAGACAATTGCTCAGTACCACAAAGAGACAGAGTAGAACCAGAAAAGTGTGTCTTATAATCTCATCTCGCAATTCAATGTCTCACTCCTTGACGATAGTACCGTTAGACGATACAATGGTCGAGAAAAAGACCAGGAAAAGGAGATTGACCTATGGCACTCATCGGGTACGCCCGTGTTTCACGAACCGAGCAGAATTTAGAACTCCAGGTAGACACACTGAAAGAGAAGGGTTGCACGAAAATTTTTACCGATAAAATCACGGGAACCAACTTTGAACGCAAAGAGCTAACTGCAGCACTGGCATTTGTACGAAACGGGGATGTGCTGGTGGTGTGGAAGTTAGATCGCTTAGGTCGTTCGTTAAAACACCTCATTGAAACCGTCACCAAGTTACAGGATCGCAGTATCGGTTTCATCTCCTTAACAGAAAGTATTGACACCACCACGCCAGGGGGTAAATTGATTTTTCATATTATGGGTGCCTTAGCCGAGTTTGAACGGGACCTTATTCGAGAGCGAACACATGCTGGATTAGACGCGGCCCGTGCGCGAGGAAGAAAAGGAGGACGCCCGAAAACGGTTGAAGCATCGAGCAAGGTTGCTCTCGCGCAAAAATTGTATGCCGACAAGACCCACGATATAAAGAATATTTGTAAAGACTTACATATCTCGCGGGCAACACTCTATCGCTATGTGAATATGGGGAAATAAAAAATGGAGAAGGCTGCAGGAGAACTCGTCCCCGAAGAGACCAGCGCACACCACCTGCGCCATACCTTTGCTCGCACTCCCTCGCACAGTACCAGGTGATCTGGTGGTCTCGCGATGTTGTTAGGGCAGAGCTCCCTCGATACCACGCGACTCTCTAGCCAACCTTCCACCGTGCAACTCGCGACACGCGTCGAACACCTCTCACTCAATGCCTATTCGAGGGAGAGAAAATAGTGTCAAGACTGAAGTCCTCAGAAACCCCGCCAAGACTCCCTCTGTCCTGGCGGAGTAGGTCTTGAACTCGTTCGCATGCTATGCAGTGCCTTGGCCTTTCTTTGCTTGTTGCTTCTTCGGGATTGCGTGCTGCCCGAGATGTCCAAGTTGCGCGAGAAGCGCAAGCTCCCGTTCTCCACGCTCCACTAAATGTGCTTCCCACACCTCCCTGTAGGGACGCAAGGTCGAAACCAGAGTCCGTGCCACCAGTAAATTGCGATACCACTTCTGGTTCGCAGGCACGATATACCAGGGAGCGTCCTCCGTACTGCACTTGGAGAGCACATCCTGATAGGCGTCTTGATACTCGTTCCAGTACTTGCGCTCCGCCCAATCGGCAGTAGAGAGTTTCCAGGCGTCCAGGTGATTATTCTGCTGCGCCAGGAGGCGTCTCTCCTGCTCGTCGTTGCTCATATGCAAGTAGAACTTGAGAATAATCATGTCATTCTGAGTCAGCATGCGCTCAAAGTCGTTAATGACAGCGTAGCGCCGACTCCAGGTCTCTTGTGGCACCAGATCATGCACCCGCACCACCAGCACATCCTCATAGTGGGAGCGATTGAAAATGCCGATCATGCCTCGGCCTGGTGTAACCCGATGCACACGCCAGAGGAAGTCATGGTCTAGTTCCCGGTGTGAAGGGACTTTAAACGAACGTACCTCGCATCCCTGCGGATTGACACGAGAGAGGACCTGGTAAATCGTATCCGCCTTGCCACTGGTATCCATCCCCTGCAACACAACGAGCAGGCTCTGATGGTGGGCAGCTGCCAACAACTCCTGTAACTCACTCAGTTCCTGACCAAGTTGGTCCAGTTCTGCTCTCGCTGATGCGGGATCGCTTGATGCATCAACCGAGTTGGGATCATAGTCCTGCAACCTGACGTTGCTTCCTCCTTCAACTTTCCATGCTAATTGCATGCTCCTTCTCCTTTCTCGCTGTCGTCTTCTTGTACCATCTCGCCTAGATAGGTCTCGGTTGGCCTGCCTCTTCTTGCGTGTACGAGGTCCGCTTTCACCTGAAAGCAGAGCGAACCCTTGTGACATTTGCTGCAACGGGATGCTCCTCCGCCTATCCCAACTTCTCTAGGAGCGCAAGCTCATGCTCTCCTCGCGCGACTAAGTGCGTTTCCCACTCCTTCTTATAGGGACGCAAGGTCGAGACGAGGGTTCGTGCCACCAGCAAATTGCGATACCATTTGCGATTTGCGGGCACGATATACCAGGGAGCGTCCTCCGTACTGCACTTGGCGAGTGCCTCCCCATAGGCGTCTTGATACGCGTCCCAGTACTTGCGTTCCGCCCAATCAGCCGATGAGAGTTTCCACGCTTTGGTTTTCTCCTCCTGGCGAGCGAGTAAGCGTCGTTCCTGCTCATCGTTACTGATATGCAAGTAGAACTTCAGAATAATTACGTCATTCTGGGCCAGCAAGCGTTCAAAGTGATTAATGGCTGCATAGCGACGCCGCCACACCTTTTCTGGCACCAGGTCATGTACCCGCACCACCAGCACATCTTCATAGTGGGAGCGATTGAAAATGCTCATCATGCCTCGGCCTGGAGCAACCCGATGCACACGCCAGAGGAAATCATGGGTCTGTTCTCTGGAGGTCGGTCCCTTAAACGAACGCACCTCGCATCCCAGCGGATTGACGTGCGCCATGACCTGGCGAATCGTGCCATCTTTGCCGCTCGTATCCATCCCCTGCAGAACGATGAGCAGGCTGTGATGTTGCGCTGCCGCCAACAATTGCTGTAACTCACCGAGTTCTTCGCTGAGCTTCTCCATTTCTGCTGCTGCCAAGTCACGATCCATATGCTTTTCAAGGTAATCCGGATCGTACTGCTTCAATTTGACTTTGCTGCCTTCATCGACCTTCCATGCAAGGTGCATAGTTCCTCTCCTTTCGAATGGTCGTCTTCACGTGTAAAGCGAGAGAGTAGACGAGACGAACCCCGTATGAATGCTCTCTTCACCTTGTTTCGTTGCTGATGTCCATGTTTCAATTTCAAGAGCGAAAACGGAGAACATATTCTGGCGAAGAGGAAGAATCCTCGCTGTCTTGTTTTTGTACTCTCCACATCGCTTCACAAGCCAAGAAAGCTCCATTCCTTTCTCAAGCAGTCCCTCATTGTTCGCTCTGATAAGTATACAATGTTCATTAGCTTCGACGTTGCAAACCTAGCCAAGTGATACTGGTCTACTATGTGCAGCATTCATTGCAATAAAAACAAGGAAATATCATGCATAGGTTGGCTCTGGAAGTGAAAAAACGTTCTTTCCATACACGATTTTTTTGCAATACATACTGCACGATATGGTAAAGGATCATGGGTCTCCCGACCTTTTGATGATGAATAAAGCTTGCTTGCTAGAATATAGGATATTTGGCAAGAAAGCTTGCAGCCAGACGAAAGGAATTGCTACACTCGTTCTGCCCCTCGTAGAGGAAGAACGAATGGAAGGAATCTCTGCTCGATGGCTAGCCCGACGCTTCTCCCCGACCCAACCTGCTTGCACCTGACCTGTTTTGAGACGAAAGAACAGGTGATTACCGCAGTTGTCACTACGACTCCTGTAGAAGTGCTTTGTCCACTCTGCCAGTGCCGTTCGACGCGCATTCATTCGCGCTATATCCGACTAGTAGCTGACCTCCCCTGGATGGGCTGTGCCTTGCGATTGGAACTGCATACGCGCCGCTTCTTTTGCCTCAATGCCCACTGCTCTCGTCAGATTTTCACGGAACGGCTTCCAGGTGTGGTTGCACCCTATGCACGGCGCACAACTCGGCTCACCGATGTCTTCATCCTCATTGGCTTCGCCCTTGGTGGGGAAGCAGGAAAGCGCCTTGTGGCAGGGATGGGGCTTGCGACTAGCCCCGATACGCTGCTGCGGCTCATTCGTCTCCAACCAGAGAGCCAAGTCATCACCCCACGAGTGCTAGGAGTCGATGACTTTTCGTTTTGCAAGCGCAAGACCTATGGGACTATCCTCATTGACCTGGAAAACGGGTGCCAGTAGACCTTTTGCCAGATCGGGAAGGGGAAACGCTCGCCAAATGGTTGAGAGAACATTCCGGTGTCGAAATCATGAGTCGAGATCGTGGCGGCCCGTATGCCGATGGTGCCAGAAAAGGAGCACCCCAGGCACAACAAGTCGCTGATCGCTGGCATCTCCTCTCGAACCTCAGTGAAATCATGAAAGGGTTCTTTCTCAACAAAAAAGCACACCTGAACGCCCTGGTACAAAAGCCATCGGAGGAGATTTCTGAAGAGGAAGCGAAACAACTGCCTCCTTGGTATGCTGGAATGAGCAAGCGTCAAGAAGAGAAGAGTGTGCAAATCCATCAAGAACAGGTGGAGCGGTATCACAACATCCATGACTTATTCAAGAAAAAGGTTGACACGGCCAACATCGCTCGCCAGCTGGGTGTGAGTCGCAGAACGGTCTATTATTATCTGAAAATGACTGAGCCACCTGCCCGGACGCGTATTCATCGTCAGTACAAATCGCTCATTGAACCCTACAAGGAATATCTGACCAAGCGTTGGAATGAGGGGGAGACCCCCGCGCAACATACTTCACGTATATGGGCAGAACAAATTGGCTAACGTTGCCCTGATTCCTTGCACCTTTTTGGGGGATCAGGTACGCTTGAAACAATCATCGCTGTATCGCAAAGGCTAGGGAGATGCCTGGACCGAAACGAGTTCGCCGAGAGCGAACGGATGAATGGGCAAGCATTCAACAATGGACTCTCTGGCCTGAGCAAGAATTGTATGAACAACTCAGGCCCATGTTGCTTTTTGGTGAAACAGCCGGACAACGGGCAAAGGAGATCAACGCCGCTCAGCGTACCCTTTCCCGCAAAGCGGATGAATTTGAACGAGATGGGATGAGGAGTTTGTTCTCATCAGAGGAGCCACGCGAACAAGGAGAAACCTCTAAGACCCTTCCATCAGAGATGCGCCAACTCATTGTCAATGTGCATGCCGAACTACCAGACATGTCCTGGCGGGAGATTGCTGAGATATGCTATATCCGCTTTGACAGGAAACCCTCCCATCACAGTGTGAAACACATTGCTACCTCCGGTCCTTCTCGATCCCTGAAAGCACGTCGCTATCAGCCCTGGCATCTGATTGCTGATCCAGCAGAGCGCAAACTCGCCGTCGTTCGATTACATTCCGAAGGGTGGTCAATTACTTCTATTGCTGCGTATCTTGCAACCTCACGACACACGGTGTATGACACGCTGAAGCGTTGGACCGAGGAGGGAGTTGCGGGATTAGAAGCGAAGTCAAAAGCTAGAAAGAGGCCGCGCAAGGCAACACTTCGTGTCCGAAATGAGATTCGCAAGCTTCAGGAGAATCCCTTGTTAGGCGAATTTCGCGTCCACACCGCGCTCTTGCGTATGGGCATCGAGGTGAGTGCAGCGACGTGTGGGCGCATCATGGCTGCGAACCGCCGACTGTACGGTATTGAGAAACCAAAGCATTCACTTCGCGCCAAGCTGGAAATGCCGTTCAAAGCCTCGCGGCGTCATCAGTACTGGAGTTGTGATGTGAGATATATTGAAGAGCATCTGTTACCAGACCCCAAGCCCGTGTATGTCATCACCGTGTTTGAGAATTTTTCCAGGATAGTACTCTCCTCCGCGATCTCGGCAACGCAGAACCAATGGGACTACCTTTCAGTCCTGACCGATGCCATTCGCCGCTACGGAGCACCAGAAGCCCTTGTCACGGACGGAGGAGCCATTTTTACGAGCAACCAGGCGATGCAACTGTATGATATGCTTGGCATCCGCAAGGAACGCATTGACCCCGGTCAGCCGTGGCAGGATTATGCGGAGACGTTGTTCTCTATTCAGCGAAGACTTGCGGACCATGCCTTTTCCAATGCCCGCACATGGCCAGAGATTCAGCAGGCCCACCTCACTTGGTGGACCAACTACAATGTTGAGCATCATTACGCTCATCGAGAGCGTCAAGATGGGCGACATAGCCCCATTGAGGTGTTGCGAGGGATGCTCGGACGTACCTATCCAGAAGAAGTCCTCTCGCGGGTGCTGTATGCCACGCAGTTTACTCGCCATCTCGACAAACACGGATACGTGAGGTTTAAGAATTGGCGTTTCTTTGGGGAAAATGGACTTGCAGGAGCAGAGGTCTCTGTCTGGGTCTATGAGAACACGCTGAAAGTCGAATATCAAGCAACAGCCCTTTCCCTGTACTCCATCCGCTTCGCCCCTGACCAACACCAGATCACAGAGGTCAAGAATGCTCGTCGTCTGGAGACGCATTTTCGCAGCCCACAACTGGACTTATCTGAAGTTCAGCATGAAAACGAGGGGGTGTGACATTGGGGATATATCTTCAATGTCACACCACGTCTTGTTCAAAGAGCCTTTTCCCTTGTTAGGGCAGAGAGTCGTGAACGTCCTGTTTGGGGACATCAAGCCATTGGTGAATCTGCTGTGTATGGTCGTAATAATGCTCATAGGAATTGTCCGCAATGACGGCAATGAGTGAGGAACCAGACCAAGCTTTGGTCCAGGCAAAGCGATGTGGCGTACTGAGATCCTCTTCCGAAAATGTTTGAACAAGCAGGTTCACCTGGTGGAGGAACTGCTGATGAGCATGATGAAAGAATTTCTGCACCTCTGCCAGGGAGCGATCTCGGTTCTCCCGATAAATCCGGTCATTCGACTCGTTGTCAAGCCGTTCTGATGGCTGTGGAGTTCCCCCCTGCACAACCTCCTCAAGCCATAGGGTGCAGATGTGTTCCCAGGCGGCAATATGAGCCATGATATCTTTGATGGACCATTCTCCCTCAAAGGGTGGGGTACAGAGTTGAGTTTCACTCAGGGGAGTGACAAGTGACTCAAACTGCGCATATTCCGCCTGGATCGTGTTCAGCAAGGTGGTTTTGTCCATTTCATCCTCCGAAGAGATTTCATGTCATACGAACGAGACGCTCCTGTGGTGAGCCAGGCGACGCCCTCTCTTGAAGAAAGTCTGGTGCGCTTCATATGCTTGGATCAAGCAAAGACTTTTTTCAGGATTTTTTGTCCTGAGCAACTGACTACACCTGCTCATAGAGTTTACCATATGCTTCCTTGAGTTCTGCTTTGAGCTTACGGTTTTCTTCTTCCAGTGCTTTGATGCGTCGATCACGGGCTTCCAGCAACACCTCTTTTGTTTTGTCCGTTCGAGTCTGGTGCTGTTGTCGTTCTGTCCACTGTCGTTCAATACGCTCCTGACCTTGCTGAGCGCGCAAGACTTCAACGCGTTCTCGTACATCAGCGTTCGCATACAAATAGCTCTTGGTCACGTTTGCCGCCTTCGCGACGGTGTTAAAGTTCACAATTTGCTGCTCGCGAAGGAGCTGGTCAATCGCCTGATGAACACGTTTCTGAGTCTCCTCGGCCTTACGGTGGGCGTAGGCCAGAAGGCCGTGGGTGTTTGGCGCAGTTGCTGCTTCTTTCTTCATGTGTGCTGCTCCCTTTCCGCTGGTGTGTATTCGCGCATGGCTTTCCCTGCTGGGTGATGCAGATCGCCTTTGCAAAGCACCTGGATCAGCGGCAGAACCCGGTTGAGCTTCTGCGTGTTTCGCTCCACCCAGATCTCGCTTCCAGCTTTTTCTCCAAGCTCAATCAGTTCGTGGAGTTCTCGTTCCTGCTTCTCGAATTGAGGCAGGAAATCAGGCGTGGTGCAGAAGTGGCGGCAGGTGTAGCAAGGTGAATCTTGTGTTGGACAATTGGCTTTCTTCGGCTTGAAGCAGTATCCATCGGCAAGTCGAACCGCATCCAGGTTGCGACGGATATGCTCCCATTCGATCTCCTGTTCGCTGCCGAGTTGTTCTGTACTCACAACCTTTGGCTGGCCTTGTGCGTCAATGCGTACTGCTCCCTTCGCAAATGCCTGTTCCCATTCTTTTCGAATGGTTGAGTCGAGAATTTTCGCGTAGACCATGGTCATCTCAGGCGAGAAGTGGGCCATCCACTTTTGAACGTGTACCAAGCTCATCCCGGCATTGATCAACTCCACAGCTTTTGTGTGACGAAAAGCGTGGTTCTTAAAGTGAAAAAGAGCTCCTGCTTCATCTCGAATTTCCTGGTTTTGGGCCAATCTGTTGAGCGCGTGTTGACAGCGCCTAAAATCCAATGGACGCCCTTTTCGTTGCTGAGTAGTAGCAGGGAAGAGATATCGATGAGGATTGTTCTGGACAGAAACCATCTCTTTGATCTGCAAGCGTTGAGCGGTTACGAGCGCAGCAATCTCATCTGAGATGGGAACCTTGTGGTTGAGGACATCTGTTTTCTGAATATCCCCGCGAAGCCACCATCCGTTGTTGGTGTGTTCCAAGCACGTGTCGTACCGAAGGTTCAGTACATCAGAGATACGCCAACCAGAGGCGCGTAAGATGACGACGATCGGAAGGTAACGAGGAGGCAACAGATGCATGTGTTGTTCAAGTTGAAAAAGGATATGCTCAGGAATATATTTAATTTCTCGATCCCTCTGTTGTACCCTTTTCCCTTTATCGTCAGGCCAGAGAAGTCTTCCCACAGGCAAAAGTGGTGCCCCAGGACTAGAGGTGCGCTCAAGGTATTCTAGAAAATACTGGAGGCGAGCAACCGCATCCCACACATAGCTACGCGTGATGAGTTTGCCGTGACGATTCGTCGTTCCAACGGTTCCTTGCAGATGCAGCAGATACCCCTCAATATCAGCGCGTTTTAAGTGTTTCAGGTCAGTCGCAGTAGGGTGAGAGGCGACAAAGAATGCCAGGAAGGTTCGAATATGGCGTAATGCGATACTGCATTCAGAAAATGAACGCTGAATGAGCCGGAATCTGAGGTATCGTTTCACGTCAGCGCGAAAGGCAGGAGGAATTTGCGTAAAGTTCAGCGTGTTGTCGCTTCGATGTGCAGGATACCTTGCTCCAGGAATGCGCCGAACATCCCAGACATCTTTCGCGCATTCCTGCTCGATGGGTTCAATTGGAGGAGTTGTGACCAGAGAAAGAGGCGATGTCATTGCACATTCCCCCTTTGTGCTGTTCGGCTGAGTTGGAGTTTTTCCTCTGCCTGCTCCCAATCCTCTCGCATTTCTTCCGCGCTGGGATGAACATAAAGCTGATAGGTATACTGGAACTGGGCATGTCCAGCGCGTTCGCGGAGT
>JAABUU010007818.1_pt1 | contig 10866 bp, 8 predicted proteins | sample 5559301 | NCBI WGS metagenome assembly JAABUU01 (sample SAMN10711884, study PRJNA513360) | rock metagenome | isolation source: Antarctica rocks | place: Antarctica: Victoria Land, Richard Nunatak white
GACCATATCTAAAGCAAAATTACTGTTCACTGTGATGACACAATGATGAGTGAGAACACAACTGACACAGATAAAATGACAGTGCAAGTAAAGCAATAAACACATTAATGTTAAGTCTTTCAGCTCAACAACAAAGAATCTTAACAGTCATCTTTAACTTATTCATAATGCTCAAAACATTCTCTGTTAACAAGTAATTGTAGCTGATAAGAAGTGTAACATCATCAATGATGACAGTGAGAGCAGTGAACAGAGCAGCAACACAACAATAATAAGAAGTTGCTGAATTAACAGATGAAGAGAATTTGAACTTTACATAATTTAGAACAATAAGCAGTTATTATATTAATATAAATTTATACTTACAAAAGCTGCACTGAATACTCTGTGCATCTTAATGACAGTTTATACACAAATTACAAAGAAGATAATAGTCATTAAATTTAATCTAAATACACACTGTAAATGATCTGTCTTTATATACATAGTTGTTACAGACAGTTAGCTCACATTCTTTATAAATATAAGTGACAACAGCTTCACAATATGTTTTAATGAGCACAAAAATGATCTGAATTCATATTGATGTGCAGAATTAATTGTTAAATTATTGACAACATCTTAAGCTCAGCTCTGAATCAATTCTTCAACAGCAGATTGATCAGAACATTAAGCAATGAGAAGCTGAGCTAATTATTAGTTAATTTATCAGAAAGAGAAAAGAAAGCAATATTAAAAATAGAATGCTCAATTAACTCTATGTATTGTTAGTCTTTAAACTGAAATTGAGACAACAATATATTAAGAGAAAAGTTTTGCAAGCTTTTCTCAAGATAAGAATAGTCAGTAATCTTGTGAGCACAATTAAAAGTAAACTTCTTTTAGTTTAAGTTGTTGTCATCTGCATTTAACAATGAAGTGACAGCAGCACAATGTGAAACACAGATCTTAAGAGATGATCTATAAAACATTAATGACACATTATAAACATATTACAGAAGCTCACATGATGATAGAGTAAATAAAAAGTTGATAAGTTGATGAAGTAGTGATTAAAAGTTGAAGTGTGATTGAAAATTAAAGAAAGAAGAAGAGAATTTCTTTTGAGAAATTGTGACTGATGATATAGACAGACAATATGAACAGTGAATAATTTATCTCATCATTATGACAACAATAATCTGCACTTTTAGCTGCTTTTGAACAACAATAGCAATGTGAAGCAAGATAACACAATGTGAATGCAAATTACAGATAGAAATTTTACAGAACATCAAGCAAATCTCTGCACTTATATCAGTGAACTGTTGTGACTGTGCAGTAGGGAAGGATGTGATATCATTGCTTACTCATCTCTTACTAAGCACTCCTATTTACATCTTAGTCATCATTTCCTATATATACTCTACATAGCGTAAACAAATAGAGACAACTTTCTACGGACTGATTCACAGTTGTCACAGCTCTTCATGAGTTTGAAATTTCAAGATTATAAGGTATGCTGCTGTCATGAATATGGGTTTTCACATACCTTAGCAACCTACCTAAGGTATAGCACTCTATCAATTCCAGTCTCATGTGCAGACAGAGCGACCTGCAACCTGCAAGGCAGACTGAACGCACGCTGCATGCACATGCAACAGCCAGACTCTTCCAGACCTGATTGTCTCCATGGACCTCCTATTGTGTCACTCCGCTGCCTTCGTGTGTTGCTGAACACCATCAGCATGCGGCGGGGTCGGTGTCACAGATGCCACCTTGCTCCCCTAGGGAGGGTAAGCGGCCGAGAGTCATCGGCAATTTGGATTTATGTGCGGCTTTCCACTGTATCTTCTTTTTGAATATTTCAAGATGCTCTCCTCTTGACTGTTTCAGACTTTACCAGCCGTCTTTATATCTTGCACACACCTTCTGTGTTGCTCTATCTCTACCATAACCCTCCTTTTAACACAGCTCAGTTTCATCCACCGCAGTCATGGTCATTGCTCTTTCCATGGCCGGACTCACGGTACGCACAAGTCTTGGAAATGCTTCTATTTGCAGAGAGTCCCTTTTCATCAGCTGCAAGCTGCAACATCAGCTAGTCAAGCGTTTTCCAAGGCAGTCAGCCACAGTCCTGAAGAACTAAGGCTCTGTCCGAATGCACTCTTGATGGCATTTCGCATCCCAATAGGCGAGTTAGTTGACACCTCGTAGATTAAGCACTCGAACGAGCAACGATACTAGTGATATTTGTGAGAATATGGGATGCCGAAGCAAAGGACCCTAAGTACTTCGTACAAACGATACCTTGGTGCTTTGTGGTCATACATAAGCTTTTCTTGAAGTCATGAGCAGCAGCTGAATCTCTCTAGATCGAGCCAAACCAAGCACCTATCAGTGGAACTGATATCATCTCATCAACGTTTCATAAGCTGTAGCAAGAAGGTTTCTTCCAGCCCTTCCCGGTTATGCCTATCAACTTCCGCCATGGCGACGACATATGCCTCGCCATTCCCATCAGTGATCAGGAGAGAATCATAAAATGTCTGAGCACGAACGTGGTGTAGCGTCTCCAGTGGGAGAAGTAGCTCAGTTGCTGGCTATTTCGATACTGTGCAGATGGAGTTTGGCGACTTCGCTTCTCGCGATGGGGCTTCCACATGCGCCAGCTCGTCCTCCTCATCAGTATTAAACCTGGCGGGTCTCCACGCAACGCTGCTCATCTCCGTACCAGGAAAGAGCCTCGTAGTCGAGTCCAGAGCTTGGGGTGTGGTGAGCCTGCTTCCGAGCTTCCGCTTCAGCGTCACAGATTTCGGCGCTGTTGGCCAGCGAAGCCTTACAGAAGCCAAGTCGGTCCTTATGGGTTTGTCATGAAGCAGAGCTGCTTCGTGAAGTGACTTGATCCATCCTATAGGAGGCTTCGGGGGCGCTGGAGGAAGATAGCTCCAGGCAGTTGAAGATCTACATTCCCACCTAGCAGAAGCCAGAGTTTTGATATGCCGGTCAGATGGTGAGTAGCGCGGCTCTATTGGCATAGGCGCTCCTCTACTGGATGGCCGTGAAAGAGGGTTGATCCTTTGGCGCTTTGCAGATGGACTTTCCTCTGCTGTGTCAACGTGCAAGATCTCAATGATATCATCTATCTTTGGCCGAGGCTTCCAGTGTCTGGTCGCCCTTAGATATACGGCCTCGAACTCGTCCTTGTGGTACTCGTTTGTAAACCACGGATGATTCAGTGCCTCCTTGACTGTCAATCTCTTCATCTCGTCCACAATCAGAAGCTTTCTGACAAAGTCTTTCGCACGCTCGCCTACATGCTCCCAGTCGCTACTCTGATCAAGAGGCGCGAGGTTACATTCCGCCGCGAGCTTAGCGATCGCTTTATCGGGGTTCGTTTCGAAGTTGTCGTCCTTGGGATCAACAAAGAGGGACGTTCCGCTCAGAAGTGTAGCCGTGACACCACCGAGTGACCACATGTCCACAGCCTTTGTATATCCGTTCTTACCATCCTGCGTCCTGTTAGACCCGTAAACTTCGCTAATGAAACCAGAGGAATCAGCCCAAGCCTAGAAGAAGAAAGGGTCTCCACTGCTTACGGAGCCGTGTACTCCAATGTACCGATCTGGGTCATCATTCTCTGCTGTTGACTCCCTTGATCACACACAACTGTTGCAGCCCCAAAGTCGCTCAGTACTACCCTCGACCCTTCCGCCAGCGAGGTGATGAGAATGTTGTCGGGCTTCAAGTCTCTGTGGACGATGCCGCGCTCATGTAAATATTCGAGCGCTTTGAGTATCTGCCTGATGATCACTGCTGCCTCCACGTCTTGGAGCTTCCCTCCCTTGTACCCAATATACGAGAACAAGTCTCCGGCAGTTATGAGATCTTCGAAGATGTATCTACCGTTAGAGAACATTAGCAAAACCCAAGGTATATACAGCGAGATTGACCTTACATCGTGTTGTCGGTCTTGAACACCTTCTCCAAGGCGATGATGTTAGGCTACGTCTAATTAAGCATTAACTCGTTCCCAACCAATCTCTTGCAGGTCTCACGTGGCTAAGATCCCTTAGAATCTCTGCTTCCCGCATATACTTCTTCAGCCTGTGATCAGCTAGAGTTACGTTTCGCAGTGGCGTTACCTGGTACACGTGTCTGTGAGCGATAGCCTGCCATCATCGTATGTAGCTGCCGAAGTGCTTGCACTTACATGACAGTCTTGTAGGTGCTTCTCTCGGAGCCTCCTCAGATTCACAATCTTACAAGCAAGCTGTTTGCCCGTGGTTCTATCCAACGCGACATAAACACTCCCAAAGCCCCCAGCACCGATCATGCGTTCGGTGATAACATACTGACGCTGGAACAGCTTCTCGAGTCAGTCTTCCCGTTGGTCGTCCTGGCCAAGACAGTCTACCTTCTTCTCTCGTTCTTGGACCTCATCTCGAAGCTCAGGTAGTAATGGGTCCGCTCCACTGTAGCGGAACGAATGGCATGGGCCGATGCGCAGCACATCTCCATCGCTAAGCAGCACACCTCCGTTGCCTCGGCCTATGAGGCTTCCGTTCCAGTAGGTCCCGTTGCTTGAAAGGTCCTCCGCGTAGACAAGTGGCGGGATGTCAGACACATCTTCCTGCTCGAACAAAACACAGTAGATTCGCAAGTGTTGATTAGATACAGTGAGTTCTTCAAGAATGACGTCGCTATAGGAGTCAACGATTGTATGATAAGGAAACGCTCATATCCGATTACCATTTCTTCTTGTCTCTACCCATCCATAGATCACCATTCGCGTAAATGGGCACCTCATCTGTCTGGTTGTGAGTGAGTGTTCTTCTAAGAGATTGGTAGAGAGACTTACATTCGCCGTCGAAGCCATCGTGGTGACTACGCAAATATCCAACTACTCTTTTTGAACCCTCCCTCCCCGCTGAGAGCCCCTCGGCCATTCTGAGACATCATCACCAATACAAAGACCACACAACGTCGCACGAGCTCAACATTATGTGAATTCGTCGAAATCGATACGCCTTACTAAGCAAACCCAAGAGGACGGGAGACACCATAGCCCTTAGCGCCATCTCGCTTAACCGACTCGCACACATAACCGATCGCCTGAGCTCCTCCCAAGCTCTCCCACCTACACGACACTCATCCCACATAACGAGTACGTATCCCATCCATCTCCCTACTCCCCTCAACGTTGCCATACAAGAGCAAGAGACTTCCGACCTATTCCAACCCGACTCCTGATCCCTCAATGGCTAACCCTTCCCCCGCTTCGAGCAGCACACCTGGTTAGTTATCGAAGATGAGAGCCAAGTGGAGGAAGAAGCGCGTCCGACGTCTCAAGCGTAAGAGGAGAAAGACCAGAGCCAGAAGGTACGTTACTTCTTCACTGCCCCCCTCCAGCTTCGACGCTGGCATTTCCCTCTTTTACCAAGCTGGCGTTGGTGAACGCGTGCGGAGCTGATCGTCTTGGTGTCTGCAGCAAGTAAACACCTCGAAACCTCTCGATCTTCGGCTCGCTGCCTCTCTCGTCACGCACACATTCGGTGAAAAGTACTACCCACTATTCAGTCTCATCTCATGACGCTCATCGCGAAACGTTCCGTTGAAGACGGTCACGCGGTCGGTGGGTGTGGAAGGAGGTGGGGTCGGTAGGGTGGGTTGCGATGTAGTGTGAGGGACGGAGGGGAAGCGTGCTGGTTAATTTGTCGTCGAAGGCTTATGGGTGTTCTTGAGTACTGCAGCGGTGGATCTGATGGCTGCTGAGGTGGCTTGACGCTTACGATCTTCAGCTCGGATTTGTCAGTTATGTAAAATCGAAGTTCTCCTTCGGATGCGTGCAATGCTTGAAGACCTGAAGTCGTGACCAGTAAATGTAGATCTTGGGATATAGACTGCCCAGGGTATGGCTCGAGGACTCCGTTGAAGCACATTTGGTGTTGTCGGATCTCCACGATGAGCAGACATGCTATGACAGTGTATCATTGTACACAATCTATACCATAGCTACACCCGCCACCTCAGACGCTCGCCCTATTATCGATACTCATCCGTTCCAGCATCCTGCCGCCATTTTATCACCCTCTTCATCTCCACCTTACCGCCTCCCCGCCTTCGGCACTCTAGTCTTCGGAAACTCCAAAGGCAACCTCAGCCTCGCCATCCGATGCGCCGCCGCTTCCGTTTTACTCACACCCATCTTCGAACGTTCCGATTCCGTCAGTGCGGATACCTTACATCCTAGTTCGCGGGCGTATTGCGTTATACTGTATAGCTCCACATCAGCGGGGAACACGGAGTGTGGAAAGTTGTTGGAGAGAAGCAAGAATCTGCTGAAGGAGGAAGGAGGAAGGGGAGCAGTACGTTTTCTGGTCGAGTTTGAGATCCTCGCGCAGGTCGAAGAGGTCGAGGTCGAAATGGTCGATTGTGAGAGCCAGGGCGGTGATGTGGGTTAGGAGGTTGTCGGCGTGCCATTTGTTGAGTGTGCTGATAACGATTTTAGTCCTTTCCTTCACATAGACCGAGTGTGGGGAGAGGGAAACCGTGGGAAGGACGTACTTGCTATCAGTGAACCTCCTCCTCACACCTTCCGTCATGCCTTCATTCGCATTCACCAGCGCTTTCCGAAGCTGCTCCCTCTGCGGCACTTTCTTAATACCCTTCGGCCCGGACCCCAGACTCCCGTAGAACTCAAGCAGGATCAGTAGATACCGCAGCGTCTTCAACCGCTTGACATCTCCGCTCTGCGCCAGATTCGCCAGCCGCTTGCTCACGTACCGCGATTTCGTGTGGACGGGTTTGTCGACGGCCACGGCGTCTTGCCAGTCTCTGACCACGAGGAGCCGTAATGTCTCCTCCCCACCGACCAGATCCGACACGGAGTACACTTCGGACGGGGTTGTGGCTTGTAGGTTTGGTTTCGGTCGCGGTTTGGCGTCGTCGACGGCCAATTGGAGTTCTTCGCGCGTCGCCATGGTGGACGTCGCGCTGGCCATGGAGTCGACGACGGCTGCGGCGAGTGGGTCGAGGGGTTGACTGGTGGACGGCGAGGCGGTGATGGTGGTGCCGTTGCGAGGCTTGCGGGGTGAGATGGCGTTTTCGGTGAGGGCGCGGATTGCTTTTTGGGATTTCTTGGTGCCGAAGGAGAGACCCAGGGCGGCGCGGGAGGAGAGCTGGTGGTTGTTAGTGCCATGAGAAGGGGTGAGAGGGGAGCTTCAGGAACAAGCGTACTTTGGGTGCGGGATCCGTGCCATTTTCACCGCCTGTATCCTCAGCAGCCGTGGTGTCCTCCTGACGCACGCTGCCCCGGACGACTAACTTCCGTGCGGGCATGACTTGTAACTCGCCCATCTTGGGGTCGTAGACGCCGACATAGTGTTTCAGTACGCTGTCGCTGCCGCCTTCTGCTTCCTCGCGGCCCGTGTAGTCGATCTTCGAATGGGTTGAGGAGTGCAGAAGAAGTTCAGATGTGTTTCCGGTTCTATTGCTTCCGGGTCGTACAGATCCATTACGCTGGGTCTTGCGGTATGGTTGGAAGGAAGTCTTGGTCGGGAGGGAGAGGCCTGGTGTAGATGCTTGACAACGTCAGCACCAGTGTTCCCCGCGTTGCAGCTGCACATGGTCTCAAAGCCCGGTGGTGAGCAAACCAGTGGTGAGCAAAGCCCGGTTGAGCAGGTCCATCAGACATACCGATGACTGGGGCTAACTCATCACCATTGGCTACCACCGAGACCTTTACCACAGACGGAGGAGCATCAACCGCCACCTTCTTCCCAGGGCGATCGACGGTCTCAGATGTCCGTTTGCGCTTCTTCTCAGACATGGCTGCTCAAAGGTATCATTTCACATTCCTCTGCTGAGGATTGGGCTCCAATTGGTGGTCGCTGGCCGCAGGAAGCTTTACGGTTGTTGCCGGACCATCTCTCCGCTAGGTTTTTTGGTATTTGTCAAACATAGGAGGAGTGGCTAGTGGAATGAACGTGTAATCATAAGTGTCTAGCTACTCTATGGAAATGTGGCCCTATAAGAAGGCCTCCTATCAGCAAAAGGAAAAACTTTTATTCATAGCAAACTGTTTATTTTAGCAAACTCCACATGTTCCTGAAACCTCTGTAGGGCTTCAAAATCACTAAAATAATGAAATGAGACTGAAAGTTTGACACACTTTCTCAGTTCATTTTGATGATGATGAGATAGAAAATGAAGACACACTTTCTTTACTCATAAAATTGAAAAAGATACACTATATCTCTGATTCAATTTGAATGAGTATCTTTTAAGTTTTAAACTTAAGTGTTATATCATTAGATCATAAGGTCTTTCACTGACTGATGAGATTCATAAAATTTGTAAAATAAGTAAATTTTAGTATTAAAAGTGACTTTGTAAGTCTGTTAACAATTATATTGTTTATTAAAATGTAATTAAAATGAATAAGTCTGCAGAATTTGACTTCTTTTATAAAATAATAATGTATATTAATGTGCTTTATACAGACATAAAATTCAGAGTTTTTAATTAAGATTATAGTTTTCTGATTATTCATTTAAATTATAACTGTTTTAAATCTCTCTAACTTTAATTTTTTAAGTAATTTCTGCATTTACATTACTTTCTTTGTAATCTTCATTAAGATCATGTACTTCACTTTATAAAAGAATAAGATAATTATTCTTTATCTTTTTAAACTTTAAAATACTGATTTATTAATTATTTTAAATATATATTTCAATGTAAATCTTCTTAATTTAAAATCTTTCTCTCAATTTAAGTTTAAATACTTTAGCAATTTAAGTTAATTACTCAATTTATACTTAAAAATGATGTCTAAAGTCTCTTATACATATTAAAACACTTACTTTAAAGTCTTTCAATGTATGTTGTTAAGATTATGTGCAAACTGACTAAGAATTGACATTATATATGTGATATTGAGTTAAGTTTATGTCATAATATACATAAAAGATTCTATAATCTTTTAATATTAAGTTATTAACTCTGATTCAGCTGTTTCAGTAGTCTTTATAAGATAAACTTTAAGTTTCATTGTAGTTGTGACTATCTTGATATTCTGTAAATTAAAATCTTTAAGTATCTCTATAAAATAGATTTTCTAAGATAAAATAAGCATTTATAGAGTTCTATTTTGTGTAACTAGCATTTCTAAGTAATGCTTATACATTTCACAGTTAATCATTTTAAAATAATTACTTAATTTAATCTTAAGATTTAGAATTTCATTCTTATCTAATTCACATAAAAAAATATTATCAACATAAACAGCAACAATTAAAATTTTCTTTTTAAACACACTATTGTCTGTGTAAATCTGTGTGTATTTGAGATCAACAAAAAAGCAATGTATCATCTTATATTATAGATAAGATAACTATTTTAATTCATATAAAGCTTTCTTTAATTTATATATCTTGTCTCTCTCTTTTTCATATTTAGTAAGTTAAATCATGTAGACTTCTTCTTTTAAATCATTGTGTAAGAAAGTTATTTTAATGTTTATTTGTTTTAATTCATAATCATAAAACACAGCTATAATAAAGATAACTTTATAAATCATTGATTTAACAACTATTGTAAAGATCTCTTTATAGTCAATTTTAAATTGTTATTCAAATTCTTTGACTACTCATTGAGTCTTATACTGTAGAATTAAGTTGTCAGATTCTTTTTTATAATAGTAAATTCATTTACTTCTTAAAACTCATCAATTAAATGACAACATCTTTAAAGTTTATGTAAAGTTAATTATTAATGAGTTATACTCACTATTCATTGCTTTCTTTCAGTCTTTCAACTTGTAACTTACAATTATCTATTTAAACATTTAAGATTCATTCTTAAAGTCTTTTTTCTTTTTTATGACATCAATGATTGCATTAAACACAGTTAAGTAGATCATGATTGCTTTAAGCTTTAACTTTATAAAGAATTGTCTTTCTTTTTTAGAGCATTAAGACTCAGCTAATATTGATTTATTAATTATGAGAAAAATATTTATAATATCTTTTTTTTCTTTCTTCATTTCTTCTAACTGATTTGACAATATCAGTATGAGAAGATATGATGATATATACTTTAAAGATAATGATAATGATGAGAATTAAAAAGAAAACAAAAAAAATAATTATATATCTTCTTGTTCTGCATTAATAATGTGAAGTTAAATGACTTTAGAAATTGAAACTGCAACTTTGACATCATAGATTGATGAATCTTCATTAAACTGTACATTTCTTACTTTAATTATTTAATCTATCTTTTTCTTTTTAGAAAGTTATACTCTATATTGATTTCTTTCTTTATATTCAACAAAAATTTTCTTATTGCTTCAGAATTCAAATTTAATTTCTGTTGTTCAGATCTTCTTTAAAATATGTATGTATGCTGTGCATTTAAAACACTGAAGATATTTAAGATCAATGAGATCTGTTAATTTATTTTTATTAAAAGATTTAAACAGTAGCTGAATTAAGATCTTGTTGTTTTTAAGAACTGACATTGAGAGTTAATTAAGAAGATAACATACTGTTTTAATAGTCTTTAATTATAAAGTTTTTGTTACAATCTTCTAAGTCTAATGGCTAAATGACTAAGTAGACTATTCACCTAATAGGTGAAGGTAATGGCAACAAGATAAGCTGTGATCAGGTAATAATTCTGACAAGTATCACAAATAAAAGAAACTGCAATGCTCTCATTACTATGTCTTTATCTGAATAGTCTGTGCTCTATAGACTTGAAAACACAGCAATAATGATGTGCTTATAAGACAGCATTGAGATGTTATGATTAAATGACTCAATAATGATGTAATAGTGAGATGTCTTGAAATCAATTTAATGATGAGATGTCAATGAGATG
>JAABUU010007819.1_pt1 | contig 10863 bp, 7 predicted proteins | sample 5559301 | NCBI WGS metagenome assembly JAABUU01 (sample SAMN10711884, study PRJNA513360) | rock metagenome | isolation source: Antarctica rocks | place: Antarctica: Victoria Land, Richard Nunatak white
TTCTCCGCGAACGGCACATCCACATACGCGCGCTCACCCACGCACCGAACGCTACCGCAGTGCACGAGCCACGGCACCCTCTCACTGTGACCCTCTGCTGTGTCACCTGCCCGCGCAGCATGAGCAGAGGGCCACATCAACCGCCCAGGCAGGTGACACACCCAAACGACAAGATGAAAGCAACACACCTCTTGCATTCAGGTTAGGTCAGCGTGAGGTGAAAGCTTAGCAGTGCTAGGCTGCGGGTGTGATGTCGCTGCACAAGTTGACGGCGGGGGATGGGTACACGTATCTGACCCGCCAAGTCGCGGTGGTGGATTCCACCGAGCGTGGGTCGGCGAGTTTGGGGCAGTACTACACGGAAAAAGGGGAATCACCGGGGGAGTGGATGGGCGCCGGCCTCGGGGGACTGGTGACCGTTCCGGCAGGCAGCGTGGTGTCTGAGGCGCAGATGAAAGCGTTGTTCGGGGAGGGACGGCACCCGGATGCGGACATTATCGCCCAGTCGTTGATCGCGGAGGGCAAACGCCCGGCGACCGCGTTGGCGGCGACGCGGCTCGGGGTGCCGTTCAAAGTGTTCGAGGGGGCCACGGAGTTCCGGACGGTGGTGGCGCAACGGTTCGTGGCCCATAACGTGGCCGCCGGGGTGCGGGGCAACACGGTGATCGCCGAGGACGTGCGGGCCCGGATCCGCACCCAAGTCGGCACGGAGCTGTTCGGCAAGGAGTACGGCCACCCGCCGGGTGATGAGCGGGAGTTGTCCGGGTTCATCGCCCGCGGATCACGCCAAGCCACCACCGCCATTGCCGGGTATGACCTGACGTTCAGCCCAGTGAAGAGTGTGTCCACGCTGTGGGCGGTGGCCCCGCGCGAGGTGTCCGCACAGATTGAGGCAGCACACCACGCCGCGGTCGCGGACGTCATCAGGTGGTTGGAATCCAACGCCGCCTACACCCGGTTGGGTGCTAACGGGGTGCGGCAGGTGGACACCGAAGGGTTGATCGGGGCGGTGTTCACCCACCGCGACTCCCGGGCCGGGGACCCGGACCTACACACCCACGTCGCCATTTCCAACAAGGTGCAGACCCGGGGCACCGATGGCATCCTGCGGTGGCTGGCCCTGGACGGGCGGGTCATCCACAAGGCGGCGGTGGCCGCATCCGAGCGGTACAACACCCGCCTGGAAGCCCACCTCATCGCCCGGTTGGGGGTGTCCTTCACCGAACGGCCCGGCACCGACTCCTCGAAGCGGTCGGTGCGGGAAATCGTCGGGGTCGACCAAGCGCTGTCCGGGGTGTGGTCGGCGCGGCGGGCAAGTATTGACACCCGCCGCGCGGAACTGGCCACTGCGTTTCAGGTGCGGCAGGGCCGGACCCCGTCGGCGGTGGAATCGTTGGCGTTGGCGCAGCAGGCCACCCTGGAAACCCGGGCCGCCAAACACGAACCCCGCTCCCTGGCCGAGCAACGCCAGCAGTGGCGGACCGAAGCCGTGGAGGTTCTCGGCGGCGAAGCGCCGCTGACGAGCATGATTCATGCCGCGGTCCCCGCCGCGAAACCACAGATGAGCGCCCGAGTCGATGAGCAGTGGATCAACCACACCGCGGCGGCAGTCATCACCACGGTGTCCGGGGCGCGGGCGACGTGGCAGCCCGACCACATCCGGGCCGAGGCCGAACGCGCCGCCCGCGCCACCGGAGTAACGCTGGGCGAGCTGGACGACACCGTGGATGCGATCGTGACCGCCGCCTTGGGACCCGGCGTGTCGGTGCCGCTGTCCGCGCCGGCGCTGATCACGGCGCCGGAACCAGCGGTTCTGCGCCGGGCCGATGGCGCCTCGATGTACACCACAGCCCGCACCCAGCTGTACACCTCCCAGGCGGTGATGGACGCCGAGGCCCGGCTGCTGGCGGCCGCTCAGCGCACCGACGGGAGGGTCACGAGCAGCCGTGCGGTGGACATGGCCCTGCTGGAAACGGCGGCGAACGGTGTCGATCTCAACCCTGGTCAGGTCGCCCTGGTTCGCGAGCTGGCCACCTCCGGTGCCCGGGTGCAGGTGGCGTTGGCCCCGGCCGGGACCGGGAAGACCACCGCGATGAGCGCGCTGGCCCGGGCCTGGACCGAAGACGGCGGCCACGTCATCGGTTTGGCCCCTACCGCCGCGGCCGCCGCGGTGCTGGGCGGCGACCTGCACGCCCCGACCGACACGGTGGACAAACTCGTCCACGTTCTTGGTGAACTGGGCGAGGTGGACCGGGCCGACACCCCGGTCCGGGTGCCGCAATGGGTCGCTGACATCGGCCCGGAGACGTTAGTGATCGTCGATGAGGCGGCGATGTCGGGCACCCCGAACCTCGACGTCGCCGTGGCCTATGTGCTGGGGCGTGGGGGCAGTGTCCGCCTCGTCGGCGACGACCAGCAGCTGGCCTCAGTATCCGCGGGCGGGGTCGTTCGGGACATCGCCGAGACCGTCGGTGCGGTGACTCTGTCAGAGGTCATGCGGTTTCACGACCCTGCGGAAGGGGCGGCGTCGTTGGCCATCCGGGCCGGGGACCCCGCCGGGATCGGCTACTACATCGACAACCACCGGGTCCGGGTCGGTGACCCCGCCACTGTGGTGGACCAGGCTTACGCCGGGTGGGCTGCCGACCAAGCGGCCGGGCTCGACGCGGTGATGCTGGCCCCTACCACGCAGGCGGTCACCGCCCTGAACGAGAGGGCCCGCACCGACCGCCTCGCCGCCGCGGACACTCCGCCCGGGCGGGAAGTCACCTTGCGGACCGGGTCGAGGGCCAGTGCCGGGGACATGATCACCACCCGGCGCAACGACCGCCGCCTGGTGATCACAGCCAATGACTGGGTCCGCAACGGGGATCGGTGGAGAATCCGCGGTGTCGGTGCGGACGGCTCTGTGCGTGCCCAGCATGTCGGCACGAACCGGGTGATCACCCTGCCCGCGAACTACGTCGCCGAACAGGTCGAATTGGGCTACGCCCGCACCGTGCATGGCGCCCAAGGGTTGACCGCAGACACCGCGCACTCCGTGGGCACCGGCGCCGAGTCCCGGCAGTTGCTCTACGTCGCGATGACCCGCGGTCGCCGAGCCAACCAGCTCTATGTGCAGACCACCGGTGAGGGTGACCCGCACAGTGTCATCACCCCCGACGGGCTGCGTCCCCCGACGGCGGTCGATGTGCTGACCCGCATCGTTGGCTACGACGGGTCGCAACGCTCAGCGCATACCACCGCCCTCGACCTCGCCGACCCGGTGACGCAGCTGGAGCACGCCACCGGGAGTTACGAAGACGCCGTCGCCGTGGCCGCGGAAACAGTGGTCAGCCCTGAGGTCCTCGCCGCGATCGACACTGCCGCCGAGGACATCGAGCCCGGGCTGACCTTGGCCCCGGCGTACCCGAGCATGCGGGCGCACCTGGCGATTATCAGCCTGGCCGGCCGCGACCCCGAAACAGCGCTGCGCACCGCGGCCCAGGGTCGGGAGCTAGGCACCGCCGATGACGTGGCCGCGGTCCTGGACTGGCGCCTGGACACCACCGGAACACACTTGGCCCCACCGGGGCCGTTGCCCTGGCTACCCGGGCTGCCTGCCCCACTCGCCGAACACCCGCAGTGGGGTCCATACCTGTCCGCGCGGGAGCAGGCGATCACCGACACCGCAGCCGCGGTGGCAGCGAAGGCCCGCGTGTTCACCCCCACCTCGGCGCCGCTGTGGGGGCGCCCACTGGTCGGGGAGAACCCCGACCTGCTGGCCCGGCTCGCGGTGTGGCGGGCTGCTACCGGGGTGGCGGAAGCGGATCGGCGACCCACCGGGCCCGACGCCCCGCGGGTCGCGGTGCGCCGCTACCAGAAGACGCTGGACGCGCAGGTACAAAGGGTGCTCGGCGGCCCCCACGCCGCCGCCCAACGGTGGGCGCCGTTAGCGAACAGCATCGACCAGCGGCTCGTGAGCGACCCCTACTGGCCGGTGCTCGCCGACCGGTTCACCGCGGCGGACCGCGCCGGTATCGACATCGGCCGTCTCGCCGTCGACGCCACCCACGACCGGCCCCTTCCCGATGAGCTACCCGGCGCCGCCCTGTGGTGGCGGCTGTCCCGCCACCTGGCCCCCTCCGTGCTGGACGCCGCCGCGATCGGCGCCCCGCAAACCCTGCGCCCGGACTGGACCCTGGCACTGAGTGAGGTGCTCGGGGACACCGTGGCCCTGCGGGTTTTGGCCGACCCGGCGTGGCCGGGACTGGTCGCCGCCGTCACCCACGCCACCCACGCCGGGTGGGAACCCGCCCAAGTGCTGGGCACCGCGCACGAGCTTCTGTCCGCCACCCTGGAGGAGGACACCGTGCTGCGCCCGGCCGAGGTGGCCCCCGCTCTGGTGTTCCGGGTGCACGCCCTCGTCGAGCACGCCGGCGACCTGGCCGCCCGACCGGCCGACGACGATGCCTCGGCGTCCCAGCTTGCCGAAGCCCCGATCGACCCCGACGCCGAAGAAGCGGCTGCCGCCCGCGCGGAGCACGCCGCTCCCTGGGATGCGGGAGAAAATCCGGACGTCCCTCTGGTGGCTGATCACGCCGACCCCAGCATTGACGACGACTACCTCGCCGCGGTGGTCGCCACCGAACCCGCCGAAGACTTTGAGACGGCCGGATACATCGAGGTGGTGGGTGACTGGGATGGGGCACTCCTGATCGAGCTGCCCTACACCGACATGGACCCGACCCAACAAGTTCAGGCCATCGCCACCGACCTGGCCGCCGCCCGCGAGCAGCTGCGCCACGGCCGCCAACAGCTGTTCGACGGGACCTCACCACACCTGACCGCGACGATGCCCACCATCGCCGCGATGCGCCAACGCGCTGATGACCTCAGGGCCGCCGCCGTGACCGACGCTGACGCCCACCAGGAGTGGATCGAAGCCGACCACACCGTAGAGGCCGCCGAACACAGCGCTGCCCAGTTGGGCCGTGAGCTTGATGCCGCGCGCACCGCGGGTGAGGACGGGCACGTCAGCGAGCTGGAACCCCTGCACGCGCTGGCTTCCGAGCGGGTGCAGGGCGCCTGCAGGGAGGCCGCCGCCCGGCGCACCGCCTACGACACCGCCCACCACACGCTGGTGGCCCAGGCCGGTCCCACCGGTATCACCACCAGTCAGGATGTGGAGTTCGCCCGGATCGCGGCCACCGACCTCGACCTGGACGCACTAGGCACGCATCGGGACCGGGTCCGTGTCCTGCAAGGTGCGCTGCTGCGGGCCGCAACCCACGCGGCCCGCGACCACGTCCTTGCCCACCCCGCGCTCAGCGCCAGCACCACCGGGTCGCAGGAAATCCGCGGTGAACCGGCGCTGTCCACCGCGACCACCGCGACCACTGCGACAGGGGGTGTTCGATCCGAACACCCCGCACCCTCCGAGCAGGCAACAGAGCCCCAGGCCACCGGCGCGGACCCTGCCGCAGCGTCTCCCGGGTGGCGGACGGTGCTGGGGCCACGACCCACCGACCCGGCCCACGCCCAGCAATGGGACTTCACCACAGCCATGGTGGCCGCGTACCGGTCGGACTACCACATCACCAGCACCGATCCAGCCGTCTTGCTGGGCTCGGCGCCCACCCCGGCCACCGAGCAAGCATTCGCCTACCGGGTTATCGATCGAGAATGGAAGGCCGCCACCATGACCAGCACACAACACAACCCTGCCAGCACCGACGCCGATGCCGCGGTGCAGCAACGCCTGGCTGACCTCGATCAACGCCTGTCCCAGCTTCGCGAGCATCGAGCTGCCGACCCGGACGCCGAGAACTACCAGCAGGAGGGGGCTGTGCTGCAGGACGGCATCACCGATGAGCACGGCTTCGGCTACGGCACCGGCTACACCGACCGGCACCGCGGCGAAGTCCAAGGCTCGCATAGAGGGTACTGAGAACTATTTCCGTGCCAAGGTGGCTAAACGCGGGGCCTTTTGTACGTAGAGAGGTGACCCCTATCAAGCGGAGCCATCCGTGAAGCGAAGAAGCCATCGACATACCCGGAGCGGCGACCCCGGGCAAAGCTCCCAGCGGAGAACGACGACCCGCACCGGCGAGAGGCCGACCCTGGCCAGGGCACTCGATGATTCGCCCGACGACGACGAGGGAAGCAGACAGCGGGCTGGCCAGGACCGTCGAACTCCCAACCGAAAGCAGCAGAATACGGAGACTCCGGGTGCCTCGTCCCGACCAGTGCGAAAAACAATATTCGATACTCGCCGATCGGCTTGGGCGTCTGAGCAATGCGGGCTTCAGCTTGCAGACACACCGCTGCCCAAGCGCAACCCGCACGCGTTTCCCCCGGACGCCGCAGCGCATCACGCGGGAACCCGCCCGGTCGCAGAGGATCCCGGTGCGCCGGACACCCCTGCCGATGGGGCAAAACCGCAACATCATTTCGACAGGCGGCTCGCCGCCCATGTGGCCATGGTCGTCGACTCGGCACCGCCGCTCACCGACACGCAACGACATCGCTTAGCGGTCATCTTTTACTCAGTGTGAACCGTCTTCGGCGATCGTGGGGCCGCCGAGAAGCGGCAGGCCCAACCCGCTGGGTACGGCATGTTCGGGGCGCTGCGATCGATCAGTGGGCGGCGTTGAATGCGGCGAGGACAGTGGCCGGGATGCGAGCGCGGTCGGCTACTTCGTGGCCGCTGCTGCGGGCCCAACGGCGCACGCGGCGGGCCGATGGTGCCGATGCGCTGCCTACCGCGTTGTGGCCGGGTCGAACCTGGCGGTAGCCATTGTAATGGGCAATTCGCACGCGGCACGTGGGACGGGGCTGCCCCCGTCCGAGTTTTACCCACGGCAAAACCGGGGCTCGGCATCCGCATTCGTCGACGAGTCCCATGGGAGACGACTCACCGCTTCACTATTGCCGACTCGCCGGTACTCCGGAGGAACTCGCCTTGAAGCTTGCTGATATCTGGGCATGAGTCCAAATCAGGCCGCTGCGGTGACTTGCCTGGCACAGCCGTCCGCGGAGAAGCGACGCACCCTTGACCGGCTGACCCATGGTCCGGAGCGTGCATGCGGATGGGCAGCGAGCAGGCACGCGAGCTTTTCGGTTCCCTGGAGGGGTTGATGATGTGGGCATTCTGGCCGCGATGTGCACGGCGGACACCCGATGTGACCTGGCTCGCCAAGGGACCAGAGACATGTTGAAAATCCGCGTTGACGGCGCGCTTCGCGAACCTGGTCTAGAGTTCGTCTCGACACCCATGATTCGGAGACACAATGGCAGACACGACGCAGTTCGACCATGACCGCATCAGCCATTTGCTTGCCGACAGGCTCCTGAGGTGCCCGCCTTTCAGCGGAGCTATTCGTGGGATGAGGGTAATGTCAACGACTTCCTGAACGACCTAGAAACGGCTCGGAAGAGGAAGACCGGATATTTCCTTGGAACCGTGGTATTTGCCAACTCCGGCGATGGGACCCGGCAGCAAATTGTCGACGGACAGCAGCGCCTGGCAACTACGGCAATTCTTTTAGTGGCGATCCGAGACTTGCTTCGAGACTTCAAGAAGGAACTGCAGGCCGACCACGTCGACGAAACCTATCTACGTGGGTATGACCTTGACGCAGAAGAAATGGTCGAACGGATTGTGCTAAACCCAGACGACCAGCCCCTTTATGACCTTCTGCTCGCTAGGTCTCCCCTTCCCGGGCCACGCTCGTCGCCAATCACTGATGCCTATCGCCAATGCGCTGCATATCTTAGAGAGCTCGCTCCTAAGGAGGCCGATTACCGCACACTGATCGAGATCACTACTCAGCTTGATGAAGACGTTCAAGTGCTGGTCGCCGTAGCCACCGATTTGCCTGAGGCGTACGTGATCTTCGAGACATTGAATGTCCGCGGCGCGGATCTCACAACCGCCGACCTCCTTAAGAATTATCTGTTCAGCCAAGCGAAGCAGAATTTCGCTTTTGTACAGGCTACATGGACTAAGATCAGCAGCGAGTTCGAAAAATCAGAAGAGTTCGTGAAGTTTATTCGTTACGACTACATGTCTAGTGTCGCGTGTTTGAAGTTGTTTTACGGTGTGCTTTCGCTAGGATCTGGTCAGCGGTTTTGGTCCAGATGAACGGGGTGCAACGGTCGTTCCAGCCGTCGATGAAGTTCTCGATAGCGGTGATGAGGTCTTTGACGCTGGTGAAGGTGCCGCGTCGGATGGCTTGGCGGGTGATGATGCCGAAGAAGATTTCGACCATGTTCATCCACGATCCGGACGTCGGGGTGAAGTGCATGGTGACCCGCGGGTTCTGGGCGAGCCAGTTCTTGACCTTGGGGTGTTTGTGGGTGGCGTAGTTGTCCGCGACGACGTGCAGCTTCACCCGGGGATAGGCCTTGGCCACGACCTTGAGGAAGTCCAGAAACTCGGCGTGGGTGTGGCGCTGGTAGCAGGCGTCGGTCACTGTGCCGGTCGCGACCTCCAGTGCGGCGAACAGGCTCGTGGTGCCGTGGCGGAGGTAGTCGTGGGTGGCCTTCTCGGGCAGCCCAGCCCGCATCGGCAGGATCGGAGCAGTGCGGTCGAGCGCTTGAATCTGGGTTTTCTCGTCGATGCAGACCACGACCGCCTTGTCCGGCGGGTTCAGATACAACCCGACGACGTCGCGGACCTTGGCATCCAGCTCAGGGTCGGTGGAGAACTTGAACGTCTCCCGCTTCCACGGCTTCAGATCGTGTTCCCGCCAGATGCGGGCGACCGAGGCGAAGGAAATCCCCAGGTGTTTGCCCAGCAACCGGGCCGACCAGTGCGTCACCCCCAATGCTTCCGGCGGGGCCGCCAGAGTGGCCACCACGACCGCCAACTCATCGATCACCGGCGGACGACCCGACCGGTCCAGATCACTGAGCCCCGCGATGCCCGACTGCTCATAGCGAGCACGCCAGGACAGCACCGTCGGCCGGGAGACCCCGACCCGGCGGCCGATTTCCGCGTTCGGCACCCCCTCAGCAGCGAGCAAAACGATCCGGGCGCGCTGCGCCACCCCAGCACCCGCCGTCGAGCACCGCAACACCGTTCTCAATCTCGACTCATCACCGGGACGCAACACAATCGGCGCAGCAACAGACATACCCGATTGTCCCAAAAGCTAACTGTAAAGTCACTTACGACACGCGACACTAGAAACGGTCACGTGACCACACGACAGTTGTATAAGGCGATGCAGGCGGATATTGGGGGCGGACCGAGCAAGGCCAAAAGGTATGTTCAAAGGCTCGATGCTGCCCGCGTCACATACCTAGCCCTGAAGGATGTTGATAGTTCGCTTTGGGACTCGCTCGACTTCGATATGCGCGACTCGGTCTTGGCGATGCGCAGATTCGGCCTAGAGAGAAGCTATCCGTTAATCATGGCGGTTTTCGCAGCATGGAAGAACGACAAGGGTAAGGCAGCCAGGCTTTTCACGAAAGTCACTAATTGGTCCATTCGGGCCCTGTTTGCTGGCCGCCTAGGAGGCAGCGTGGCAGAAAAGTCATTCAGCAATGCAGCAAAGGTTGTGAGCGAGGGCAAAGCCAAAAATCAGGATGACGTCCGTGCGGTTTTAGCCTCAATTGTCGTCGGGGACCAAGAATTCCGCGATGACTTTCGGGCGTATGGAAATGTAACCCTCCCGCGGGCAAAGTATCTCCTGGCCATGATCGAACGGGCTCACCGCTCAAAATCAGGCAAAGCTCCCGACGGTCTTCCCGACTGGGCGAGCCGCACCGTCCGCTCGAACACTTATTGCCGCGTGCGGAAGCGAAGGGCGACGTCCTGAAAACGACGTATGTCGAGTCGATCGGAAACATGGCGCTTCTTGAGAAGCAGCTCAACAAAGATTTAGAAGACAGGCCGTTCGCTGATAAGACTGAGACGTATGGCAAGTCAGTTTTTGAAGTCACAGCGTCTCTAAAGAGCCAAGTGACCTGGACAGAGTCGGACGTTGTAAAGAGGGAAAATGAGTTGGCGACACTTGCACCGCAGGCTTGGCCCCTATAGGGGTCAGCATCTGTCTGGGCAATAGGGGTTGCGCCGCATTTGAGCGTCTCTCCGCATGGGGGCGGTAAGACGGCAACCCCCCGAGCGGCGCCAACAAGGCATTGGGTCGCAAACACTGGCTATCTCGCAGTGTCCGGCACCAACATCACCATCATCTGCGGTGCGATCCTCCTGCTCGCTCAGTGGGCCGGCGCCGGCCCACGTACGTGCGCGGCGCTGGCCGCGGTCGCCCTGGTGGGCTTCGTCGTCCTGGCTCGACCCTCGCCCAGCGTCTTGCGGGCCGCCGTGATGGGCGCAATCGCCTTGCTCGCCCTGGTCACTGGACGCCGTCGGCAGGCCCTTCCTGCCTTGTGCAGCGCGGTCATCGTGTTACTGATGGTCTCCCCGCAGCTCGCGGTGGACGCCGGCTTTGCCCTCTCGGTGCTGGCGACCGCCGGCTTGGTGCTGCTTGCACCGGGATGGGTGCGCGCTCTACGAAAACGACGTGTCCCCGCGGGGGTGGCCGAGCTGCTGGCGGTGCCGCTTGCCGCGCACGTGGTCACTGCGCCGGTGATCGCCGGGCTCTCGGCGCAGCTGAGTCTGGTTGCGGTGCTGGCAAACATTGTGGCGGCGCCGGTAGTGGCGTTGGCGACGGTCCTCGGGGTACTGGCCACAGTGCTGTTGTCGTTCTGGCCAGGTGCGGGCGAGCTGGTGGTGCGGCTGGCGGGGCCAGAGGTGTGGTGGTTGGTGCAGGTCACGCACCGCTGCGCGGCGATTCCGTCGGCGTCGGTAGCGGTTCCCGGTGGTGTTCCCGGTGCCCTCGGCATGGCGGGGGTGACCGCGGTCGTGCTGGTGCT
>JAABUU010007822.1_pt1 | contig 10857 bp, 10 predicted proteins | sample 5559301 | NCBI WGS metagenome assembly JAABUU01 (sample SAMN10711884, study PRJNA513360) | rock metagenome | isolation source: Antarctica rocks | place: Antarctica: Victoria Land, Richard Nunatak white
GCTCGGCGCCGTCGATCGCGCCCAAGCGGTGCTCATCGCCACCGAGCGCGGCTGGTTGTAGAGGGGCCGGCGCCCCGCGGTCAGGGAGGCGTCCGCTCTGTCGTCGAGGAGGCTTCCTCGCGGTCACGGTGATTCGTCGACAGCGTGCCCTAGGATCGCCGCAGGACTGGTGCTCGCCGGTTCGCCGGCGCCGCCATGATCTCCATCACCACCAAGTCGCCCTACGCCGTACGCGCACTGGCCGAGCTGGCGCGTGTGGGTGGGCCCGCTCCGGTGCCCATCGGCGAGCTTGCCCGTCGCCGCGACGTCCCCGTGCAGTTCCTCGAGCAGCTCTTCGCCGTCCTGCGCCGGTCGGGCATCCTGCGCTCCCAGCGCGGGGTCCACGGCGGCTATGCCTTTTTGCGCGAGCCTTCCCAGGTCACCGTGCTTGAGATCGTCGAGCTGCTCGATGGCCCCCTGGGCGCCGATTGCACCGGAGTGTTCGCCGAGGCGATCGACGCCGCCCGGACGGTCCTGGGGTCGACCACCATCGCCGACGTGGCCGAGCGCGAGGCACGCGAGGCCGGCGCGGCGATGTACTACATCTGAGCAGAGGGCCCAGATTTGGCTCTAGGGCGCGGTTTAGGCGGCCTGCGCGACAGTTGGCTCGGGGGAGCCGTTCGCCGCGCGGGCGAGGTAGGCGTCGAGCATCCCGGCTGCCTCGGCCTCGTTGCCGGGCATCAGGTGGCCGTACTTGTCGAGGGTGATGGCGATGTTCGCGTGGCCCATGTAGGTCGAGAGCGCCTTGGCGTTGACGCCGGCGGCGATCATGAGGCTGGCGAAGGTGTGGCGGCACTCGTGCAGGGTGATCGGCGCCAGCCCGGCCTGGGCCCAGGCCGGGCTGGGCACGAGCGGCCAGGGGACCGGGGGCGAAGGGGCGGCCTGGGCCGGCGCCGAACACAAGCACGGCGCCGGCGTGCTCTAGGCGGTGCTCCACGAGGCTGTCGCGGAGCACGGCGGCGATGGGGACTGCGCGAACCCCGACGCGGCTCTTCGGCGCTATCTCGCCCTCGATCACGTCCCAGCCGCGCTGCACGTCGATCCTGCCCGACGCAAGATCAACGTCGGACCAGCGCAGTGCCATCAGCTCCCCGCGGCGCAGGCCCGCGTACATCGCTGTCGCCCACACCGCCCGGTCAGCCGGCGCCAGGGCCGCTAGCAGCGCGGACCCTTCCTGGGGGGCGGCGATCCGGTCACGGCCCCCACGGATCGCGGGAAGCTGCAACCCCGCGGTCGGGTTGATCTCCAGCTCGCCGCGTGAGATGGCCCGCCGGTAGATCACGCGAAGCGGGATCACCGCGCACTGCACGCTGCTGGCCGACAGTCCGCTCGCGTGCAGACGGTCGGCGAGGTCCTGCAGATCCATGCGGCGGAGCGCTGAGAACTTCACGTCGCCGATGGCCGGGAGCACCCGCAGTCTGAGCGCCTGCTCGTAGCCGCGGACCGCGCTCGGCTTGTAGGCGTCACCCGAGCGGTTGCGTATCTCGCCGCGCCGCCCAGGCGTCGGCGACCTGTTGGGCGCTCATCTTGGAGATGCTGTCCAGCTTCACCTCCAGCTGGTCCGGGCCGTCCGCGTCAGGCAGCGGATCGCCACCGGGCTCCTGGTCGGCTGTTGACGGTGCCCGGGAGGAAAAGTGGCGCAACATGCCGGGCAACAATGCGTCGACATGCCTGTGAGCCGCATCTGATCCCGGGTCGAGCCCTAGAAGGGCTCCGATGAGCCTGCATGACTTCCCCTGGGTGCGTCCCGGCAATGCGTTAGGGCTGGCCTCCGTTTGACTCCGTGCGCCGACGCCAGCCACATCCTTAGGGCTGGCCTTGAGCTGACGGTGTTCAACGCGTTGAACACCGTCGTCAGCAGGCTGCACACGTTCGACATTGCCGGGTGTACGGACAGTCCCATCGCGTTGACCTTCCCGCACCAGCCCCCGTGGCGGACGTGGCGCATGTGGCGGACAAACCCGAGAGGGCGGGATTGGGGCCGAATGGCGAACCTTGGCGCGGCCCGCGATGAGTTGCGCGCGCTTTCGCTGCTCACTGGGGACGCGGGTTTCACCGGCCGGCGGGCACCGCGGTCCGGTCCAGGGCGTGCGCGGCGCCCGCTCGCGCGATGTCGCGCCAGTCCTCGAACTCTGACTCAGACAGGCCGTATCGCTCGCAGATCTGGCGTATGAGGACGGGGTCCCCGCCACTATCGAGCACCAGGCCCAGCTTCTGCTCGCCATCCATCGGTCCTTCGGCACGGGGTCGCGAAACGGGGGGAAGGTCGCTGCGGACCAGGCGCCCGCCGCGGAACGTCGCCGCGGCGATGACCATCCCGGCGCCGACCAGGATCATGTCCTTGAGCACGTACTGCCCTTCCAGGGTCGGCGCGTTGTGGGGCCCGGAGAACAGGCGGTCGGGCAGGAGCGCAAGGGGGGCCAGGATGCCCACGAACTCGATGGCCAGAAGCCAGATCGCCGCCCGCATGAGCCTTCCCGTGATCAGGCAGGCGCCGATGAAGCACTCCAGCGTGGCGATGGCCACGAGGCTCACGGCGCCCGGGATCAGGCCGAAGGTCAGCAGGTGCGTCGTTGCCCTGGTCAGGCCCTCGGCGGGACTGATGCCGGGAAAGTACTTCAGGACGCCGAAGCCCAGGAACACCGCCCCGACGGCGACGCGCAGCACCGCGACGCTGTGGGCGACGAGCTGGTGATGGATCACGTTCTCGGCGTGCAGAAGAAGTGCGTAGAGCCGTCTCATACATGAGGTTGCGTGATCGACCGCCACGCGGATCAGGGGGGTCGGGCGTCGGCTGGACTCCCCTCGCCGGGTCAGCGGCGCCCCCGGGCAGCTACTCGGGGAAGGGGAATCGACTGCGACTCTGGCGCCAGGTCGACGTACTTCACCGAGAAGTCGCGCAGGGCGTCGAACACGCGCGGGTTGAACCCGGGGCTCTGACGGGACGAGCCTTCGGGGCCTTCCCTGGCACAGCGCTGCGCGACACTTGCGCGACAGTTGACCCCCGAATCCGGGCGGTTGAGGGCCCCCCGAGGGCGGTCGAAAATGGATCCGAGCAGGGAAAAACCCCCGTGTACGGGGGCTTCCCGGCATGTACTACATCTGAGCCGTGGCTAGAGGCGAGACGCTCGGCCTACGACAGCGGCGGCCGCTCTGGTCGACGTCGTACCGTGCCGCCCAGTCGCGTGGCTCAGGCGTCCATCGGCAGTAGCCGGAACGCCTCGCCGGCTACGAGCGAGCCAACGGCACGAAAGTGACGTTCCTCGAGCGTCGCGATGTCGACCGTGTCGAGTCGTTGAGCGAGTGCTATGAGCGAGGCATCAGCGAGCCCGAGTCCGGCGTCGGCGTTAGCGCCCGGCGATCGTGACGGCGGACGCGATCGCACGAGCGATCACGCATGGTCAAGCGGTTGGCCAGGCGCCAGTAACCAGCATCGGTCCCCCCACCTCTACGGCCCGGGCTCACGACCGTTACGGTGCTGGCGGTGCAAGCGATCGAAGCGCGCCGGTTCGTTCTGCCGGCGAGGGGACGAGCTCGCCGCGTGCTCGGCTACCAGCCCAGGGCCAACCTATCCGAGGGAATGTGTCGCACCGAGCTTTGGCTGCGCAGCCAGGGCGTCCGGTGATCACCGGCGGCCCGGCCCTGATGCGGCGCGTCGCCCTGACGTCGGTCGTGGCCGCCACGATGGCGGGTGGCTCGGGGTTCCCAGCCGAAGCCCAAGCTGGCGTCCGCGTGGGCGCTCAGGCAATCCAGGCGCACCCGCCGGCGCCCACGCTCGCAACCTTGCCCAGTGGGGTGAGCACGGAGGCCGCGGACCTCCGCGTGAGCACACCGACCGCGACCGCGGTGATCACTCGCTCGCCTTACGCCCTGTCGATCAGCGACACGGCAGGGCGCAGGGTCCTCGGCGAGGTTCCCAACCCCGGACCTGCGCCCCAGGTGGTGCCGCCGCTGGCGCAGTCGGCGCTGCCGGCCGACAACTTGAGCGCGCCGACCCTTTACGCACCCCTGTCCTTCCTGGTGGGTGCCACCAGCAGCGTGGCCAGCCCCGCCGGCCAGTTCGAGGGCAACCTGCTCACCGAGGCTCAGACCGGGGTGCAGTACTCGGCCCAGAACGTGCTCTCGGCCACACCCCAGGGAGGTGGGCTGGCCCTCATCTTGTCCACTGATGATCCGAGCGGGCGGCGCCTGCTGGTGTCGGTGACCCCGGGTCCCGGCGGAACCATCCACGTGTCCGCGCGGCCCTCAGACCCCGCCGGCGTGGTGGAGATGTCTGACTCTTTCAGCTCCACCCCCAGCGAGGCGTACCGCGGATTCGGGGGACGCCATAACTCACTCGATGAGCACGGACAGGCGTTTTTTAACTACCTACAGCAGGAGAACGTCGGCGCCGGAGGACTGCAGCCTCTGGCCGACCTTACCGCGGGCCCAACGGTAAGACCCTGCTGTTCCCCAACGGTCCTACCGCCGCCTACTACGTCTACTCCTCCTTTGTCTCTGACCACGGCTATGGGTTCCTACTCGACCACTCCGAGACATCGCAATGGCGTCTTGACTCAGACCGCCCCAACGCGTGGCAGACCTCAGTCCTCCGACCGGAAATCAACTACGACGTCGCCGCCGGGAACTACCCCGACGCAATCGGTCAGATATCGGCGATCAGCGGGCGCCAGCGCCTGCCGCCCGCCTGGGGCCCTGGGCCACTGCTCGACCGCGCCACGCAGTACCCCAACGACAGCGCCAGCCACTACTACGCAGAGGTGCTCGCCGACCTGCAGAACATCAAGCGCTACCACCTGCCCCTGGACGGCTACCGCATCGAGGGCTGGCGTTACCTGACCACCACCCAATTGCAGGGGGTGATCGCCCGGCTACGGGCGATGGCCATCCATCCGATGGTCTACTTCTGCGCCTTCGTGGGCCAGACCAGATCGGCACCGACGACCCCGCCGACTTCAACTACGCAGTGAGCCGCGGCTATGTCGCCACCACCGCCACCGGGGCCCCTTACCTGTTCGCCTCGAATTTCCAGTCACTCGGCGCGCTGATCGACTTCACCAACCCGGCCGCCGTCAGCTGGTGGCAGGGACGCCTGCGCGCCGTCCTTGATCTCGGCGTCGACGGCTTCATGCAGGACTTCGGCGAGCAGGTCCTGCCCGACATGCACTTCCACGACGGGGAGACGGGAGCCTCCATGCACAACCAGTACCCCGTCTTCTACCAGCAGGCCACCCGGGCCCTGCTTGACCAGTACCAAGCACAGCATTCTGGCCGTCGGCTGTTCTTCTTCACGCGGGCCGGCTACAGCGGGCGAGACCAGCAACCTGGGACCGCCGCCTATGAGAACGCGAACTTCCCCGGCGACGAGAACGACCGATTGGAGCGTGTCCTCCGGCCTGGCCTCCCAGACCCCGGACATGCTCAACCGCGCCGTCGGCGGCGCCTACGGCTTTGGGACCGACATAGGCGGCTACTTCGACATCGCCGTCGCACCCCCCACCACCAAGGAGCTGTTCATCCGCTGGGCGCAGTGGGCCGCGTTATGCCCGGTATTCCGCCTGCACGGATCGGTCAGCGCCGGCACCCACGTTCCCTGGAGCTATGACCAGCAGACGGTGGACATCTACAACCGGCTCTCCGCCCTGCACCTCGCCGCCCGCCCTCTGATCCTCTCCCTCTGGGCCCATGCCGACCGAACCGGCATCCCGCCCACCCGACCGCTCTGGCTGGCCTATCCCCAGGACCCACAAGCCGCCCACCAAGACCCGGAATGGCTGCTCGGCCCCGACGTGCTCGTGGCTCCCGTCGTCACCCAGGGCGCAACCAGTCGCAGCGTCTACTTCCCCACCGGATGCTGGCAGGACCCCCAAACCCTTCAGACCTACAACGGACCCCAGAGCAGGACCCTTGCGGTACCGCTCACCAAGCTCGCCTACTTCTTTCGCTGCGAGACGCAGCCGTTCACCCCACCCGGGGGTGCGGCGCTTGCGGCCTCCGGCGCCGCTGGACGCCCCGCGTGCTTGGCCACCGCTCGTCTGCGCTTCACGATCCATCAGAACAACGGGCGGGTGACCCGGGTTCGCGCGTTCATCTCCGGGCGCCTGGTCAAGACGATTTGGTCCGACCAGATTAGCGCGCGCCGCGTGCGCCACGTCAGCATCCTACGTCCCGCAGGACGCAACTTCACCGTGCGCATCGAAGCCAATACCGTCAGGCACAAACGCGTCGTCAGCTCTCGCCGCTACATCTCCTGCCGCAAGACCGCTCCGCGCACGGTCGTCCATCATCGCCCTCGTGTAGCCCCTCGGAGTCCAGACCGCCGGGCTACGGCGCGCTGAAGCCCGTCACCTCCCACCTATCAACGGCCGGTAGAGGTCGCGCTCTGCGGGCCCTAGCATCACACCATGGTCTGGGTCACCGAGCTGGCTGTCACCCCGGTCAAGGGCCTGCGTCTGACGCCTCGGTCGGAGGTGACGCTCGAAGCCGCAGGCGCGCGCGACAACCGGCGCTTCTACCTGATCGACGAGCGATCACGCATGGTCAACGGCAAGCAGCTGGGTCCCCTGAGCGCGGTGGTGGCCGACTACCACCACGACAGTCGCCGGCTGACCTTGACCTTCCCCACCGGCACGATGATCACCGGGGAGGTCAAGACCGGAGCCGAGGTCGACGTGCGCTTCTTCTCGCGCCCGACCCGCGGGAGGCTGGTGGCGGGTCCGTGGTCGGCTGCGCTGTCTGAGCACGTCGGCCGGGCCGTGCGCCTGGTGCAGACGCTGAGCCCCGGACGAGCAGGAGTCGATCGCGGGGGCGCCGGTGCTGTCAGCCTGATCTCTGAGGCCTCGCTTGACCGGCTGGCCGAGGCGGCCGGGGAGACGGCAGTCGACGCCCGGCGCTTTCGCATGCTCGTGCAGGTCGATGGAACCGGACCCCACCAGGAGGACGGCTGGGTGGGCCGACGGGTGCGCATCGGGGCGGCGCTGGTGGCCATGCACGGCCACGTCGGGCGCTGCCTGGTCATCACCCGACACCCCGACACCGGGCAGGTCGACCTTCCGGCGCTGGATCTCCTGCGTGACTATCGAGCGGGCTCACAGACCACCGAGCCCCTGGCCTTCGGGATCTACGGCGAGGTGCTCGAGCCCGGCGTGGTGCGGGTGAGAGACGAGGTGGTCCTGGCCCCCGAGCACTGAGCCTCACCTCCGGGCGCACAGGACCGCCGCCGAGCGGTCTCAGCTCGTCCCCGACCGAATGACCTGCGCCACCGCCGCCGGGTCGTCGAAGAACGGGGTGTGCCCGGCGCCCAGGGTCACGTGCCGGGCCCAGGGCAGCTGCGCCCGCGCCCGCGGCGCCTGGCGACCGTAGAGCAGCAGCCGGTCACGGTTACCCCAGGCAACGGTCACCGGCACCCCGGCCACGGGCGCGAACCCGGTGAAGCGATAGTCGTCAAAGGCGGCCAGGGCGCCGGCGAACGCCGGAGCCGCCCAGGCGTCCTCGAGCACCGAGACCGCCTCGGCCGCCGGCATGCGGGCGGGCCAGGCGAAGATCTGCCCGAACAGCGTCGCGCGTCCAAACCGGGTGCGGGCCAGCGCCAACACCGCCGGGCGAAGGGAGCGGGGGGTCCCGGCCAGCACGCTCAGCGACAGCTGGCAGTAGCGCCGCTCGGCCGGGGTCCAGAAGCCGGCGGGGGAGATGGCGGTGGCCGAGGCCACCGCGCCCCGGCGGACGAGCTCGAGGGCGATCGCCCCGCCCATCGAGTTGCCGGCCACGTGGGGAGCCGACGAGTCGACGAGCCCCAGCGAAGCGAAGAAGCGCTCGAAGGCGTCGGTGTAGGCGGGAATGGTGGGCGCGATCCCCGCCGGCAGGGGCGCCGAGCGCCCGAAGCCGGGGGAGTCACAGGCGATGACGTCAAAGTCAGCGCTCAGGCGATCGATCACGGGCCGCCAGCCCTGCCAATGGTGACCCACCCCATGAATCAGAACCAGCGGTGCACCAGCCCCCTCGCGCCCATGATTGAGCGTCACGGGCCCCGCATCCGCGACGGGCGTCGCGCTGGCGCCTGCGACCGAGCCGGCGCTCGCCACTAGGCGACCGACGCCGCCGCCACCGGGGCGAGCGCGTCCTCGCGGACCATGTCGGCGGCCTTCTCGGCGATCATGATGGTGGGGGCGTTGGTGTTGCCGCCGGGGATGGTGGGCATGACCGAGGCGTCGACGACGCGCAGGCCCTCGATGCCGTGCACACGCAGGCGCGAGTCCACCACCGCATCCTCGCCGGTGTCGCTCATCCGGCACGTCCCCACCGGGTGATAGATGAGCATCAGGCGCCGGCGCAGATCGGCCTCGAGCTCGGTGCGGTCGACCACTCCCGGCCCGGGCTTCAGCTCCTTGAGGGTGATCTCCTTGAGGGGGCCCTGGGCGGCGATCTCCCGGGCCAGGGCCATACCCGCCACCAGCGAGTCGACGTCCTCGGAGACCGATAGTGAGTTGGTGATGATCTTCGGCTTGGCGGTGGGGTCAGAGGAGGCCAGCCACACCTGCCCGCGCGCCTGGGGGGAGATGAGGACGGGGGCGATGACCATGCAGTGGCCCTCGTAGGTCTCGGCCCCGTGATCCTCGTAGTAGGCGGCTCCCATGTGAAACTGGATGTCGGCGGCGGGCAGGCCTCCCCGGGTGCGGGTGAAGGCCACCACCTCGGCGACGGTGGAGCTCAGCGGGCCCGAGCGGCGCAGCACCCACTCGGCCAGCGGCTTGGGCTTGTCGGCGCCGTAGAGAGTGTCCTGGTCGGAGACCTCGAAGATGACGGTCACGAACGGGTGGTCCTGGAGGTTGCGTCCCACCCCCGGCAGATCACGACGCACGGGGACTCCGACCGTGCGCAGGTCATCGGCGGGGCCGATCCCCGACAGCAACAGGAGCTGAGGGGTGTTGATCGACCCGGCGCACAGCAGCACCTCGCGCCCGGGACGCACCGTCTCCTCGCCGCTTCGCCCCTTGCGCAGGCGCACCCCGACGGCCCGGTCGCCCTCCAGCTCGATCCCCAGGACGGTGGTCTTGGTGCGCACCTCGAGGTTGGGTCGGCCGAGCACGGGCTTGAGGTAGCCGTCGGCGGCGCTGAAGCGCTGCCCGTTTTGCTGGGTGACCTGAAACCAGGAGACGCCGTCCTGCTCGGGTCCGTTGTAGTCGGCGATGCGCGGGATCCCGGCCTGCTCGCTAGCCTGGAGCAGGCGCCGGTTAACCGACCGCGGGGAGCGCTGCTCAGACACCCGCAGCGGGCCGTCGCCGCCGTGGTACTCAGACGCCCCACGGACGTTTGCCTCGGAGCGGTTGAAGTAGGGCAGCACGTCTGAGTAGCCCCAGCCCGGCGCCCCCTGGGCCTCCCAGGCGTCGTAGTCCAGCGGGCGCCCGCGCACGTAGAGCATCGCGTTCATCGAGCTCGACCCGCCCAGGCTCTTGCCCCGCGGTATGTACAGCCGGCGGCCGTCGACGTGGGGCTCGGGCTCGGTCTCATAGTCCCAGTCGAGCTTGGTGTGAAACTGCTTGGGAAAGGCGGCGGGGATCTTGATGTTCGGGGAGCGGTCCTTGCCGCCGGCCTCGAGTAGCAGCACCCGCACCGAGGGATCGGCGCTCAGGCGGTTGGCCAGCACGCAACCGGCCGAGCCGGCACCGACGATGACGTAGTCGTACACGAGGGCGTTCCTTTGATTATTAATTAATTAAACGAGGGAAAAGGGGAGAGACGGGCTCAGGCGGGGGCGGGAGCGCGCACGGGGCGGGGGGAGAAGGTGTACTCGGCGGGATCCAGGCGCCGCGTCTGCTCGACGTACTCGCGCATGTACCCCGGCCAGTTGGCCACGATGCGCCCGCTGTCGTCGCGATACCAGGAATCGCACTGCGTCCACGCCGTGCCCGCAAAGCGCGCCTGCACCGCGCGGTCGCTGGCGCTCTCGATCTCGGGGCGCACGTCGATGGCGCCCGCCCTGCGGTCGCGCAGCTGCGCCAGGGCCTGGCGCACGTAGCCGGCCTGGGCCTCCAGGTAGGTGATGATGGAGCCGCCCGAGGTGTTGGTGTTGGGCCCGTACATGACGAACATGTTGGGAAAGCCGGCCACCACCATCCCCAGATGGGCGTGGGCGCCCTGCGCCCAGGCCTCGCTCAGCTCACGCCCGCCGGTCCCCGTCACGTCCATGGGGAACATGAAGTCGTTGGTCTTGAACCCTGTCCCCCAGATGATGCAGTCGACCTCGTGCACGGTGGCGTCGGCGGTGACGACCCCCTCGGCGCAGATGCCGGTGATGGCGTCGGTGACCAGGTCCACGTTGGGACGGGCCAGCGCCGGCAGGAAGTGCGAGGAGAACAGGATGCGCTTGCACCCGAAGGTGTAGTCCGGCCACACCTTGGCCCGCAGCTCGGGGTCGCGCAGCTGAAAGCGCATGAACGCCGCCGAGCGGGCCTTGATCAGGCGCCCGACGGTCTGCGGGTGGCGGATGGAGAAGGTCAGCAGCTCTCCGAAGTGCACCCAGAATTGGCGCCGCCAGGCCTGCACGCGCGGCATGCGCTCGATGGCCGTCCGAAACGGTCGGGGATAGGGCCTGTTCTTACGGGGCATGAACCAGTTGCCCGTGCGTTGAAACACGGTCAGCCGCTTGACCTGCTCGGCGATCTCGGGAACGAACTGCACGGCGCTGGCCCCGGTACCCACCACCGCCACGCGCTTGCCCGCCAGCGGGTAGTCGTGGTCCCATTGGGCGGAGTGAAATGTGTGCCCGGCGAAGGTGTCGGCGCCCGCGATGCGCGGGTAGGAGGGCTGGTGGAGCTGGCC
>JAABUU010007823.1_pt1 | contig 10856 bp, 9 predicted proteins | sample 5559301 | NCBI WGS metagenome assembly JAABUU01 (sample SAMN10711884, study PRJNA513360) | rock metagenome | isolation source: Antarctica rocks | place: Antarctica: Victoria Land, Richard Nunatak white
CTGCCTCAAACTCCGCCAAAGGCATGATGCCTTTGGAAACCCACTTGCATCGGAGGATCATCACATAGGGCCGCTGGCATTCGAAAGGGTCAGACGGCGTTTCCACTCTCCTCTGCAAGCAGCTCTTTCTTGGACAGTTTTCCGATCATCGTCTTCGGCAGGCTGTCCCGGATTTCGACCGAGCACGGCATCTCGATTTTCGACACATATTCCGTCAGGAACGCCCGCAACTCCTCGCCCGTCGCGACGGCATTCGGCTTCAGGGTCACGAAGGCCTTGGGAACCTGCCCGCGATAAGCGTCCGGCACCCCGATCACCACGGCTTCGTGAATCGCCGGATGATGGTACAGCGCTTCCTCCAGCACGCGAGGATAGACGTTGAAGCCACTGCAAAGGATCACGTCTTTGATGCGGTCGACGAGGAATAGGTAACCGTCCGTGTCGAGGTAGCCAATGTCACCTGTCCGCAGCGCGCCATCGACGAACACCGCTTTCGTGTCGGCGGGGCGTTGCCAGTAGCCAGCCATCATCTGCGGGCCGTGCACGCACACCTCGCCCTTCTCGCCCAGTGGCAGCAGCCGCTCCGGATGGAGGGGGTCACGGATTTCCACGGTGGTGCCCCGCACCGGCGTGCCGACGGAGCCGCCTTTCACCTCTCCAGCCGGCGGATTGCACGTGACCGTCGGCGACGCCTCCGTCAGGCCGTAGCCTTCCACCAGGAAGCAGCCGGTCAAGGCGGTGAACGCGGTCCGGACATCGTTCGGCAGCGGCGCCCCGCCCGATATGCTGAGCCGGATGGAGCGGAGATCCAGCTTGCGCTTCGCCGCCTCTGCGCCGATCGCGGCGTAGATCGTTGGGACGGCGTTGAAGATCGTGACCTTTTTCCGCGCGATGGTGGCGATCACCTGGGCCAGGTTGAAGCGAGGCAGCAGGACCAGCTCGGCCCCAATCGCAATGGCGTAGTTCATCACCGACGTCATGGCGAACACGTGGAACAGCGGGAGGACTGCCAGCATCACCTCCTCGCCCATGCGCGCGCCGTCCCAATGCGCGATTGCCTGGTTGCAGTTCGCGGTCAGGTTGGCGTGGGTCAGCATCGCCCCTTTCGGCACGCCCGTGGTGCCCCCGGTGTACTGCAGGACGGCGATGTCGGACGCCGGGTCGATGCCGACCGACGCCGGCGCGGCCCGGTTCGCAATAATGGCGGCAAAGCTCACGTGACGCGCATCGGGAGCGACATGCGCGAGTTCCCGCCGCTTGAACAGGCGGAACAGCGCGGCTTTGGCGGGGGGCAGAATCCCAGTCATCGGGCAGACGATCAACGTCTCCAACCCGGCCGTCTCCATCACGTTGGCGACCTTGCGGTACACCACCTCCAAATCCAGCACGACCATGACCATCGTGCCCGAGTCCTTGATTTGGTAGCTCAACTCCCGCTCGACATATAACGGGTTGTAGTTGACGACGGTCGCCCCGGCATTCAGGGCGGCGTAGTAGAAAATGACGGAATAGGGCGTGTTCGGCAGGCACAGGCCGACCATCGTTCCCTTGCCGACCCCGAGATCCTGCAGGCCCCGCGTGGCACGTGCGACAAGGGCGCCGAGTGCGGCGTATGTCCAGCGGCGGCCGAGGAACTCCAATGCCGGGCGGTTGCCGAAACGGGCGACGGCGACGGCGAGCAGGGCCCCAACCGGAGACACCGCGACCGGCGTCACCGAGGCGGATTAAAAATGGATCGCGCGCCCGTACGCGTCCAGCACCGCCTCGTGCATCGTCTCGCTGACGGTCGGGTGCGGGAACACGGTGTGCATCAGCTCGACCTCGGTGCTCTCCAGGGTGCGGGCGATGGCATAGCCCTGGATCATCTCCGTCACCTCGGCGCCGATCATGTGGGCGCCGAGCAGCCCGCCGGTCGCGCTGTCGAACACGACCTTCACCATGCCCTCCGGCTCGCCCATCGCGATCGCCTTGCCGTTGCCGATGAACGGAAAACGGCCGACCCGGACCTCGTAGCCCTGCTCCTTCGCGCGCGCCTCCGTCAGCCCGACCGAGGCGACCTGAGGGCGGCAGTAAGTGCAGCCGGGGATGTTGGTCCAGTCGATCGGGTGCACGTCGTTCTGCCCGGCGATCTTCTCGACGCAGATGACGCCCTCGTGGCTGGCCTTGTGCGCGAGCCACGGCGCCCCGGCGATGTCGCCGATCGCATACACGCCGGGCTCCCCGGTGCGGCAATACTCGTCGATCTGCACGTGGGTGCGGTCCACCACGACGCCGGTGCCCTCAAGCCCAAGGTCCTCGATGTTGCCGACGATTCCAACCGCCGAGATCACCCGGTCGACGGTGATCTGCTCGGTCTTGCCGTCGGCGTCGATGGTGACGGTGACGTCGTTCTCGCCCTTGGTGGCGCCCGCGACCTTGGCGCCGGTCACGATGCGCATGCCTTGCTTCTCGAACGCCTTACGGGCGAACGCGCCGATTTCGGCGTCCTCGACGGGCAGCACGCGGTCCATCACCTCCACCACCGTGACCTCGGCGCCCATGTTGCGGTAGAAGCTGGCGAACTCGATCCCGATCGCGCCGGAACCGATGACCAGCAGGCGTTTCGGCATCTCGGCCGGCACCATCGCCTCGCGGTACGACCAGATCAGCTTTCCGTCCGACTCCAGCCCGGGCAACTGCCGCGCGCGAGCCCCGGTGGCCAAGATGATGTGTGGCGCCGTCAGGGTCGCCGGCTTCTTGCCCGTGACCTCGACGGTGTTCTTGCCGGCCAGCTTCGCGGAGCCCTCGTACACCGTGACCTTGTTCTTCTTCAGCAGATGCCCGACGCCGGAGGCCAACTGCTTGGCGACGGAGCGCGACCGCTTCACCACCGCGCCGAGGTCGTAGCGCACGTTGTCGGCCGCGAAGCCGAACTCCGGCAGGTTGTGCAGCAGGTGGTTGATCTCCGACGAGCGCAGCAGCGCCTTGGTCGGGATGCAGCCCCAGTTCAGGCAGATGCCGCCCAGGTTTTCGCGCTCCACCACGGCCGCCTTCAGGCCGAGCTGGGCGACACGAATGGCGGCGACGTAGCCGCCGGGTCCGCCGCCGATGACGACGATGTCGAAACTGTCGCTCATAGCATCAAGCTCATGGGGTCCTGCACGATGGTTTTGAACGCTGCCAGCAGCTCGGCCCCCAGCGCGCCGTCGATGACCCGGTGGTCCACGCTGAGCGTGCAGGTCATCACCGTCGCGGGCACGATCTCGCCGCCGCGCACGACCGGGCGCTGTTCCCCGGCGCCGACCGCGATAATGGCGCCCTGCGGGGGGTTGATGATCGCCGAGAACGACTTCACGCCGTACATGCCAAGGTTCGAGATGCTGAAGCCGCCGCCCTGGAACTCCTCCGGCTTGAGGCGGCCGGCGCGGGCGCGGGCGGCGAGGTCCTTCATCTCGTTGCTGATGGTGGCGAGGCCCTTCTGGTCGGCCCGCCGGATGATCGGCGTGATGAGCCCGCCCTCGGTCGCGACCGCCACGCTGATGTCGACATCGTCATATAGTATGATCGCGTCGTCGGTGTAGCTCGCATTGGCGTTCGGCACCCGGCGCAGGGCGACGGCGCAAGCCTTGATAATGAGGTCGTTGACCGACAGCTTGAACGCACCGGGACCGTCCTTGGCCGACTTTGCGTTCAGGTCGGCCCGCAGCTTCATCAACGCGTCCAGTTCGATATCGGACGAGATGTAGAAGTGCGGGATCGACTGCTTGGCCTCGGACAACCGACGCGCGATGGTCTTGCGCATGCCGGTGTTCGGGATCAAACGATGCGGCGCGGCGATGGCCGGCGCGGCGGGTTTCGGCGCGGGAGCCGGAGCAGGCGCTTTTGCAGCGACCGGTGCTGGCGCGGGCGCCGCAGCCTGCGCTGGCGCCGCGGCCGGCTTCGGGCCACCCTTCTGTGCGGCCTCGATATCGGCGCGCACGATACGGCCATTCGGCCCGGAACCTTTGAGGCTCTCCAGCGCGATGCCCGCCTGTTGCGCCATGCGCCGTGCAAGCGGTGAGGCAAACACCCGCGTGCCCTCGGCGTGTGAAGGTTCCGGTGCATGGCCGTTCGAGACAGGCGCTACGGCGGCCGGTGGCTTGGGCGCGCTGTCGGTGGGCTCGGGCGCAGCTTTCGCCGGAGCGGACGCGGGCGCGTCGCCGGACGGCACCGCCTCGCCCTGCTCGACGAGAATTCCAATTGTCGCGTTGACCGCCACGCCCTCGGTCCCATCGGCGACCAGGATCTTGCCCAGCACGCCCTCGTCGACCGCTTCGACCTCCATGGTCGCCTTGTCGGTCTCGATTTCGGCAATCACGTCGCCCGCCGTGATCGTGTCGCCCTCCTTTTTCAGCCACCGGGCCAAGGTGCCCTCGGTCATGGTCGGGCTTAGCGCAGGCATCAAGATGTTCACGGCCATAATGCGCTCTCCCTCAGACGATCTTCTTCACGGCGTCCACGACCCAACCGGGCTGCGGCAACGCCAGCTTTTCGAGGTTGGCCGCGTAGGGCAATGGCACATCCAACCCGTGCACGCGCATCGGCGGAGCGTCGAGGTAGTCGAAGCAGTGCTCGACCACCTGCATTGCGATCTCGGCGCCGATGCCCGCGAACGGCCAGCCTTCCTCGACCGAAACGACGCGCCCGGTCTTCTTCACGCTCTCGATCACGGTCGCCGTGTCCAGCGGGCGTAGCGAGCGCAAGTTGATCACCTCCGCCTCGATGCCCTGCTCCGCCAATGCCTCGGCAGCCTTGAGCGCAACGCCAACCATGATGCTGAACGCCACGATGGTCACGTGCGAACCGGCCCGCTCGATTTTTGCCTTCCCGATCGGCAGCATGAAGTTCTCATCGGTCGGGCAGTCGAAAGTCTGGCCGTAGAGAATTTCGTTCTCGAGGAAGATGACCGGGTTCGGATCGCGGATCGCCGTCCGCAGCAGACCCTTCGCATCCGCCGACGACCATGGGGCGACGACCTTCAACCCTGGGCAGTGCGCGTACCAGCTCGCGTAGCACTGGCTGTGCTGCGCCGCGACCCGGCTGGCCGCGCCGTTCGGGCCGCGGAACACGATTGGGCAGCCCATCTGGCCGCCGGACATATACAGCGTCTTGGATGCCGAATTGATGATGTGATCGATCGCCTGCATGGCGAAGTTGAACGTCATGAACTCGACGATCGGCCACAGCCCACTCATCGCGGCGCCCACGGCTACGCCGGTGAAGCCGTGCTCGGTGATGGGGGTGTCGATGATGCGCTTGGGGCCGAACTCGTCCAGCAGGCCCTGGCTGATCTTGTAGGCGCCCTGGTATTGCGCGACCTCCTCCCCCATCAGGAACACGTCCGGGTTGGCTCGCAGCTCGGCCGCCATCGCGTCGCGCAAGGCATCGCGAACGGTGGTCGGCGCCGTCGCGCCCCAATCCTTCTCCGGCGCCATGGCCGCAGCGATCGGGGGGGCGACATTTGGCTTCTCGACCGGTGCTTCGGCACGCTTCGGCGGCATCTCCGCCTGCGCCGCCCCGTTCTTGGCCGGCGCTGCCTCGCCATCGGCCGCCAGCACGGCGATCGGCGTGTTGACCGCCACGCCGTCGGTGCCCTCCTCGACCAGAATCTCCGTCAGCTTGCCCTCATCGACCGCCTCGACCTCCATGGTGGCCTTGTCGGTCTCGATCTCGGCAATCACGTCGCCGGCGCGCACGTCGTCGCCGACCGCCTTCAGCCATTTCGCAAGTTTGCCCTCGGTCATCGTGGGCGACAGGGCGGGCATCAGCACTTGTGTGGCCATGGCGCGTTCAGCCTTCGATCAGGATGTCGGTCCAAAGCTCGCTTGGGTCCGGCTCGGGGCTGGACTGGGCGAACTCGGCGGCCTCGGCGACGCGGGCCTTGATGTCGGTGTCGATCTTCTTGAGCGCTTCCTCGTCCACGCCCTGCTCCACCAACTGATGCCGGGCGTGCTCGATGCAGTCGCGCTCGCTCCGCATCTTCTGGATTTCCTCCCGCGTGCGGTACTTGCCCGGGTCGGACATCGAGTGGCCACGGTAGCGGTAGGTCAGCATCTCCAGCAGATACGGCCCGTTGCCTGCCCGGCAATGCGCGACGGCTGCCTCGGCCGCCGCCCGTACGGCGACCACGTCCATGCCGTCCACCTGCGTACCCGGCAGGTGCCAGGGCGAGCCGTTCTGCGACAGGTCACGCGACGCGGAGGACCGCTCGACGCTGGTGCCCATGCTATACTGGTTGTTCTCGATGATGAAGATGACCGGCAGCTGCATCAACGCCGCCATGTTGAAGCTCTCGAACACCTGGCCCTGGTTGCTGGCGCCCTCGCCGAAGTAGGTGGCGCTCACCCGGTCGTTGCCGCGGTACCAGTTGCTGAACCCCAGTCCGGTGCCTAGGCTGACCTGTGCGGCGACGATCCCATGCCCGCCGAAGAATTTCTTCTCCTTGCTGAACATATGCATCGAGCCGCCCTTGCCCTTCGAATACCCGGTCGAGCGCCCCGTCAATTCCGCCATCACGCCGCGCGGCTCCATCCCCGTCGCTAACATGTGACCGTGGTCGCGATAGGAGGTGATGACCTGGTCGCCATCTTTCAGCGCGCCCTGCACGCCGACGACGACCGCTTCCTGGCCGATATACAGGTGGCAGAACCCGCCAATCAGGCCCATGCCGTACAGCTGGCCGGCTTTCTCCTCGAAGCGCCGGATCAGCAGCATGTCGCCATACGCCTTCAACAGCGCATCGCGATCCATTCCCGAGTTGCTGATGGTATCAGGCGCCTTGCCACGTTTCGTCTTCTCGGCCGGCTGTGCCATTGGCGTGCTTCCCGTCGCTTAGAGTTTCAATAGACGTAGCCGTAGCCTGCGGGACGAACAAGCCCCCGCCCTGCAGTGCTAACCTCAGCCGGTGAACCGGATGCAGCCCTCGGTCGCCCACGGTCCGTCGAGGTATCGCCAGAGCGTGACACCCATCGCCAATCCGCCGAACGGGGCAAAATCCCGCAGCAGCCGGGCGTGCAGGGCACGGGCCTCCGCCGGGTCCACCTTGTTCTGCACCGTCACGTGCGGCCGCCACAGCCTTGGCGGTCCTGCGCCGTCAACCCAGCCTGCCACTCCGACGCGAGGCGCGCGCGAAAGGCGGCCACCGCCGGGGCATGCAGGGTATAGGCGACGCCACGGCCAAGGGAGCGCAGACCATCGACCGTGAACGCCGTAGCCTTCTCGGCCGCGCACAGCCTCGCCAGATCATCCCGCACCTGCGGCAGGTCGTCGCCGGGTAGATGGTGGAACAGGGTGACATGAGCCGGGATCAGGTTGCGCGAGGGCGGGAACCAACGCTGCCGCTCCCGCTCAAAGAAACCTTGTGACGCCGGGTCGAGCGCGAGGGTCAGGATTATTGGCTGGGTCACGCGCGGCCCTGCTGGATCGGTGGAACGAGTTGACCCGGCGGACCCTGCCGGGCATGGCGGCTGCGCAAAGCTGGCCGATCCGGCTGGACCACTGCTTCATGCGGGTGTGCCTCGACGACGCGATCGGCGTCCGGTGGGACACGGTGGTGCGGCGCCCGGCGGTGCGGCACCTCACCGACGCGCAACTGGCGTGCGCGATCGTCACCGCCGAGCGGATTGCCGCCAACCCGGCGCTGCTGGGCCATTGAACCATGCCAGCCTGCTAGATGCGCGGCAAACGGTAGACTCACCGCCCGCGGAACACCGGCTTGCGTTTCTCGACGAAGGCGGTCGCGGCCTCCCGGTGGTCTTGGGTCAAGCCGGTGCGAGCCTGGCCGATTGCCTCCATGTCCAGCACGGCCTGCAGCGGCTCGGTTTCGGCGGCGTGAAGGTTGCGCTTCATGTAGGCGAAGGCGACGCGCGGTCCGTCGGCGATGCGCCGCGCAAGCGCCTGGGCTTCCCCGGGCAACGCTGCGTCGTCCACTACCCGCATCACCAGCCCGAGCCGCTCCGCCTCGGAGGCGTCGATCATCGGGTTCAGGTAGTACATCTCCCGCGCCTTGGCGGTGCCGACCAGGCGCGTCAGCGACCACGATCCGCCGAAATCGCCGGAGAAGCCGACATCGGCGAACGCGGTCCGGAACCGGGCGCTGGTCGCCGCGATCCGCAGGTCGCACGCCAACGCAATGCCGAGGCCGGCGCCCGCGACAGGACCGTTCACCGCGGCGATGACTATCTTGGAAATCGTCCGCAGCAGCACGATGGCCTGGTGCCGCCAGCGCAGCCCTTCCTGCCGCTGCTCGAAACTTTGTTCCGCGGCGGCCATGCGCTTCACGTCGCCGCCGGCGCAGAAGCCCCGCCCGGCGCCGGTCAGGATGATGGCGCCGACTGCCGGGTCGTTGCCGAGCCGCGGCAGCGCCTCGCACAACCGCGTCAGCATGTCTTCGCTGAGCGCGTTCAGGCGGTCGGGCCGGTTCAACGTCAAGGTCGCGACGCCGTCGTCGATGGTCTCCAGCAGGTCAGTCATGGGCGGCCTCCAACAGGCTGTCGCACAAGCGTGCCCGCGCATCCTGGCCCACCCCGAGCGCGCGGTCGAGATAGGCCTGAAACGACCCGTGCTCACGGTCGATGGCGGCGAAGGCGGCACTGAGCAGCGCCGGGTTCGCCCGCATCAGCTGCTCGCGCACGCTAGGCGGCAGGTCGCTGGAGGCAACCGTGTCCCGCCGCCACAGCCGGTTGGTGGCTTCGAAATCGGCGAGCACGTCCTTCCAGGGAACGCCGAGCGCAGTCAGCACCAAAGCGGCGGCGAACCCGGTGCGATCTTTTCCGGCGGCGCAGTGGAACAGCGCCGGCGTATCGCCCGCCAGCAGCACGCCGAACAACGCTGCATACTGCCGTGTGCTGCCGAGCGCGTAATCGACATAGGCCCGCTCAAGGACAGCGTGCAGCGCTTCGCCAGTCGCCTCCTTGGTGGCCAGGATGTCGCGCAATCCGGCGCCCACCGACGGCTCGATCGGCAGATGCACGGCGCGCGGCCCGATCAGCCGGTCGGGGGCCCGCGCCGCCTCATCGACGCCGCGAAAATCGCAGACGATCGCGATCCGCAATGCAGCGAGCGTCGCAAAGTCGGCCTCCGTCAGGGTCGCCAGTGCGGCGCTGCGGAACACCAGCCCACGCCGGACCAGGCGTCCGTCTTCGGTGCGGTAGCCGCCGAGGTCGCGGAAGTTCGATGCGCCTTGAAGCTCGATTGCCAGCGGAAGGTCGGTCATGTCCCGCGACCTAACCCAAACGCCGGGAACCCGCCATCCCGGTCAGCGCCTGCGCGCCACCGGACGAGTGGCGGCAGGCGACTTCGGCGCAACCCCGGCACTGGCCTTCGCCGCGGTAATCGGGGCCGCCGCCTTCTGGCACGCGTTGTCCTCGCCAATGCCAAACTCGATCGTGGGAAGCAGGGCTGCCGGCGGGAACAGCACCCCGAGACCCACGGCCGCTCCGCCCCGTGCCGCCAGGGTCGCCACATCGGGGGCGATCGACGGGCTCTTGAGCTTGCCTTTGATGCCGATCGGCGCATTAAGCGAGCCGATCGTGAAGTGCCGTGCGTCCGTCTTCAACTGGTAGTCGATCGTCTCGTTGGCCAGATTTGCCGAGCCGGAGCCCTGGATACGCGCCTCGCTGGTGTCCAGCAGCAACGTTTTAGTCTGCAAGTCGCCGTGGACCAGCGCGAAATCCCCGACGAAGCAGCGCACTTGCGCGGTGTTGGGAATGCCCAGGGCCGACAGGACCGCGTTGCCAACCTCGATCCCGGATAGATCGACCAGCAGGGCACTTAGGTTGCCGCCCGTCATCCCCAGCCGCAAGCCGCCGTTGCCGTGGCCCAGGAACGTCGCCATGGAGTTGCCAGTCGAGTCCAGGTTGGCGCTGCCGCTCACCACACCGCCGCCATGGAACACGTGCAAGGCCGCGATCAGGCGCGAGAGATCGACCTGCTTGAAGTCGATCTTGGCCTGGGCGTGGATGTCCTTCTCGGCCGGGGCCAGGTCCACATTCGCCACGATCTGACCGGTGCCGACGCCGAAGCTGAGCGGATGGATCTTGACCGCCCCGGCGTTGGTGTCGAGGTCGAGCACGATGTTGTCGAGCGGGACCGAACGGCCTAGGATTTGCGCGCCTTTGTAGCGAAGCCGCACGTCCGCCGCGTTCAGCTTGGGCAGGTTGATCGGGGTGTCCGGCAGCACCTTATCGCTTGCCTCGGCCTTCGCCATCTCGCGCTTCTGTGCAGCGGTCGCGTTCGGCGTGTCCTTGCGGCCTGGCGTCGCGCCGATGAACCCACCGAGATCGGTCAGGTCGACCTTGCGCGAGGACAGGTCGGCGGTGACCACTGGACGCTCCGGCCCTGGATCGACCTCGATGTTGCCGCCCAGGTCGCTGGAGCCAAGCCGCCCGGCGAAATTCGTGAGGCGGATTTTCTTGTCGACGTAGTCCAGGTTGCCCGTGATCGAGTAAGGCGGCGTCTGCGGAATGGGAACGCCGGTCAGCGGCAGCAACAACGCCATGTCCGGCCCAGCCATCTTCAGCTTGACATCCGCACCGGCGAAGTTGAGCGGGTTCTGCACGGTGCCGGTGATGTCGACGTGCGTCGGGCCGTCGGCCATGTGCAGGTCGATCGGGTAGGGATGCTTTGCATCCCGGAGCGACAGCAAGGCGCCGCCGGTGAACCGCCCGGTGATCGGCTGGGCCGCGTAGGTGCCCTTCGCATCGACCACGAGTTGCGAAGCTGCCTCCGTTACGCTCTGGGACGCTTGGCCAGCCTGGGATGTTTGGCCAGCTGGGGGCTCCTGGGTTGCGACGTCGAGGTTGAAGTCGGCTTTCAGCTTCGGCATCACCACGTGGGCG
>JAABUU010007827.1_pt1 | contig 10850 bp, 11 predicted proteins | sample 5559301 | NCBI WGS metagenome assembly JAABUU01 (sample SAMN10711884, study PRJNA513360) | rock metagenome | isolation source: Antarctica rocks | place: Antarctica: Victoria Land, Richard Nunatak white
CGCTGACGGACGCCGAAAGCGTCGAGGGCGACCAGCACGACGGTCTGGATCGCGATGCCGCCGAGGATGTTGCTGACCGCGACGTCGAGTTGCCCGCTGGCGGCGGCGCTGTAGGTGATCGCGATCTCAGGGAGATTGGTGGCGACCGCGAGCAGGATCAGCCCGCCGAGGGCCTGCCCGAGGTGCAGCCGGTCGGCCAGCACGTCAGTGTTGTTCGACAGAAAGATCCCGGCCACCCAGATCGTCACGGCGCTGGCGACGAACACGAGCAGCTCGGCCCAAAATGGCAGGTGTGGCAGCAGGTTCACGAAGACTCCGTTGGCTGGCAACTGCGTCGGGTGGGGCGGGAGCCCCGAGCGGTCCCGCAGGTCTAGTGGAGGCGGTTCATTGCCGTTCGAGGGCTATACGCCACCAAGCGTGGTGAGCGTCCTCGGATCGGGGTGGCAGGGGGCCTGCCCAGGGGACGGTTGTCGAGTCCAGGCCGGTGGCGAGCAGGACCCGCAGGCGGTAGTTGTCACGGTTGCGAACCCGTGGCCGACCCGGGCTACCCGGAGGCGGCGAGCCGTTCCTCGAGCGCTTCGCGGGCAAGCTGGGACAGAGTCTTGCCTTCGCGGGCTGCGATCTGCGCCGCGTGCTCGCGGACATCGGGGGGAACGCGGAAAGCGATTTGTGGCGATGCTTCCGCCATTCCCGATAAGGAAGGCCGTCCGGTTGAGCGCCGCACCGCTTCGACGATCTGGTCGGCGCCCTGCTGGGTGAGCCTGGTCCCGTCCGCCAGTCGGATGTCCTCGCGGTCGAGGTCGACATCGGGCCCGATGGGGGTGTCGCTGGCGATGGCTGGAGGTGCGTGTCTAGACACGTGGGTCCCTTCCTCGAAGGCGGGTCGGCATGACGTGGATGACCAGCAGTACTGCGGGGCTCTGCTCGTCGCCTTCGAGCTCGACGGCGACGATCTCTAGTTCGCGGCCGCGTTCGTCCCGGCCGACGTAGTGCCAGGCGGGGTTGCTTGCGTGGCGGTCGTCGCGGTGGGCGCCGTGACGGACATGACCCGGCGAGCGGAGGCCTTGCCCACGCGGTGCTTACGCGCGGACTGCGTGAACCGCGAGGTGGGGTTCGTCGACGGCCGGCACGAGGTGCTCGACCGGGCGAAGGCGCCGACCCCGACCGGCGGGCCGCAGGACGTGCTGGCGACGATCGGTGACCTGGTCCAGCAGCTGGGTGGGGACCCGATCGCGGTCGGTGTGGGCATCCCAGGCGTGGTGCACGAGGGGAAGGCACTCACCGTCCCGAACCTCGCCAGCTGGCACGAGCACGCCGACATCGCCGGTCCGCTCGCCGATCGGCTGGGGCTGCCGGTCGCGCTCGGCAACGACGCCAACGTCGGGCTGCTCGGCGAGTGGGTCGCCGGCGCGGCACGCGGCGGGCGCGACGTGCTCGGCCTGTGGATGGGGACCGGCATCGGTGGCGCGCTCATCCTGGACGGCCGTCCGTTCAGTGGCAGCCGCGGTGCCGCCGGCGAGATCGGACACCTGGTCGTCGCGATGAACGGCGCGCTGTGCACGTGCGGTCGGCGGGGCTGCGCGGAGGCCTACGCGGGCCGACGCTCGATGCAGGGTGTCGCGACCGCGATGGCCGACGCCGGCTGGCAGACGTCTCTGTTCGCCATCCAGCAGCAGGAGCACAAGCCGGCCCTGACGTCGAAGGTGTGGGCACGGGCGCTGGACGACGACGACCCGCTGGCCACCAAGCTGTTCGGGACGGCTGTCGAGGCGCTGGGCGTCGCGGTCGGCTCGGCGGTCAACCTGCTCGACCTCGACCGGGTGGTCGTCGGCGGCGGCCTGGCGGAGAAGCTCGGCCAGCCGCTGGCCGACCGGATCGCCGATGCCGCCGGGCCGTGGATGCTGCAGCCCTCCCCGGGCCTGTCCTTCGTCGTTGCCGATCTGGACGACGACTCGGGCGTCGTGGGTGCGGCGGTGATCGGGCGGGCCCTGGTCGTCCGCGGCTGAGCCCTTGGCCGATCTGCCGACATCCCGTCCAGAGGTGGACCGTCCGCCGGGATGGATGCGGGACGCGCATTCTGCGGCTGAACCGTGTGCCAGGCCAGTCCCCGGGTAAGCGCGAAGTGGCGGCCGCCCGCACCAGATCAGGCTGCCGCTCGGAGGGAGCCTCGTGACCTACCGGCAGACAGTGGTCATCACCGGTGCCAGTGCTGGCATCGCGAGGGCGACCGCGCGCGCGTTCGGTGCCCGCGGGGCCTCCGTCGCGTTGCTCGCCCGGGGGCGGGTCGGGCTGGAGGCCGCCGCCCGCGAGGTGGAGCAGGCGGGCGGCAGAGCCCTCGTGATTTGCTGTGACGTCGCCGACCACGAGCAGGTGTCGGCGGCGGCCGACCAGGTGGAGCGCGAGCTCGGGCCGATCGACGTGTGGGTCAACGTCGCGTTCACCTCGGTCTTCGCGCCGTTTACCGAGATCACGCCGGAGGAGTTCACCCGGGTGACCCAGGTCGCCTACCTCGGCTTCGTCTACGGCACCCACGCTGCCCTCGCCCGGATGGTCCCGCGGGACCGCGGGACGATCGTGCAGGTCGGGTCGGCCCTCGGTTCGCGTGCCATCCCGCTGCAGTCCGCGTACTGCGGCGCCAAGCACGCTGTCAACGGCTTCACCGAGTCGGTGCGCACCGAGCTGATGCACGACGGCAGCAACGTGCGGATCACGGTAGTGCAGATGCCGGCGGTCAACACGCCGCAGTTCTCCTGGGTGCTCAGCCGGTTGCCGAACCACCCGCAGCCGGTCGCGCCGATCTACCAGCCGGAGGTCGCGGCCCGCGGCGTCGTCTTCGCAACCGATCATCCGGACCGCAAGCAGTACTGGGTCGGGATGAGCACCGTCGGCACCATCGTCGGCCAGAAGATCTTTCCTGCCCTGCTCGACCGGTACCTGGCCCGGACCGGCTACTCTTCCCAGCAGACCGGCGACAAGGTCGACCCTGACCGGCCGAACAACCTCTGGGAGCCGGTCGACGGCGACGCCGGCACCGACCACGGGGCCCGCGGCGTGTTCGACACCAAGTCGCACGACCGGTCGCCCCAGCTGTGGTTCTCCCACCACGCCCGGCTGGTGTCCGCGGCCGGGGCAGCGGCCGGGGTGGCCGCTGCCGGGCTCGCCGTGCATGCCGGACGGCGGGCATGAGCACGCGGCCGGCCGGGCTGCTCACCGGCCTGCGCCTGGCCTACGGGGCTATTTTGCTCGCTGCGCCGGGCCACGTCGTCCAGGCCGCGGCCGGCCACCCGGCCGACACCCGGCCGACACCCGGGCGCGCCGGGTGACCGGCTTCTTGGGTGCACGCCATCTGCTGCAGGGCATCGGCACGGTGGGTCGCCCCGGTCCGGACGTGCTCGGGCTGGGGGCGGAGGTCGACCTGGTTCACTCGGCGACCGCGCTGGCCCTGGGGGTGCTCGACGGTCGCCGTCGCCGGGCGGGCCTCGTCGACGCGGCCGTGGCGGGCTCGTTCGCCGTGGCCGGCCTGGCGGTGACCCGGGACGCGGTCCGCCGTCCTCCCCCGGCGCCGGCGACGCCCGCGGGGGTATGCGGGCCGACGTCGCCGCGCCCGTCGCCGCCATCCTGCTGCCCCAGCGGGTGACCGCCCGATGAGCCGGGACCCGGTCGGGCTCGCCGACCGGGCGCTGGAGGCGGTGCGGACCGGTCGCTTCGAGCGGACGCTGAGCGCGCTGACTGCCGCCGGCGCGGTCATCACGACGCTGGAGATCTACACCTCGCACGACAGCGCCAGCTTCGGCAACAAGATGATGTGGTGGCCGGTCGTCATCGTGCCGACCGCGGTGCCCGCCGGGATCGCTGGCGTCATCAGCCGGCGGGCCGCCCGCACGGTCCTGCCGGTCGCCAGCGCCTTGATCGTCGCCAACGGCCTGCAGGGGACCTACCTGCACGCGCGCGGGGTCGCGCAGAAGCCGGGCGGCTGGTCGATGGCCGTCTACAACGTCGAGATGGGTCCGCCGGGTGTTCGCCCCGCTGCTGGCTAGCCTGGTCGGCGGCATGGGCCTGCTCGCGTCGGTGCTGCGCCGCGAGGGGGAGCCTCGCTGATGCCGTTCCGCAGCCCCAACCAGCGCGCGGTCACCCCGCAGGGCAAGGGACGCTTCCCCGGCTACGACGTGCTGGACGAGGCGCACCGGTGGGACGACGTCACCGCAGGCGTCGTCCTCGCCCGGTTGGCGCCGACCACCGACCTGTCCTTCTTCACCCAGGCCGAGAACGGCGTTGCCGTCGTCCTGTGCGACCTGCTGCTCGCCCAGGACGCCGAACCCCGCGTCCCCGTGGTGGCGCTGATCGACGCCCGGCTCGCGGCCGGCGAGTCGGACGGCTGGCACTACGACGAGCTGCCCCCGGACCCGCAGGCGTGGCGGCTGACCCTGGCCCACCTCGACGACGATGGCCGACAGCGGTACGGCGCCGTCCTGACGCTGCTCGACCAGCCACAGCAGGCGGCGCTGGTCGGGCGGGTCAGTGACCTCGCCTCGTCGGGCGACCTGTGGCACGACCTGCCTGCCAAGCACGTCTGGAGCCTGTGGACGCGCTATGCGTGTGCGGCCTTCTACGCCCATCCGTGGGCCTGGAACGAGATCGGTTTCGGCGGCCCGGCCTACCCCCGTGGTTACAAGGACATCGGGCTGGACGCGCGGGAGCGCTGGGAGGTTCGTGACCACGACGACGTGGACCCGGTACCGGCCGGCGAGCGCTTCGAACGGGCCCGACGTCGGCGCAGCGACTTGGTCCGCGACGACCTGCGCACCGACACCGACACCGACACAGCGTCCGACACCGACACCGCGTCCGATTCGGACACCGGGAGCCGGGGGTGAGGCGGCCTGCTGTGGCGCTTCCGCTGAGCACCCGCTACACCTACGCCGGGCTGCGGCAGCGCAACGAGTCCGCCTGGCTGTTGCCGAACGACGGCTCGCGGACCGACCACGCCCTGCGCCGCGACGTGCGCCGCTTCGCCGACGAGGACGAGATCGACCTGGTCGTGGTCGGTGCGGGGGCCGGTGGCAGCGTCCTTATCCAGCGCCTCGCGCGGGCCGGCTGGCGGGTAGCCGCCCTCGACGCCGGACCATTTTGGGACCCGGACGCGGACTGGGTCAGCGACGAGCGGGGCGCGCACACCCTGTTCTGGAACGAGCCGAGGCAGATCGGCGGTGCCGACCCGGTACCGCTCGGGTCGAACAACAGCGGTCGGGGCGTCGGGGGGTCGATGGTCCACTACTCCGGCTACGTCCCGCGGCTGCACCCGTCCGACTTCCGGACGGCAAGCACCGACGGAGTGGGAGCCGACTGGCCGATCGGCTACCAGGACCTCAAGGCGTACTACGAGCACATCGAGCAGGAGCTGCCGGTCGCCGGCCAGGACTGGCCGTGGGGGGACCCGCACCGCTACCCCCAGCACGCCCACCCGATGGGGGGCAACGGCGACGTGTTCGTCCGCGGGGCGCACGCCCTCGGCATCGATGTGCGGGTCGGGCCGGTGGCGATCTCCAACGGCAGGTTCGGCAACCGCCCGCACTGCATCTACCGGGGTTTTTGCCAGCAGGGATGCAAGGTCAACGCGAAAGCCAGCCCGCTCATCACGCACGTCCCCGACGCGCTCGCCCACGGCGCCGAGGTGCGGGCGGGCTGCCACGTGACCCGGGTCCTGGTCGACGACGAGCGGGGCCGCGCCACCGGCGTCGAGTACGTCCGGGACGGCGTCGTCCGGCGGCAGCGGGCCCGGATGGTGGCCGTCGCCGGCTACAGCATCGAGACACCGCGGCTGCTGCTGCTGTCGGCCACCCCTCGCTGGCCGCAGGGCCTCGGCAACGACCACGACGTCGTCGGCCGCTACCTGATGGTGCAGGGTGCGCCGCAGACCGCCGGCCGGTTCGACGCCGAGGTGCGGGCGTACAAGGCGCCGCCGCCGGAGGCCAGCACGGAGGCGTTCTACGAGACCGACCCGACCAAGGCCTACCGCCGCGGTTTCTCGCTGCAGACGGTCAGCCCGCTGCCGATCGGCTGGTCCGAGCACGTGACGGCGCAGGGGCACTGGGGTGAGTCGCTGCGCGAGTACATGCGGGACTACATCCACTGGGCGACGGTTGGGGCGTTGTGCGAGCTGCTCCCGCAGGCCCGCAACCGGGTGACGCTGGCGGACGAGACCGACCGGCACGGCCTGCCGGTCGCGCACTTCTCCTACAGCAAGTGCGACAACGACGAGCAGCTCATCGCCGCGGCCCAGTCCTGCATGGAGGACCTGCTGCGGGCCGCCGGGGCGAGCGAGGTGATGACCGTCCAGCGGTTCGCCCACCTGGTCGGCGGCGCCCGGATGGCCGCCCGCCCGCGGGACGGGGTCGTCGACCCGGACCACCGCGTGTTCGGCATCGACAACCTGCTTGTCACCGACGGCAGCACGCTGCCGACCCAGGGCGCGGCCAACCCGGCGCTGACCATCATGGCGATGGTCGCCCGGGCAGCGGACCGGATGGTCGCCGGCGCCGGCAAGGCACCAGGCGCCCGCTGAGCGGGCACCGGTATCAGACCGGGCCGTCCGCCGGTGCCGGCAGGTCGTAGGCCGCCGCTCCCTCGAGGCCCCGGCGCAGGCCGAGGGGCAGCCCGCCTGCGACAGCGGTCGCGGGCACGATGCTGAGCGTGCCCTTTGCCTCGTACAGCACGTAGGCGATGCCGGCCAGGTCCAGGACCCCGCGCTGGCGCAGCTGGGACCACAGGTCCTCATCGGTCAGGCCGCAGAGCCGCAGCTGGCGGCGACGGATCTCACCGTGCAGAACCAGCACCCGGACCCGGTGGTCGAACAGCCGGGACCCGTCCGGGCTGAACCGCACCACGCTAGCCACCCGGTGCACCGCGACGAGCACCAGCAGGGCGACCGCCCCGGTGACGAGCGACTGGGTGCTGGCGACCGTGGTCCGCCCGACTACCGCGCCGAGGGCTACCGCGGTGATCACGTCGATCAGGGTCCACTGGGCCAACGTCCGGCGCTCGCCGACCCGCAGCCCCACCGCATACATCAGCACCGCCTTGGCTGCCACCTCGCCGACCTGCGACCACTGCCCGGTCAACCAGCTCATCCCGCCCCCGTCCGTGCCGCCGACCACGCCCGTGCGCGGTCAGCTCTCCTGCTCGGTCCGCCGTGCCGTCCGCTCGTCCGCCGCGTAGGAGGGGGCAGCAGCAGCCATCAGCACCGCCGCGACCAGCAGCGCCGGCAGCGCGGCGAGGAAGGCTATTCGCAGCCCGGCCGCACCGCCCCCAGCGAGGTGATCGGCCGCGAACCCGACCACCAGCGGGACACCTCCCTCGGCGACGGTGCGCAGCACCGTCCGGGCCGACTCGGCCCGCCCACGAACCGGCGACGGCAGGACCTCGACGCGCACGGCATCCAGTGCCGGCAGCGCTGACGCCAGGACGAAAGAGCCCGCGACCAGAAAAGGCAGGGCGAGCGGAAGCGAGCTGGTGAGCAGCGCCGGCAGCCACAGCAGTGACGTGACGGCGCAGGCGGCCGCGATCAGCTGTAGCCGCAGGACCGGCCGCCCGGCGCGGAGCAGGCTGTCGTTCACCGCGCCACCGAACCACACCCCGGCCAGCGCTCCGCCGCCGAGGCCGAGCAGCGCGAGGTCGGCGACGCCCGGTCCCACGTGGTACTGGCCGACGGCGAAGATGACAACGAAGGCGCTGACCGCGGCAAGGAACGCGTTGGCCGCGGTCACGGCGAGCAGCACGAGCCGCGGCGTCCGGTGACCGAGCAGGTAGCCGAACACGCCGCCCATCGACAGCTCGGCGGCCACGCCGCGGGCCGGTCGACGTTCCGGATCGGGCTCGCGCAGCAGCCGCCTGGCCAGCAGCAGCCCGGGCGGCACCAGCAGCCAGAACCCCCAGCGCCAGCCGAGCAGCGTCACCGCGACGGCGCCGACCAGCACGCCGGCTCCGGAGCCGAGGAACTGCCCGCTCTCGATCCGGGCGAGGAAGGCGCCGCGGCGCCGCGGGCTGACAGCGTCGCCGGCGAGCGAGGGAAACGCGGGGCCGACCGTGGCCGCGACCACCGCCAGCACCATCCGCGAGCCGAGAAGCATCGAGAAGCTGGTCGCCGCGCCGGTGGCGAGCATCGCCAACGACCAGGCGCCGACGCTCCCCGCCAGCAGGCGGGTGCGCCGGACCCGGTCGACGAGCGCGCCCGCCGGCAACGTGGCAAGCGCGCCCACGATGCCGAGGACCGCGGAGAGCAGTCCATAGCGGGTGTTGGACAGGGAGAAAACCCGCTTGATGGTCGGCCCCATCGCCGACAGGACGGTGCGGTCCGCGTAGTCGATGGTCATCACCAGGGTCAGCAGCGTCACGAGAGTGCCGGGGCGCGCTCCTGACCGGGGAAGCGCGCCTGGGGTCGGCGTCACCCGCGCCCTCCCCGTCGGCTACCGGAGCACCAACCACTGGGACCGTCCAGGCGATGGTGTCCCGTCGCAGGACGGGTCCCCGGTGCGTGGGGGGTGAAACGGCCGTGTTCCCCGCTGGCGCCAGCGCCCTGCGCGAGAGGTCTTCACCGGGCAGCCGGTGAGCCGGCCAGGGACCTGGCCGCAGCTTCGGGCCCCATATCGGCCTCAGTTAGGGGCTGGTGGCGGTGCTTGTGCCGGGGCCCCGACGGTGGCGGGATGCCCGTCCGGGTCATTGACGCGCCGCCACGGGCGGACACCGGGCCGGATGCACGGTCCTCGAACAGGGAGACCACCTCGCGGGCGTCCTGCCCGTCGTCGACCAGGATCAGCACCTGCTCGACGGGCGCGAGGACGGTCCCGTGCCTTATCCCTGGGCTAAGACGGCCCGGCATGTGCTGCCGCTTGCAGGGCGGAGGCGGCTCTGATGTGGGACAGGTGGCTTAAAGCCTGAGGGATGTTGCCCACGAGCTCACCGGTCACGGGCGCGGTCATTTCTGACATCAGCCCGAGGGGGTTCGCGACGACGTCCAGCTCGGCCAGCAGGTTGCCCGCCTCCTCGACACGCCCGACCTCGACGAGGGCGTGCACCCGCCAGAAGGCGCAGGCCGTGAAGGCCTGCTCCTCGCGGTGGGCACCGGTATAGCGGTAGACCAGTGGTCCCGAGCCGAGCTCGGCAGTGATCGCGTCGATGGTCGACGACATTCTCGGGCCCGTGTCGTACCCGAACTGGGCGGCCAGCAGCACCGAGGCGTCGAGGTCGTCGGTACCCGCGTAGAAGCTGTAGGACTGCCGGACATCAGACCAGCAGTTCCGCTCGATCCAGGATCGGATCGTCCTCGCCTCAGCTCTCCACCGCTTGCCGCTGCCGCGAAGGTGGCCGGCGTCGGCAAGGCGCGCTGCTGCATCAAGCGCGCGACAGCAGTTCATCTTCGAGGAGGTGTAGGGACGATCCACCTTCAGCTCCCACATGCCGGCGTCATCGTGGCGCCAGGTGTCAGCGCATCTGTCGGCGAGGTCGGACAGCTCGCGGGCGGACCGGACGTCGAGGACGTGGCCCCGGAAGACCCAGGCGGCGACGGTGCCGAAGAGCTCGCCGTAGATGCCCAGCTGGGTCTGAGACGCCGCGTCGTTGCCGACCATCACGGGACGGCTCTGCCGGTAACCGGGTATGTCGGGCTGTTGGACGTCAGTCGGCAGCCGCCCGTCGAGGGAATACATCACGTGCACGTCCGGGCCGTTGGTGCGGATCGCCTGCAACAGCCAGGAGACGGCGGCGTGCACCTCCTCCTGCAAGCCGAGTGCCGACAAGGCTTCGATGGTCATGGACGCGTCACGGACCCACGCGAAGCGGTAGTCCCAGTTCTTGGGACCGCCGACGCGCTCGGGCAGTGACGTCGTCGCTGCCGCAGCCACCGCACCTGTCTGCGCGATGATCAGCGTCTTCAGCGCGAGGGCGCTGCGCACAATCCGCTCCCGGACGGGCCCGTCCCAGTGGATCTGGGTGCTCCACCGCCGCCAGCTCTCGGCCGTGAGGTCCAGCCGGTTGTCGATGGAGGCGACGTCGCAGAGGAACAGCGGGTCGCCGTCGGCGGCGACCACGGCGAGGACCCGGCGTTCGCCCGCCGTCACGCGGAATGTGGTCTCGAGGTGGTGAGCATGAACCTCGACGTCGATCTCGGAGCTGCAGCGCAGCGCCATGACGAGACCGCCGGCGTGCAGGACGAGGCCGTTGCTGTCGTCGGTCCAGGGTTCCCACCTGCGGATGCCGTCGCCTGGCGCCAGTGAGAACGTCAGATCGACCGTGCCGTCGACGCCCTCGACCCGCCGGGCCAGCTCGCTCCACGGCAGCGCACCCGCAGTTCCCGAGTTCAGCGAGTCGGTGATGCGAACCTGCCCCGTCGCGGTCGTGAACGTGGTCTCGAGCAGGTTGGTGTCCGGTACGTAGCGGCGCGTGACCGTCGCATCCACTGCCACAGGTCGCAGCCGTAGGAAGCCCCCACGCTCCGGGTCGAGCAGCGCCGCGAACGCCGGCGCGGAGTCGAGCCGCGGGACGGCCCACCAGTCGACCGAGCCGTCCTCAGCCACCAGCGCGGTACCACGCCCGTCACCCAGTACTCCGTAGCTGCCGATCGGCGCGAAGCCGTCGACGTCACGCAGGCCGTCCAGCGCCAGCTCGTCCATTCGGTCTCCTGACGGTGCTGCAGCCGTTCCCGTTCAGGAGCGGGTCGGTGTCGGCGGCGTCGCTTAGACCTGGTCTCAGAACCTTCGGCGGGCGTGTCGTTCCAGCCGTTCGACGCGGCCGTGGTTGATCGTCTCGGTTCATGTCGACGCGGGTTTCTTCCCCGCCGCGGCGACTGGTCGATGACC
>JAABUU010007828.1_pt1 | contig 10849 bp, 12 predicted proteins | sample 5559301 | NCBI WGS metagenome assembly JAABUU01 (sample SAMN10711884, study PRJNA513360) | rock metagenome | isolation source: Antarctica rocks | place: Antarctica: Victoria Land, Richard Nunatak white
TCGGCCCAAGGCCGGCAAGCCGCGCACGACCGACGACGTGGCGATCGTGCTGCGCACGCTGGAGCCGCCACCGGCCCGGCTGGGGGTGACGCACTGGTCGAGCCGGCTGCTAGCCCGTGAACTGGGCGCCCGGTCGGTAGTGGCCTGCGGTATCGACGACGCCACGGTAGAATATTCCGGGCGCGGCTCGCCGCACAGCCCGAGGCGATCCTCGGCTGGCTGAGCGAGCTCCCCGGCCCGGTAGCGGTGGTCTATGAGGCCGGACCGACCGGCTTCGGGTTGGCCCGGTTCCTGGCCGACCACGGGGTGCGGTGCGTGGTGGCGGCACCGTCGAAGTGATCGGGCCGGTGTTCGGCGAGCGGACCGTGCCCATCCGCTCGAAGCGCCAGACGCGGGTCACCCGCCCAGGGCTCGGGTGACCTGATCCAGCCCGTCGACCAGCTGCGGGACGGTCTCGTCCTCGCACGACAGGCCTCGCCAGGGCGAGGAGTTGGCTAGCGGCCCCGACCAGCAGGTGGGCATTCTTGCCCCAGCCCCTGGCGGCCGCCGGATCGGGTAGCTCGACCCAGTCCCACTGAGTCTCCTCCCCGCCGGGATGGTCGATGACCGACACCTGCCGGCCCTTGGCCGGTCGGCACGGCTCGCAAGCCGGTCGCAGCCCCCGGTCGCGCAGCTGGCGGGTCAGGTTCGGATCTGACTGGCCGTAGCCCAATTGAGCAACTCGTCGAACAGGGTGCTGGCCCACAGGTGCGGGTCCTCGGCGAGGCGGGCCGTGCAGTAGTCGACGAACGCGCGAACCCGTCCTCGCCGCCGCCGGCGCCCGCACCCCGGCGGTGCGCTTGCCGGTCAGGTAGCCCCGGATGGTGTTGCGGTCACGTCCTAGGTACCGGGCGATCGCCGAGATCATCCACCCTGACTCGACAGCGCGTTGGCGTCCACGTCTTCCTCCGTGTGAGCATGAACAGCCCCACCGTCGCCGGTGGAGCCACACGGGTGGGGAATTTCAGTGAGCAGAACTTGAGCAGAACTGGGGAGATTAACCTGAGCGCCGTCACCGCCGCCCGGTGACGACGCGCGGCCCGGTAGCCGGCCTATCGATCGCTCGGGCAACCCGGTGCCAGTAGGCGGCCGCAGTACTGCCCTGACGCAGCACCACGTCGTCGCGGGCGGTCTTCTCCGGCCAGAATTGCAGCAGGTAGGAGTCGATGATCCCTGCCGCAGTCACGTCAGCGTCTCTGGCCTGGTCCATACCGCTCGCGCAGTAACGCACCCGGTAGGGCAGCGCGGCGAGGTCAAGCGGATGGGTCTGTCCGCCCCATTGGACCAGCCTGATGTCGGGCCCGACGGGGTGGAAACTGGCCTCCACAACGTCCTCCCACTCGCCGCCGACGACGGGCGCCTGCTGGTGGGACTCGATCCGCAAGCCGACGTAGCCAGTGTGCAGGCCGGTGCCCAGAAACAGACAACCCGCTACCTGAGCTCCCACTAGCCCGTTTGCCTGGCCCGCGACAGCCCGCCCGAAGTCATCAGCGTGAGCAAGACCGCTCTCGACATACGCCTGCCGGTAGTGCACGAACAGGCTCCCGGCGTACAGCGTCACGTCGGCGTGCATGACACCCACGATCACACCCTCGGCGGCGGGCAGGGCCCGGAGACCGCCGGACGAGCCGGCAACGGCAGCCAGTTCACGGCCGCAGGATGCATCCGAGTGCCACGACCACGGCGGGGTCGGTTCAAGCCGACAGTGTTCTCCCGAGCGAGCTCGCCCGCTGGCAGGGCTTGCCGCACTGCTGCTGTTCGCGACGTCGCCCTACGCCATCCGCTACGGCAGCGAAGCCCGGCTGTATTCACTGGTGGTCCTGCTCGTGCCGACGTTCGGACTAACGCTGGTTCGGGCACTCGAGCACACCTGCCCAGGGAGGGCGGCGGCTTCGGTCCGGCGCGAACGGCGAGTGCCTGTCCGCCGGGTAGTACCAGCACGGCGAGCACGGAAAGACAGTAGAGGGCCCGTACGGCGCCTAGAGTGCCCGGCGACACTGCCACGGTTCCGAGTTGCTCGACGGCGTAGAAGCCGGCGGCGGCTGCGCTCCACAACGGCAGCCGGCGGTCAGGGGTAAGCAGGTCGACCGCGGCGCAGGCGACCAGCAGCCCGGCTGTGTAGTACGGGTATGTCTCCGGGTCCAGCAGCAGACGCGCGGCGAGCACCGCCAGCGGGACCGCCGCCCATCGACCCCGGCGGACCGCGACGTGGGCGACCGCCGCGCCGAGCAGCAGCTGGGCAGGTCGGTCCCAGCCGGGGGTGGCCGAGCTGGTAACTCCTAGGGCCCGCAGCGCTGAGCTGGCCGAGTTGTGGATGGTGAACTGCCCGAGCGAGCTCAACGTGTGGGGGTCGCCGAGTAGGAAGGGAAGCCAGGCCAGCGCGACGGCGCCGGCGAACACCGCAGCTGACCGGCGCTGCTGGGCTGCGGGCAGGGCAAGCAGCAGCACGCCGAAGGCCAGAGCCCAGGGCTTGCTGTCCGCCGCCGCGGCCAGCAGCAAGGCGGTAGCCGCCGGGCGCCCCGCGCGGAAGGCCAGCAAGGCCAGGACGGTGAAAGCGAGGGCGAGCGCGTCGTCGAGGTGGGCGTAGTGGGTCGCGAGTTCGCACCAGACCGGCAGCAGCAGCAGCCCGGTGAGCAGCAGCAGGCTGTTGTGAACCCGGTCGGTGTACTCCCGAACCCGAACCAGGCCGGCGAGCACCACCAGTCCCATGACGGTGAGCAGGACGGTAGCTGCGACCCGCCCCTGCCAAGGGTCTAGGTGGCGCAGCGGTACCGCCGCCAGCAGGGTCAGCGGTCCGAACTGCAACTCGGGATGCGCGGCGTACAGGTGTAGCCCGCCGCGGCCGACCGCCGGACTGGGCAGCAGCCTGCCGCCGAGCGCGAAGAAGTGCCAGGAATAGCCGCCGCCGGCTGCGTGCACAAGCGCCCACAGCGCGGTCCAGGCCGACAGCAGCTTCCAGACGGTGCGGCGGCTCAGTCCCGCTTCATGCCTGCTGCCTGGAAGCGTCGGCCTCAGCGGTGGCCGGGTGGTCGGCCGGTGAGCCGGGGGGTAATCGGCGATGGGCAGGTCGACTAGCGTTCCCGTCACCAGTGTCCCTCCTTGACGTTGCTACTGGCTGGACGTTGCTGCTGGCTTAACGTGTGCTACTGGGTCACCCGGCTGCCCGGCTGCCCGGCAGCTGGTGCGGTAGCGGCTGCACAGCCGCAGGTGAGCGGCGACCAGAACAGCTGAGTCGTGCTGGCCGCTGATTCGCACGCACGCTGCCGCGCCGGCCTGCAGAATGCTGACGACAGTGCTAGCCGGCGCGTCCTGGGTGACGGCGGCGACGACGAGGGTGCCGGGATGCCGCTGCCGTACCTGACCGCATCGACGCCCTCGCCGACGAGCAGCACGATGTCGACATCTGCCCCGGTCGACCCGGCAGGTACCTGGCGCACCCGCCAGGAGCCCGGCAGATGGTCGGCCAGAGCATCTAGACCAGCAGCGGCACCCACCACGAGCAGTTCCACGGCCGGCTGGGACGGGACAGCCGGTGTGGCCGCCTCAGCCGGGCCGTCGTCGACAGGCGTCGACGGACTCGTCGAGGACACGCCGGTGCCGGTTGTCTGACTGACGTCCAGGAGCCGGTGGTGAACGATTCTCGATCGGCTGGAGGGCTGCACGAGGGACCTCAACCGATGCTGGAAGCGTCGGCCAGGGTGACGGTGACCGTGTGAACGGCGCCGCCCCGGCGGTAGGTGAGCGCAATCTTGTCGCCCGGCTGGTGGGTGCGGACGGTGGCGATCAGCGACTCCGTCGAGGTGATGGCGGTAGCTCCTACTGCGGTCACCACGTCGCCGGCTGCCAGGCCGGCCTTGGCGGCCGGCCCACCAGCAGTGACCTGCCGCAGCTGCGCCTGCGGTGAACCGCCAGCTGCGGTGACATCGGTGACGGACACCCCGAGCACCGCGTGGCTGGCATGCCCGGTTGCGATCAGCTGGCCGGCAATCACCTTTGCCTGGTCGACGGGGATGGCGAACCCGACGCCGATGTTGCCGGACTGCCCGCTGCCCGCAGCGTTGGAGCCCAGCGAGGCGATGGCTGAGTTGACTCCGATGACTTGGCCGGCCAGGTCAACCAGTGGCCCCCCTGAGTTGCCGGGGTTGATCGCAGCGTCGGTCTGGATCGCGTCAAGCACCGCAGGTGTCCCGGCGCCGGTGCCGGCGCCGCCCCCGCCGGAGCTGCCACCGGTGCTGACCGGCCGGTCCAGCGCGGACACGATGCCTGACGTAACGGTGCCGGACAGTCCGAGCGGGCTGCCGATGGCGAGTACCGGGTCACCGACCTTGAGGGTCGCCGAGCTGCCCAGCGTGGCCGCCCGCAACCCGCTGCGGGCGACTTTGACGACAGCAAGGTCCGATGCCGGGTCCGTTCCGACGATGCGGGCCGCAGCGGACGTGCCGTCGTTGAACGTTGCCCGAATCGTCCCCCCCGAGCTCGCGGCTGTGATGACGTGGTTGTTGGTCAATAGGTAGCCGTCGCCGCTGAGCACGACTCCCGAGCCGGTGTCGGACTGACCGCTGCCGGAGACCTCGAGCACGACGACAGAAGGCAGCACTGCGGCGGCAACTGCCGAGGTGGACCGGCCGCCGGGGCTCGTCCCGGACGGGGAGGCCACAGGTGCCAGTGACCCGCTGAGCGCCGCCGGTGTGCCGGGGCTGTCGTTGTGGAGGGCGACACCAGTGGCGACACCGCCGGTGCCACCCAGTACCGCCCCGGCGGCGACGAGCGCGACGACAGCTGCGGACCTGCGCCGGGGTGGGGCGGCCGCCGATGGCCTGGTAGCCGGTGAGTCAGGCTCGGCTGCTGCCATCTCCGGGTAGTGAGCGGTGGTCCCGGAAGTGGTCTGGCGGCTGGTTGGGGCGGTCACGGCTTCTCCCTCGTTTGGTATCCCCATCTGTCGGCTCGCTGCCCCGGGGTCGCGCTGTATGGGACCTGGGAAAACGCTGGGAACAATCCGCTCCTGCCACGCTGGCCTAACACCGGCCGCCGCCCGGCAGGATGAGGCCTGCGCATTCGGCAGTGCCCTCTGCACGGGGGTAGCGGCAGCGGCTTCCTGTTGCCGCTGCCGCTGCCCGGCTTGTGGGTTCTAGTTGTTGCCCTGCGACTGGTTGTCCACGCTGCCGCAGGGTCCTGGTGCCCGCCTGGGCCGTCGGACTGCCCTGCCGCCTCGGCGCCTGCCTTCTCGCCGGCCGTCGCGGTGTCGGGAGCGTTCTGGTTGCCTTGCTGCACGTTGCCGGCGGCGCCAGCAGCGGGAGCCACGGCGGTGGACGGCGACGCGCCTGGCGGGGCGGCGAAGGCGGTGCCGACACCAGCGGCGCTAAGGCCGGCGACTGCCAGTGCCGCGACTGTGAGTCTGAGTTTGCCCATGCGTGCTCCTTCGGTGGGTGAAGCGGACCAGGCTGACAGTGCCGCCCACGCATAAGAACGTGCTAAGGAACGTCGTGCTCGTCCCGGTTGGCTCCGCTACGGGGACGGGATGGGTCGGCCGGAGTTCCCGCGGGCGATCGTGGAGTTCCCGGACCGGTTCCCCGACGGGGGCCTGCCGGGAGTACCTATTCGGCTCCCGATGGCCGGTGGGGTTCCGCCCGCTGGCGTGCGGCGCCGGCTTGTGGCAGGGAGCTGGCGCAGCGGTTGCGGTGGCAGTGCTCGGCGTGCCGCTACCAGACGTCGGTGCCGGCAGGCTCGATGCTGCACGCCGCTGCACTGCGGCTGGCCAGTCACGACCTGCTGCGCAGCGCCGAGCTGGGCGGGGGGCGAGCCGGTGCTGCTGCTCGACCTGTGGTCCTGGGCCGCTTACCTGGTCTCGACCGGCACGCCCGGGATCTCGGTCCTGCGGCTGCAGCGCCACCTGGGGCTGCCCGGTATAGACCGGGTGGATGATGCTGCACAAGCGGCGCCGGGCCTGGTCAGCCACGAACGCGACCAGCTGACCGGTCCAGTCGAGGTTTACGAGTGCTTCATCCGGCGGCAACGCGGAAGGTCTGTGCGGCGGCGAGAGCACGGCATGGCGTCGCTGGTCCTCGTCGCCGTCGAGGTCCGCGGCGCCGGCGCGATCGCCCTGCCAGGTCTCGGGGGGCGGCTAGGAACTCCAGTGCGGCTGACTGCTGTCGGGCATCCGTATCTGGGTCAAGCAGATCGCCGCGGCCGTCGATCAGATCGACAGCCGGCTTCGGAGAAGTCACTTCCCGGACCCGCCGGCCGCGAGCCTACGGCCGCTTGACAGAACACAGAGGAACCCCGGCCTGGTAGCGGGTGCGAAGCCACGGGTGAGGGTCGAGTGCCAGCACCGAGGAAGTACCCGAACGAGCTGCGTGATCGGGCGCAGCGGCTCGTGGCCGAGGCCCGGGCGCAGGAGCCGGGCCTGTCGCTCAACGCCGCCGTGCTGTGGATCGGCCGACGGGTCGGAGCCACCCCCGACACGTTGCGGGGGTGGTGCAAGCAGGCCGCAATCGACGCCGGTGAGCGGCCGGGTCAGCACCGAGGACGTTGGTCGGATCAAGCCGCTCGAGCGTGAGGTCAAAGAGCTCAAGCGCGCCAACGACATGCTGCTGGCGGCGTCGAGTTTCTTAGCGTCAATGTCACCCTGAGGCCGGGCGTGACGCGCCGAACTGTCGTCGGTCGCGTCAAGGCTGGTGGTCGACGCGACCGGGTTCGCTCGGTGGCAGCGACGTTGAACGCGCGCAGGTGCAGCGCGCCCGGCGGGTAGGAGCGAGTCTGGGGCTGCCCACGTCCGCGCTCCGCCCGGTCGAACCCCGGGGGCGGGGCACCGACCCGGGCGTGTCGCGGGCATTCGGGACGCCTACCGGGGTTCACGGCGGGGGAGCAGGTGCGCGGTGAGGGCTGCGCCACCGACGGCGAGCATCGTCGGTACCAGCAGCGCGCTGCCGGTGTGGGTGAACTCGATGGTCAGCACGATCGCTGCCAGGGGGGCGCGCTGGGCGGCGGCGAGGACGGCGGCGGCGCCAACGACGGCGAATGCTGCGGTGGGACTGCCGGGCCACAGCAGGGCCCACGTCCGGCCGGTGAGCGCGCCGAGCAGGGCGCCGGTGGCCAGGGCTGGGGTAAGCAGCCCGCCGGCGGCGCCGCTGCGCAGGCAGGCGGCCGTGGCGAGCGGCTTGAGGACAAGTAGGGCCGCGGCCGTGGGCACGCTTAGCGCTCCGGCGAACGCGAGCTGTGCTGGTCCCTTGCCGTTTCCCAGCAGCTGCGGGTAGGGCACGGCGGCGACGCCGACGACGGCGAACCCCAGGGTGACGGCCACGACCAGCCGCCAGCCAGTCGGGGGGCGGGTGGTCAACGTCAGGCGGGCGAAACCCAGCCCGACGAGTCCGGCGACCGGCCCGAGCAGCACTGACCACACCATGACGGCCGCGTCCTGGTGTAAGGCGGGGACGAGGTAGGTGGGCTGGTCGGTCACGACTGGCCAGGCAACAGCTGTCGCGATCGCCGCGGTGAGCACGGCGGGGATGACGTGTCGCAGGGCCGCCGAGACGAGCAGGACCTCCAGGGTGAACACCGCGCCGCCGAGCGGGACGTTGTAGACGGCGGCGAGTCCTGCGCCGGCGCCGCAGGCCAGCAGGGTTCGCTGCTGGTCGAGGTCCAGACCCGCGCGGCGGGCCAGCCACCCGGCGGTCGTGGCACCCAGCTGCCGGGGGGCTGCTTCGCGTCCGAGCGACGCGCCGGCGCCGACGGCGACGATCTGGAGCAAGGCGTCGGCGGTGGTGGCCGGCACCGGCAGGCCCCGGGCGGGTTGGTCGACGGCGGTAGTGACTGCGGTGTTCACCGGAGTGAACCGGCGCAGCGCCCACCAGCCGGAGCCGGCGAGCGCGCCGCCGGCGGTCACGGCCAGCACCCGGCGCGCACCGGACGCGTGCTGCACGTCGGTGAGGAACGTGTCACCGGTGTAGCCGTAGGCCAGGTGCTGGACCAGATGCAGCACCAGGGTCAGGGCGGCGCCGCCGGCGCCAGCGGCTACGCCGGTCAGCACGACGGTGACCGCCAACCGTGCGGGCGCTTCCCACACCCGGGTGCTCGGCTGCGGTGCCGTCCGGGCGGTGGCTGTCACCACCGGGTCCCGGGCCGGGCCTGGGCAGCCGCCCATGAGCAGGGCCGCCCGCAGCACCTGATGCTGCCCCCACGACTACCGCTGGATCGCGGCCCGGCGCCCCTGGCTGGTCCTGACGGCCGCCGCCGTGGTGCCGCAGTGCCGGGACCGCCAGCACGCAGCGCGGGACCGCGAGCACGCAGCAGCGGCGGGCCGGGCTCCGCCGGAAGCGTCATTGCCGGCCGTTCAGGCGACCGGCGAGCTCGAGTTGACGGCTGCCCAGGATGATGAACCCGGCGGCGACGAGCCACAGGGCCCGGTGGTGGGTCAGCGCGGCACCTGCCGCGCAGACCAGTGCCAGGATCAGGTCGACAAGTCCCCACACGGTGGCGGACCGGTGCTCAGAGAACACGTCGGCGTCTTGCTGTCAAGCGCCTGGCGCGGCGCTGGCGGTCGGGCTGGCCTCCCGCTGGTGCACGTCACCGGCTGCCGGCTCGGCTGCCCGGCCGGGACCAGCCCGGCGGCGGGTCATGAGCAGATACCCCGCGGCAGCCAGGAAGATCAGCAGTGAGGTCCAGTCGTTGAGGCGCAGCCCGAGCAGGTGATTCGCGTGGTCGATCCGCAGGGCTTCGACCCATCCCCGTCCCACTGTGTAGGCGGCGACGTAGAGCGCGAATGCCCGGCCGCGGCCCAGGTCGTAGCGCCGCTCTGCCCAGACGACCAGCCCGGCGACCCCGAGGTCCCACAGCGCTTCGTAGAGGAACGTCGGCTGGTAGGTGGCAGTGGTCGGGGTTGCGGCGGGCCGGTTGGGCGGGTCGATCCGCACCGCCCAGGCCAGCCCGGATGGCCGGCCGTAGAGCTCCTGGTTGAAGTAGTTGCCGAGCCGGCCGATCGCTTGGGCGAGCGGCAGCGCCGGCGCCATGACGTCGGCGACCTCGACGAGGCGGACGCCGCGCCGGCGGCAGACGATCCACGCGCCGAGCGCGCCGCCGGCGACGCCGCCCCAGATGCCCAGCCCGCCGCGCCAGATGTAGAGCGCCTCGATGGGGTGCTTGCCGGCTGCGAAGTACAGCTCCGGGTCGGTCACGACGTGGTAGAGACGGGCGCCGACGATCCCGAACGGGACCCCCCAGAGGGCAACATCGGACATGGCGCCGGGCGCGCCGCCGCGGGCCTGCCAGCGCCGGTCTGCTAGGAAGAGTGCGGCGGCTACCCCGGCGATGATGCACAGGGCGTAGGCCCGTACGGGCAGCGGTCCGAGGTGCCACACCCCGCGGGAGGGGCTCGGCAGGTAGGCCAGGACGCGCATCGGGCCCCTTCGGCGGCGGCGGTGTCAACAGCAGTGTGAACGGCGGACGTGTCGACCGATGCGCACACGCTACCTCTGTCGCAGAGATAAGATGTCGGAGTGAGCCGAGCTGCGTCCTTGCTGGTCGGCGGGGGCGCCGATCAGCTTGCTGATGTGGTGACCCGGCTGCGGCGGGCACTGCGCCGGGGGACTCGGACCACGGTCCCGTCCGAGTCGCTGCCGATGGCCCAGGTCGAGTTGCTCCAGCAGCTCGCGGCGCAGCCGGGGTCGCGGGTCAATGACCTCGCCGCCGATCTGCGGCTGGCACCGAACACGGTCAGCACGTTGCTCGCGCAGCTGAGCGACGCCGGGATGGTGCAGCGATCGGCGGACCCGGCCGATCGCCGCAGCCGCCGGCTGAGCCTGACTGGGACTGGTTCACACCAGCTGCACGCCTGGCAGCAGGCGCAGCAGGCGATGCTGGCGCGAGCGCTGGGCCGGATCGACCCGGCCGACCGGGCCGCTGTGCTGCTAGCGCTGCCGGCGTTGGAGCGCCTGTCCGTTGCCCTAGACCATGACATCTGATCCGCTCCCCCCGCGGGCTGGCACGGCGCCCGGCGGAAGGGCGATGCACTCCGATGACAAAACCCGCAGCCCCCGCCGGGCCACTGGGCCACGCCGACAGGTTCAGGTGGCCCAGCCGGTCGGGATGGTCCGCGCAGCGAAGATCGCCGGGGAGCTTGCCCTTGTCCTGGTCGGCTACCTGGTCTACAGCCTGCTGCGTAACGCCGTCCCGACCCAGCAGCCCGCAGCCCTGCTGCGCGGCAGTGAGCTGCTGCGCTGGGAAAGCGCCGCCCATCTCGACCCTGAGCACACGCTCAACGCCGCCCTCGCCGCATTGCGCCCGCTGGCGGTGTTGGCGGACTACTACTACGCAGCCGCCCACTTTCTGGTCGTGATCGCCGTTGCGGTGTGGGCGGCGCGCCGGGCGACGACGGCGGCCCGGCGGCTGCGGGTCGCGTTCTACGCCCTCAACGGGATCGCCCTGGCCGGGTTCTGGCTGTTTCCGCTCGCCCCGCCGCGGCTGCTAGCCGGGTACGGCTTCATCGACACCGTTGTGGCGTTTCACACCTGGGGCAGTTGGGGGTCGACCTCGGTCGACGCGGCGTCCAACCAGTTCGCGGCGATGCCGAGCCTGCACGTCGGTTGGGCGTTGTGGTGCACGGTCACCGTCTGGAGCCTTACCCGACATCGAGCAGCCCGGACGGCTGCCGCCGTCTACCCGATACTCACCGCACTGGTCGTGCTCGGAACCGCCAATCACTACCTGCTCGACGTCGCCGGCGGGGCAGCAGCCCTGCTGCTCGCACTCGCCGCCACAGCCGCACTGCCCAGCGGCCTTCACCGGGACCACACGAGTGACCCGGCCCGCGGTCAGC
>JAABUU010007829.1_pt1 | contig 10849 bp, 5 predicted proteins | sample 5559301 | NCBI WGS metagenome assembly JAABUU01 (sample SAMN10711884, study PRJNA513360) | rock metagenome | isolation source: Antarctica rocks | place: Antarctica: Victoria Land, Richard Nunatak white
AAGAAGAATCAGTCTCAGCAAAAATTAGCATTTATAGTTACTCATAAGAGCACTGTTCTTTCAGCAGCTTGATATGCATCTTGTTGAATAGATAAACAAGCATTTACAGTTACTTAGAAAGCACTGTTCATCAGTAGCTTAGTATAAGTCATTAAGATGAATAAGCATTACTGTCTCACAGAACAAGAGGCATAAAAGCTTTCTATTTGTTTTATTTACATTATCTTTGATGCATACATCATTACTTTACTTTATTCACTTCTTATACTACATGTCAACTATCATCACAATGAACTTCAACAACTTCTTTATAAAGCAACAACTCATCTCAATTCTTACTTACAAGAACTGCAATCAATGATTCACTCTTATGAGAAGATGACTGATAAAAAAAGATCTATAAAATGTTGTTGAAGTCTCAGCAGTCAACACTTCTGTCAGTGAATTCTCAGTTACATTTTTTCTCAGCAATCTTGACTTCAGAAGTCAGAAAACTGATGTAAAGATCTTATATTGACTTATTATCTACATCAATATAGATAATTAAGAATATCTGATGAACAAGATCAGCACAAAGAATGTTTGAGATGCATTAAAGTTTAAATACAAGAAGAAGTTGCAGATGATCAGAAGACAATATTTGATAAAGTTTGTTGAGTATAAGATGTCAGAGAATATGTTCATTAAAGAAGCATAAACTTATTTGAGCAAACTTAGCAAAAAGATCACTGCAACTCAGTCTGACATGACTGAGTTGTTTAAATTAGAACAACAGTTTCAGACACTGCTTCAAGTGCTGTTAAACAAATATGTTGTGATCTGTGATGTCATTGATGTTTAGAACAATTTAGACATCAAAAGAGATCTACAAAAGCTTTAGAAGAAAGAGGCACAGCTTAAGACTGATGAGACTATTATTGTCTTGTGAACAGATAAACAGAAAGAAAATTAATGTTTAATAAATCAGAATTGCAGTTCATCAAATCATTACACAGCTGATATTAAGCAACACTATTGTAGATTATTCAGCTCAGACAGTGATCATTCTTCTTGTTACTTTATCAAGTGCTTTCTTTGCAACAGCTTTCACTTCATTAAAGATTGTGAATTTCTTTCTGACATCAAGCAAAATACTTAAAAGAAGATAAGCAGATTAATCACAGTTAAGTTATACAGATTAACTGCAGTCAAGTTGTATTAGAAGTCAGTCTATAAAGAAAAAGAAAAGAGATACAGAGTCTTTAATACAGAAATTAATGACAGTAATGACAATGACTTCTTCTCTAAATTTAAAAAGAAAAAGAAAGTTAACAATGAAATCACTGCTCTGTTTAAGAAGACTGTCAGTAAAATGCTTAAATCTGAATGAATTGCAGACTCTGAATTCTTCTCATACATAATTAATTAACTTCAACTCTTCAGTGATCTTCTCATACAAATGAGACATCAGTGAATTAAAGTTAAGAAAAGACATTTATACTCTCACTATTGTGAAGTGATCATTATGCAAGTCAGATTGAGAAATTCTATAAGGCTGAGTTCAACACTCTACATATCTGAACTTGAGGTTAATCTTCTGTTAAGAAAGTGAATGTGCAAAATGAAACTGCATAAGAGCTTTAATTAACACTGTCTTCAGATGTATAATAAGCACAGCAAGACTATAATAGAAGCATCAGAGCAAGACAGAGTCTATATAATTAAATATATTGCAAAGAGTTTTAATGAATTTGCTCTGATATCTGCAGTGCACACATCACACTCAGAGATTATCTTTTCTGTTACTGCTTCAGATGCAAGTCTGCATGTTTAGATTCATGAGCATGATCTTATGATCAACTTCTTAGATGTTGACACTGCATCATTGAATGAAAAGATCAAGACTTACAAGCTTTAACATCAACAATTTGCTCATCTTGATTTCACAAAGTTGTGTGATCTTCACAAGATGACAATTCTTGAAAAGTCAATTCTCATTGTTGAGAACAATGAGAATATATATGAGATTTGTGTTCTGATTAAGTTCATCAATAAGTAAGATTACACTGTAAGCAAAAGAAAGGCTAACATTCTTGTTTTTGTCTTCATTGACATATGTAGTTCATTATTCTTATTATTTAGTGAATATCAGTACTTTCTGAAGATAGTAGATAATCACTTTCAGAAGATGTAAACAATACTGCTGAAGCAATATAATGAGATTTCACAGACACTGCAAAAATGATGACTAAAGACTGAACTTCAGACTGATGCAAAGATTCTTGCTGTATAAAGCAACAATGAAATGAAGTTAAAGTTCACTCTAAATGACTGATGCAAGTCTTTTAACATTACACTACAATACATGATGCTCTACATGTCAATTCAGAATGACATTGTCAAAAGAGTCATTCAAATCACTGAGAACTCAGTGTGCATCATGATTAAAGAGACACAACTATCAATAAAGTTCTGAGTGCAGACAGTACAGACAGATGCTTATCTTCATAATTGAACAGTAACTGATTTCTTAATTAATGATAAGTAAATGACTTCTAAGAAAGCTTTCACTGATGTGAAGTTATTCATCAATTACATTTATATATAAGAATGCAAGTACTACAGCTACATTGATCTCAAGTTATTATCTAAAGGCAGACACAACAAGTTCATAAATTGAGAATGAGTAAGAGTCTTTATGAGCTACATTGAGAAAATCACAAAGCAGTATCAGCTTTAAGCTTCAGATCTTAAGCACATCATTAAGAATCATGCTGTGAAGTTTGCTAAAAGTAAGAAGAAAGACACTGTTGATCTTAGACTGCAATAGTAGACATTAAATGTTCTTTTGAACAGAAGATTCATTGAATGTTCATAAAAGAAGTTAATTATTATGAAGATTACAGCTTCAGATCAGGCATTCATGACTTAAAACAGTAAGATACAGTCTGACTTGATTACAGTTAAGGCTGACAAGTCTTAAGATAAACAACATGAGATTAAGTTGACTGTAGTCAATCTAGATGAGTCATTAGATAAGAAGATCAACACTGATTAAGTTAAGATAATGACACTTAAAGAAGTCAGAATCTTTCTGTGTGTCAAGATCTTAAAATGAAAGAGAAACAACAACAACAATTAAGATGTAGATGAGCTCTTAATCAAAATATTAAGAGTTATGCTGACACTTATGATGTTCTTTACAGACAAAGAAGATTCTATGATCAGATCTGACATTCTGATGTTTATTATCTATGCTGAAGCAGTGAGAGACTCAATCTGAGAAGAAATGTAAAAGAATGTCATTCATGCAGAGCTGACAGCCTTAACAGTAAATGAAATATGAGAAGAGACTGTGTCATCAAGAAGAGTCAACATTGTAATCAGCAAATAAATCTCTAAATTTAAGCTGAACATCAACAGATTCTTAAACAAGTTTAAGACAAGACTTGTGACAAAAGACTTCTTACAGATATACAGTGTTGACTATAAGAACATCTTTACTCTCACTATTAAGTTTAACATTCTGCAAGTCTTCTTAACTATTGTTGCACTTGAGAACCTAGAGTGTCATTAAGTAAATGTCAATAACATCTTCACAAAATTCTTTCTGAAGAAAACAATCTATATAACACTCTTTTCTAAAGTCAATATTGCATCTAATTGTGTTCTGTGCATACTGCACAGCCTTTATGATCTTAAGCAAGCTGCACAGAACTGACATGAATGATATGTCATCAAACTACTTAAGTTAAGTTTTCATTAAAGCAAGACTGATCTCTGTCTTCTTCTTCACAGCATTAAAAGAATCATGCTGCTTCTTTATGTAAATAATATTGTTATGACTTCAATAAATCTATCACACATTCTCTGATTCAAGCAAGCTCTTATGAATGTGTTTAAAGTTAAGAACTTAAGAGAGATACAGAAAATTCTCAGCATTCAAGTTATATACAACTGCAAAATGAGAACTCTGCACCTGAATCAGACTCATTATGTGAACAAGATACTAAAGAATCTTCATATGCAATCTGATAAGCACAGAGTCATCAGCATTTCACTTAATAAATATGATATTCTTCACTTTGTCAGCTCAACTGATCAAAGAATAAATTAAAGACAGTATTAATAGACAATTAAAAGTTTAATGTATGCAGCAATTCATACTTGATTAGACATTATCTTCACACTAAATTGATTAAGTCAATATCTCAGTAATTCTGTGAAGCATCATGAACACATACTTAAGAAACTACTGCAGTATATAAAATTAATCATCAATCTCAGCATCATGTACAGCTTTAATGAGAGTCAAGCAATGCTTAAATACTCTGACTTTAACTATGCTTCAGACAAGCAGAATTGAAAATTAATTTTAAGACACATTTATATGCTTAAAAATGAATCAGTGTTGTAAACAAGTCAAAAGCAGAAGTTTGTTGTCATCTTAATCACTGAGATCAAATACATAGTCATGTCAATGTGTGTAAAGACTGAGATCTGGCTTGAACAGATATTAAGAGACATAAATATAAGCAAATATCTTAAAGTCAACTTACACTGTGTGAACATTCAAGAGAATGAAGCTCATCAGACTTCTTCATTTATTCAGCTTAAAGAAGACAATTAAGTTGTTTTGATCTTAATTAAGAATGCACATGTACATGAGTAATTAAAGTACATTAATGTCTTCTATTACAACATCTATAATCTGCATAAGTGCAATCAGATTCAGATAGACTTTGTGCTCAGTTAAGAAATAGTTGCTGATGAGCTTATCAAGTCTCTGTTTAAACAGATCTTTAAGCAGTTCATTGAACTCATAAGACTCACTGTTAATGATTAGTTAAATTCTTGAATGATTTATTGAACTCTTAACAATGCATTTAGTTATCTGATGTTTGCTGTCAGTGAGAGTCAATAGATGCAGTCTTATTGAGTGAAAGTGTTGAGAAATGATGTTTTAACTGCTTCTATGAAGCAGAATAGAACTAATGTCAGAAACTGAGTGAAGACTCTGTTTACATTGACTGCAGTCAACATTCTTTCTACTTCTTCTGTAACTCTCTCAATCAAGATGTGCCCATAGACAACACAGTTTAGAGGTTTCACTAGATGGCATAGTATAGCATGAGTATTCATTTCTTTCAATAAAGTTTAAAGTTAAATAATTTAAGTTTTATAAGATATTAAAAACTTATTCATTAAAAACTTATGCATTAAGAATGCTTACAGAGTGTGTTTTATGAAATTTAATTTATAATAATTAATTTATAAAAGTACATATTGAGAAGTACAGTGCTCTATTCACTTTCTTGACTTCTTTAGTCTTGTTAAATATATAACTGTTATGACACTGATATGACACTGACACCTTTCTTTTTCTCTCTACACTAATTCATCATTATGACCTTTTCTCACTTTTATCATTTCTTTTCATTTAGGCATTTATTCTTGCTTTATTTGCTATTATAAGAAATTCTTTCCCTCTCTACACTAATTTGTCATTATGACCTTTTCTTACTTTCATTATTTCTTTTCATTTAGACATTTGTTCTTGCTTTATTCATTATCATGAGAAATTGCTTCTGCCTATCTACTCTTATGATGTTATAGTCAGACAACTATATAGCTGAGACTTCTTACTTACTTAGCAAGTCAGCTTTTTATCTCTTAACATTATCTGATGATAACAATTTGATAGCATTAACAGTGTTTCATCAAAACAATTATCAATTGTCTATTAAGATTCTAGCTTGCTAGACTGTCAGTTCTACAGCTTAACTTTCATACTGTATCAGATAATGATAGAATTAATAGATTAAATCATTAAGAAATCTCATCATCTTATTATTACATTACATCACTCTTTCATCTTATAACTTCATCTTATAGTCAAAATGCCTCTCAACTCATCAAGTTAACAAAGATCTTTGACAAATTCTCTTTATCTAATCTATTAAGACTATCTGATCATACAGTAATTCTAGCTTATCAGTTTAGAAAGTATAAATTGACAAATCTTGACTTTGTTTCATTCATACTTAACAACATCATCATTCTTATTCACAGAGTTACAACTCTATACAAATAGCTAAGTGTTCAAGAAATTCAGATCACTTTCTCAGTGCCTTCTGACATATTTTCTTTTACTTAAGCACATAACTGAACTCTATTCAATTCAGCACTACAAATCTTTAGTTAGAACACAGTAATACTATGTATAGATTCATTCTTTCTTCAGTGAACAGTCAAAACAGTCAGTCAGCAGTTAAAGATTGATAATATATTTAATTTAGATCTGTTAAATCTCTTTATGACTGAATGAAGACTACAATATTTCATCATCATCTCATTAGAAATTGATCTAAATATCTTAAAGCATTTTATTACATTGCAAGCATCTCAAGCTGTCAAGTTTAAGTTTAGCTTCAGCATTATTAAAAACATTTCTTGAAATTCATTACAATGCATGATAAACAATGATCAGAATGTTGATTCATAAAACAATAATGATAATACATCTTTCTTAACTGATATAAACTCTGTCATCTAAGCACAGATTCTGCAGATCATCACTGTGTTAATTGCTTAATTATAAGAATAAGATATCTTACAGCAAAATATATCTAAGTTATTTAATTCACTCAGTTCTTCTGACTTTCACAGAGACAATGTTAACAGCAATGATAACTTTTGTGAAGATAACTTGACTTGAAAGTCAGTCAATATCAGCTTATTCTACTCAAACTTGCTTAAGAAGTGAAGAGATGACAATATCATCAATAAGAATAACAAGAATTATTATTAAAATGTCTACATCTTCATTAATTAAGTCAGAGTGACAGCTATCACTTAAGATGTCAGGCAAATATGTTAAAATCTTGACATTAATTTATGCAAAGAAGTGAAACTGTAATGAAATAGTCAGCTGTTAGAGATCATTCATCTTGAATTAGTAGCTCACTTTAATAACATTGAAGAATGATGCAAGACACTAAAGAAACACTTTAAAATATTGCTCAATGAAGCTTAAAATAAGTTTAACTTGATTAGATACACTGTTGAAGACATTAAAAATCATTATAGCTTAATAAAATACATTATCACTCTTATGACTGCTGTCAAAAGCTGTGATTAAGACAAATCAGAATTTAATCTAATAATTTAGACATAAATGCATATTGACATGTCTCTTCAACAAGACATCAATGAATTTAAGAATGAAACATTTATTAAAGATTTTATCAATACTCTTTTAGTTAAACAGACAAATTGATACAATAACTATTCATACAATTCTTAATCTGATAGATTTGTTCAATGAAATCAGCAAGATCAGTATAATTATGACAACTGTAATTAAGATAACTATGACTGTTAATCTTTCTCTTATTCATCATATTCATCATTAAGATATGACAATTTCTCATATTTACTCAGATCACAATGACAATTTAATAATCAATTACAACAGTTTCAACTTTGTCTGCAAGATACTTTATTAAACACTTAATTAAGCTTTAAGACACCTCTTTAAATTATCTTTAAAAACAAAAGATTGTCATCTGAGACAAACACATTAAATTAAAGATTTGAAAATCAGATTAAAAAACTGTTTAACTGTTTAAATAGAGACAATAAGTCTTCATGATGAGGCAATTGCAATAAATACAACAATTAAGTGTACTTCACTCAAAAAGCAAATTCTTCTGAGAATGAATCTTCTGTTGATGATTAGACAGATTATCAAGAATTTAAGAACAACTATTACAATGATACATATTAGAAAGTCAATATACTCAATATCTAGAAAGAAGAAGAGATCTATGAGCTGAATTAAGAGCAAGAACTGAAGAATAAAAAGAATGAAGAAAAAGTTGTAGATGTAAATTATGTAACTGAAACACAAAATGACTGCTGCAGCTGCTGTAAAATCTTTCTGTTCAACAACAAATTGCATAAGCATGTGTATGATAGGTGCAACAGCAGAAAATTGATTAAACAGAAGCTTAATAAGATAATTTAGAAGTTAAAATCTGTTAAATCATCAGAATTTACACTGATTAGATCTATAGCTAGTCTGTTCTCTTATGTGTCTATCAGTTATGATTTTTAAGACTGAAGATACATTATTGTCTTAGCAAAACTGACATTTACAGCAAAAAAAGAGTCAATCTGCCTCAACATAGACTGCATTATGAGTTTAATTAACAGAAGCTTTCTAAAGAAATAGATTTCAGATATCTTGATTAAATGAATTTCATTGCTCATTGTGATTTAAGAATTAAGAACTAAAACTCATCATTATGATGAATATGTCATTTTAATCATCTATTTACCTAACAATAATGATCAATTAGCAGTAATCATTAAAGAAATATATATCATCAATAATCTGAAGATCAAGATGCTTATAGACATCAACATTCTCATTTTAAAGAATATTTCTATTATGCTTTTAAGCAGAAAAGCAATTGTGAGTAGTTGTAACAACATTGAACTATTATTAACAGTTATTACACAGTTAATTTACTTAATGCAAAAAATTATAATGATTCACAAAAATATGACTATACAGCTCAGAAGTTACACAAATATGTTAATAATTAAGACTGCTCTATCTAAAAATTGTGATCTTCTGTTTAAATTAGATTGCTATACAGAGAATACAGCAATATATGCTTACATCATTAATTATACTCTATCAACAATACAAGTGCAAAATGACTCAGATATATCTCTTATCATTTTATGAAAAATCTGTCTTAATTATGTGGTGAAATATAAAGTTAACAGATGTTATCTAGTCAATTTACAGAATTTAAAATTTGCAGTCTTTACAATTAAAAAATAAGCAAATTAAATTAAAATATGTTTTTAAAGTCTGTTGATTACAGTGACAACATTTCACATAGAAATGATGATTAGTTCTGAGAGAAAGATTATGCATAAAGTAACAGTTTATAAGTTTAGTGCTGTAACAGCTCAAATCACAACAGTTATATATTTATATTTTCATCTTTAAACAGATTGAGACAACTTAATAAAGATTTTAGAGAAAGAATGAATGAATATTTTGCTCATTGATGATTAAAAGACTCAGTATAAGTCAGAACAAGTATGTGTATACTTAGTTAAATAAAAGAATTATGAAGTAATTAATACAATATTTAATAAGTTACAGGTACAAGACTGCTTGAAGTGAACTACAAGCTTTATTTCTTTTATTTATTTCTGTTTTGTGATATGAAAAAACCTATCAGATAAGACTTAAAAAGACAGAATAATAGTTAATATTTAAGTATTTAACAAAATCATCATGCTGAATGTCTATTCAGTATCTAGTCAGACTGACATTTTAACTGCAGTTTAAGAAGTCAAATATATCTTTACAGTTAACTGCAGCTTCTTCTTCTATCAATAAAGAGTAAAACAGACACATCAGCATTGTCTGACTGTTGTTTCACATTAAGATTAGAAAATCTTTAAGATTGCAATTATAAGATATTGAAACTTGCTGATGTATATTCAATGAATGATTGATAGAATTCTACAACAACAGAGATTATACATTAAAATTTATGTTAATGATATTGTTATTTTCTTCAATATGCTAAAAAAGCACTTAAATCATCTTTACAACATATTTAACATATTAAACAAAATGAAAATCTGTCTTTCACTGAAGAAGTTCTATCTAGCATATTTATCTGTTCAGCTATTAAATCAACAAATAGATGCTTTGAGCTTCATAACTTTGAAAGACAAGTTAGTCATAATATTTAAAATTAGATTCTCTTTAAGTCTAAGTCAATTAGAAAAGTATCTTGATCTAACTGATTATTTATAACAATATATCTCACATTACACAGCTATCATCAAGCTACTTTAATAGCAAAAAATCTTCTTAAATTAAGGTCTTTGAGCAAAAGAGACAAAAGAAAATGCTAAAAAGCAAATAATCATTATTATTAGACTGAATAAGTCAATCTTAAAGAAGCTAAACATCTTTCATCATTTTTAGTCTTTATTCTCTCAGTTAATCATTTTGATGCATTTCTCATCAAAACAGTAACTCTACATTAATCTGAATGTATTTAAAGAATTTGACTTTGAAGTGCATGTATATTATATAAAAAAGTTCACTGAAAACAGTACTTTAAAATAAAAGTTTATGAAGTCTGTTCTGTTTTTAAGCAGACTGCTTCAAGATGTCAAAATGTGATATTGATTAACTGAACTTAAAGTGACAGAATTGATCTGAGTAGTTAAGAAGATTAAACATATAATAGAAATGATGATAAAAAATGTGATTATCTACATTAATCATATAATCTCAGTAAGAATTAGTCATCAGTTCAGTTTAAATATCACTGTGATAAAGAAGCTTAACTTATATCTTATTTAAGCATCTAAATATCTTCAGTGCTTTCATCTAAACATTTACTATAAGTTTAAAAAATTAAATATAATATTAGATGCTCTGTCTTAATTGTTTAGTGATAACAATATCTGTGAGTGATTAATTAATTAAGAGAATTAACTGAAAATGAATAACTTTATATTGAAAGTCTTGTAGATCAACTTGAGAACAGCTATTTATATAAGAATCTTAATGAAAATCTCAGATCAATTGTGACAGAATATTAAGCATGAATATACTGAAGAATCAAAATGAAAACATATTTTACAGATATTAGAAAGAAACAACACTCTGAGACTTGACATTGCAAGACTTTCATATAAAATAAGAGATGATCTTATCTTCTATAAAGATCTTGAGAAAGAGCCTTATCTATGTATATTAAAGAGTCTTTATGACAGAATGTTTAAGATAGTTTATGATGACATTGATTACTCAGAATAT